>ERZ761607.2912-NODE-2912-length-17533-cov-4.274288_pt1 | contig 17533 bp, 14 predicted proteins | sample MGYA00511164_ERZ761607 | MGnify/ENA primary metagenome ERZ761607 (study PRJEB28899, sample SAMN02445080) | bioreactor sludge metagenome | biome: EBPR sludge | place: Australia: Brisbane, Thorneside Wastewater Treatment Plant | collected 2011-06-22 ...
GAGCCCGGCGCGCGAACGCGTGGGCTTCACGGGCGTGGCCGCGACGGCGCCACTCGAACCGGCGTGCGACGCAGCGGACGTGTGCGAGCTCGGGCCGCTCGCTCCGCTCGAGCGGCCGGCGGTAGCGGTCGAAGGCGCGCTCGACGACGCAGACGCGCTCGAGGATGTAGACGCGCTCGAGGACGAAGGCGCGCTCGGCGCCATCGTTGAAGCCTCCCCCCGCGTCTCGGGCAGCGGGGCGAGACCAGGCGCCCAACGCGCGTCGCTCGCGGGGACGGCGGGCGAGGCGGGCGTGCTCGGTCCGCTCGGCGCGCTCGAGGTGCTCGACGCGCTCGCCGGGCTCGACGTGCTCGACGTCCCACTCGGAGCGTTCGGGAGCTGCGGCGCCATCGTCCCGAGCGGCAGCGTGCTCACCGAGGGCGCGACGTCGATCTGCGCGAGCACCCGCGCCTCGAGATCGGCGGGCACCACGAAGCCCGCCCCCGCGTCGTGCGCCTGCTGCGCGGTCCGCCGCGCTTCGTGCAACACGTCGCGCGCGTCGTCGTCGTCCGCGAGCACGTCGGCCCACTTCGCGAGCGTGGCCGCGTCGCCGTCCACCAAGAGCGCGAGGTCGTCGAGAAAGGCTTCGTTCTGTTCGGGAGTCATCGGTCCACCTCGGAGAGGAGCGTGCGGAGTCGGGCGAGGGCGCGGCTCGTGCGCTTGCGCGCGGCCGCTTCGTCGACGCTCTGAAGAAGCGCGATCTCGGCGAAGGAGAGGCCGCTCTCGTAGCGGAGCAGCAACGCCTCGCGGTCGGAGGGCTTGAGCTCCTCGAGCGCTTCGCGGACACGCTCGCCGCGCCGTCGACGCTCGAGCTCTTCGTCCGGCAGCGGCGCCCCCGCGCTCGCGTCGTGCACGAGCCGCAGCCGCCGCTCGCGACGCACGCGGGTCGCGGTTCGACGCGCGCATTGGCGCCGCACGATGCCCAGCAACCACGCGCGCACGCTGCCCTCGCCGCGGTACCCGCTCATGGCGTGGTAGGCGGCGACGAGGCTCTCTTGGAGCACCTCCTCCGCCTCCGCCGCGTCGCCCAGGAGCGCCATGCACAGGCGCCCCATCGATCCCGCGTGTGTGCGCGTGCAGTGCACGAGCGCGTCGCGGTATCGCCCCTCCCCGATGAGCGCCGCGATCGGGTCGGCATCGCCAACCCCACCCGGCACGAGCTCCGTCTGGATCGCCATCACGTCCCCCTGTGCTCGCGTCGCGCGAGTTCGTGACCGAGTTTTTTCGATTCACGCTCGCGCACGTCCGAAGCCTCCGCCCCGCAGCGGCCCTCGGTCCCTCGACGACCGTGAAGATCGCACGAACTGCGGGCAATCCGAAGCGTGACCGCCCGAACGAGCCCCTCGGCCGGCGTGGGTCTGACGCAGCGCGTTGAACGGGCGGCGTCCGGGTGGTACCTCACGCGCGCCATGACCCTCGATCTCGCGAAGCGCCTCGACGTCGTCCAACCCTCCGCCACCGTCGCGATCGCCCAGAAGGCACGCGAGCTCCAGGCCAAGGGCATCGACGTCCTCTCCTTCAGCGTCGGTGAGCCCGACTTCGACACCCCGCTCGCGATCCGCGACGCGGCGAAGAAGGCGATGGACGCGGGCGCGACGCGCTACACCGCGAGCGGCGGCATCGTGGAGCTGCGCCAAGCGATCGCCGAGCGCTCGGCCGCGCGACGCGGCGGCGTGAAGCACTCGCCCAACGAGGTGATCGTCTCGGTGGGCGCCAAACACACGCTCTTCAACCTCGCGCTCGCGCTCTTCGAGGAGGGCGACGAGGTCGTCATCCCCGCGCCCTATTGGGTCAGCTACCCCGAACACGCGCGCATGTTCGGTGCCGAGCCAGTCTTCATCGAGACCACCGCGCAGGACGGCTACCGCGTCTCGCCCGCGCAGCTCGAGGCAGCGATCTCGCCGCGCACGAAGGCCGTCGTGCTCTGCTCGCCCTCGAACCCCACCGGCGCCGCGTACTCCGGCCCGCAGCTCCGCGCGCTCGCGGACGTGCTCGCCAAACACCGCTGCTGGATCATCGTCGACGAGATCTACGGCGAGCTCGTGTACGGAGGCTTCGAGCAGAAGTCGATCCTCGAGGTCGCGCCCGAGCTCCGCGATCGCATCGTGATCGTCGACGGCGTCAGCAAGACCTACGCGATGACCGGCTGGCGCATCGGCTGGATGCTCGCGCCCAAGCACCTCGTCGACGCCTGCAACACCGTGCAGGGCCAGGCCACCACGAACCCGACCACCATCGCGCAGTGGGCCACCGTCGCCGCGCTCACCGGCTCGCAAGATCCCGTGGTCGAGATGCGCACGGCGTTCGAGAAGCGTCGTCAGCTCGTGGTCGAAGGCATCAACGGCACCACCGGCCTGAGCTGCCCGACGCCGGAGGGCGCGTTCTACGCGTTCGTCGACGCGAGCCCGCTGATCGGCAGGAAGACCCCGAGCGGCGTGGTGCTCGCCGACGACCTGCAGCTCTGCGCTTACCTCCTCGAAGAGGCGCGCTGCGCGATGGTGCCCGGCAGCGCGTTCGGCGCGCCCGGCTGTTTCCGCATGAGCTACGCGTGCAGCGAGGCGCAGATCACCGAGGGCATCGAGCGTCTGCGCGGCGCGATCGCGAAGTTGGGTTGATCCCGCCGTTCGATCCGGTGTGACCGCTCGAGGTCGGTCACGTCGGATCGCGCGCGTTCGTTCGCACGCGTTCGTTCGCACGCGTTCGTTCGCACGCGTTCGTTCGCGCGCCTTCGTTCGCACGAGCACGTCAGCGGCGACGGCTGCCCGGCGCAGTCTCGTCTTCGAAGGGCGCGTCGCCCACCCGCGTCTCGTCGTCGAAGTCGAGCTCGTAGGGCTGCGCGCCTGGGGTCGTCTCCAGCGTGTACGGCGTCGCGCCGGGTGTCGTCTCGATCGGCGTCGACGTCTCCCCCGACGCCCTGGTCGTCGGATCCACGTACGCCGCGGAGCCCGCCGAGGTGTCGGCGTCGAGCTCGTCCAGATCGCGCACCTCGGGCGTTCGAATCGCCACGCTCGTCGCCACCGCCTGCGCGAGCAGCGAGTCCAGACCCGCGCCCGCGAACGGCGCCGTGGTGTCGTCGAAGCCGAGCCCTTCGTCGCGGTCGGGAAAGGTCGTGTCTTCGAAGCGCACGGGTCGAGGCGGCTCGCGGGAGGGCGGTCGCGGCTCACGGCGCGGGTCGCTCGCGGAGCGGTCGGCGGCTGACCCCGCCGACTTGGTGGAGCCGTCGGCGGCTGACCCCGCCGACTTGGTGGAGCCGTCGGCGGCTGACCCCGCCGTGGTGTCCTCGAACGGCTCGATCATCCGCGGACCGCTCCGCGCCTGCGGGGTGCGCGTGGTCGGCGGCGTCGGCTCGGCCGGCGGCGTCGCCTCCACCGGAGGGACCATCACGACCTCCGGCGTCACGAACGAATCGACGGCGAACGTCGACTCGGACTCGAACGTCTCTGGAACCGCCGCGTGCTCTGGAACGAACGCGTGCGGCATCGGGACGCTCGATTCCCCGTGTGCGCCTTCGCTCGCGAGCAACTCGGCCACGCGTGAGCCGTCGAACGCGAAGGTCGACTCCGATTCGAAGGGATCCTCGACCGACGCGTGTGCCTCGAACGATGAAGCGGCCCCATACGAAGCAGAACCGAACGGGTGGGTCCCGAACGGATGGGACGCGGAGTGCGCGAGCGGCCCTTCCTCCGACGCTGGCTCGAGCTCGTCGTCCATCACCTCGTCGCCCATCACCTCGTCGTCCAGGTCCTCGATCGGATCACCGAAGTCGTCCTCCTCGTCGAGCACGTCCTCGGGGTCGAGCGGCATCGGCGCCTCGCTCTCGAGCAGCGCCATCGCGTCGTCGATCGCGTAGGTCTCGTCGTCGAACACGGGCGCGTCACCGAGCGCGGGCCCCGCGTCGAAGACGGGCCCCGCATCGAAGACGGGCGCAGCATCGAAGACCGGCGCAGGGTCGAACGCAGGGGCCGGTTGGCGGCGAGCTTCCTCGATCGCGCGCGCGGGCCGCGTGTCACGCGGAACGTCGTCGTCCATCGGCACCGGCTCGTCGAGCACCGCGTCCGGAAAGAGCGCGCGCACGTACTCGCCGACCGCCTTGCGCTTCATCGTCAGGCGCGTGTCGTACGCGAACGAGAGCAACGCGTCGTGCATCTCCTGCGCGGACTGGAAGCGTCGATCCGGATCGGGCGCGAGCGCATGCAGCACGATCTGTTGCAGCACCGGCGGCACGTCGCCTCGAATCGCGCGCAGCGGCGGCACCGCCGCTTTCTGCACCGCCATCACCGTCTCGATGTCGTTGCGCCGCGCGAAGAGCCGCTGGCCCGTGAGCCACTCGAACATGCACACGCCGAGGCTGAAGAGATCGCTGCGCGAGTCGATCTCGAGCCCGCGCGCCTGCTCCGAAGAGAGGTACGCGAGCTTGCCCTTCACCACACCCGCCTGGGTCGTGACGAGCCGTCCCGCGGCCTTCGCGAGCCCGAAGTCGATCACCTTCACGCCGCCTTCGAACGAGACGAGCACGTTCGAGGGCGAGACGTCGCGGTGGATCAGGTTCAGCGGTCGACCCCCCGCGCCGTGGGCCTCGTGCGCGTGCGCGAGCGCCTCGCAGACCTTGGTCGCGACGTAGAGCACGAAGGGGATCGGCAACGGCGTCGCGGCCTGGACCTGACGATCGACGACCGCGCCCATGTCGCGCCCGTGCACGTACTCCTGCGCGATGAAGAACGTGTCGCCCTCGCGCCCGAGGTCGTAGATCTGCGCGATGTTCGGGTGCGAGAGCTGCACCGCGATCTTCGCTTCGTCGACGAACATGCGGACGAAGTCGTCGTCCTCCGCGACCTGCGGGAGGATACGTTTGATCGCGACGAGCCGCTCGAAGCCCTCCTCGCCGCGCTGCCGTGCGAGGAAGACCTCCGCCATCCCGCCCATCCCGATCCGTTCGAGCAGCTCGTAGGGTCCGAACGATCGGGACGCGGGGAACACGAGCTGCAGGATCGGGGGCCCACGGGCCGCGGTCAACCTCGACCACGCGGCGTCATCCGGACATCACGGTCCACGGGCCGGCGTCAGGTCCCGAAACGATCCCAATACAAGAGCAGCGCGAGGCTCTTGCCGTCCACGAGCCCACCGTCACGGATCGCGCGCATCACCTCGTCCCACGTGCGCACGGCCACCGCGATCTCCTCCGTGGGATCGAGCTCCTGCGTGCCCGCGACCAAGCCCCGCGCGACGAAGCCGTGCATCCGCTCGTCGCAGATCCCTGGGCTCGCGTAGAAGCTCAGGAGCGGCTCGATCGCGCTCGCGACGTACCCCGTCTCCTCGCGTAGCTCACGCGCCGCTTGGTCGATCGGCGCTTCGTCGCCTTCGAGCGTGCCCGCCGGCAGCTCCAGCAAGGTCGCGCCGAGCGCGACGCGTCGGTTCTCGATCAACACCACGCGCCCGTCGTCGAGCAGCGGCAAGATCACCACCGCGCCCGGATGCCGCAGCACCGCCTTCGTCTTCGTCGAGCCATCGCGCCCGACGAGCTCCAGCACCTCGAGCGCCACGCGAGAGTCGCGATAGACGACCTTCCCGCTCACTCGCGCACCGCCTCGACCACGTGCGTGCCTCCTCCGACGCACGCGACCTCGTGGCGCCCGTCGCGCAGCGTGACCGACGCCGCCGCGCCGTCGCACGTGATCGCCCAGTCTCCCTCGGGGAGCCGAAGCACCGTCGGCGCGGTGATCGCGTCGTCACCGTCGTACGTGAGCACGAGCCGATCGTCGGCCCACGACCAGCCGCGCGGCCAACCGGCGATGCGCTCCGGGAAGCCGCGATCGAAGAGCGCCACCATGGCCTCGCGCTGCACCCACACACCATCCTCGCCCTCGCCTTCGAAGTCGTGGAAGCCCCAGCTCCCCTGGCTGTCTTCCTTCCAGAGCCAGACCGCGGAGCTCGCGCCGACCTCGTCCTGCAGATCGAGCTGCATGCGGTAGTAGTCGGCCGCGCGAATGCCGGCCGGGTCGTAGCCGAACTCGCCGATGAAGAGCGGCGTGCCCCAGCGCGCCGCCTCGTCCGCCGCGGTGCGGTTCCCTCGCCGCAACGTCGCGATCGTGAAGCTCTCGCGTTGCGCGTCGGTGCCGATGAAGGAGAGCGTGTAGACGTGTGGCGCGTACACCGCGCCCTCGACCGGAAACGGCGCGCCCGGCGTGCCCGACGCGTCGGCGAGGTTCCGCTGCAGCGCGGGCGGCTCGAAGAACACGAGCTGTCGCGTCACCGCGCGGATCGCCTCCGCGACCGAGACGTTCAAGCGACGCGTCTGATCGTCGTCCGCGACCGGCTCGTTGAAGACGTCGTAGCCGATCACCGCCGGATGATCCGCGAAACGCGTCGCGACGTGCGCCGCCATCGCCGCGTAGCGCGCTCGGAGTCGCTCGCCGTCCTCGGAGTCGCCGAAGAACGTCTCGAACGCGCGCAGCACCTGCCCGCTCGCGCGCCGCTCCGCGAGGTCGGTGAGCGGGCCCTCCAAGATCGTGTCGGGCGGCGGCACGATCGCCCAGAGCGGAGCACCGTCCTCCCCGATCCACTTCGAGTACGCGTCCTGATGCAGATCGACGAGCACGAAGACGCCCGCGTCCTCGCACGCATCGAGCACCGCCTGCACGCGGTCGAGGTAATCCTCCTCGTACGTCGGGGGAGTCGTGTCCTCCGGCTCCACGCCCGACCACTGCATCGGCAGGCGCAGCACGTTGAAGCCGAGCGCGCGCATCTGCGTGGCGTCGCTCGCATCGAAGCTCGGAATCGGCTGGAGCGGCACGCGCCCCGGTCCGAGGTCGACGTCGAAGACTCCGTCGATGCGTGCATTGACCCCGCGCAGGATCACCACGCGTCCTTCGGCGTCGACGAAGTGTTGGCAACGCGTCGAGAGCGGCCCGAAGTCCCCCGCCGCGCGATCGCAGGTCGGCATCGTCATCTCGGCGTCCGCGCCCGAGTCGGCGGGTGCGTCGATGGAGGCATCGACCGTGGCGTCGAGTCCCCCGTCGCGTGGCGCGTCGTCGTCGCCGCAGGCGAGCCCCGCCGCGAGGAGCCCGAGCAGCGCGACGCGTGGGCCGTGGTGAGCGAAGAGAACGGAGAAAAGAACGGAGAAACGAACGGCGAAGAAGCGAAGCATCGACGAACGATAGCCGCTCTCCCCGCGAGAGAAAGCCGCACGAGGCGTGAGAACGCAGTCACGCCTGCGAGCGACGCTCGCCTACACGCGACGTACGCCCATCACTCCGCGAGCTCGCGCCAGACGGCGAGCGCCCGCGCCCAACGCGCGTGTCGAGCCGCGTCGTCGAGCCGCGCATCGACGTGCAGCCACGCGCCGTCGCGCTCGAGCAGACGCGCCGCGAGCTTCGCGCCGTGCATCCACGACACGCGCTCGCCTTCGCGCGCGCCCTCGATCAACGTCGTCGGCCACGCGCCTTCGCCGTTCACGCGGTGGTAGGGCGAGAGCAGCCGCAGCCACGCCCACGCGGTCGGATCGCTCGGATCGCCGTACTCCGCGCGCCACAACGCCGCGTTCGGCAAGCGGTCGAAGCGCAAGAGATCCGTGACGGGTCCGTGGAGCACCGCACCCACCACGAGCTCCGGCTCGCGCGTGAGCAGACCGCTCGCGGTGAGGCCGCCGTGGCCCGCGCCGTAGAGCGCGACGCGCGCCCCTTCGTCTCGCAACGCCGCGACCGCCGCGCGCAGATCCGCGACGGCCCCCGACTCGCCCGCGCCGCGTCCGTCCTCGTGCCACGCGCTCGCGTGACCACCACCACCCCGCACGTCCACGAACGCCCAGCGCCCGCCGTCCTCCAAGTGCGCCGCCACGCCCGCCCGGAACGCCGGCGTCGCGCTCACCCCGAAGGCCCCGAGCGCCTCGACCACGACGAGCGGCGACGTGCTCGCTGCCGCGTCCGCGTCGCTCGTCGCGCTCCACACCTCCGCGACCTCGAAGGTCACCGCACGCTCGCCGACCGTGCTCCGCAGCGTACGACGGCGCACCTCGAGCCGCGGCGCCTCGTCGAGCCACGTGACCTCGCCTTCCACCGACACCCGCGCGCGCGCGCTCGGCGTCCGCGGATCCATCCACACCAACGTCGCGCCGCGCGCATCGCCGTCGATCGCCGTCACGAGCCCGAGCCCGAGCGCGTCGAGCTCCCTCACCTCACCCGTGGGCGACACCAAGACGAGCGCGTCACCGAGCCCGCGCCGCACCACCGCGAGCACCCGCTCGCCGCACGCGGCGAGCGCGAGCACCCCCGGCATCGGCACCGACGTCCAGCCCGACGCGCGAATCGCCCGCGCGGACCGAGCGATTCGGAGCACCCCCGCTGCGGGATCCGCGACCACCACGTGATCGGCGACGACGATCGCCGGCGGCCCCGCAGGAAGCTCCGCCAGCTTTCGAAAGAGCACGGGCCCCGTCCGCAGCCACACCGTGCGCTCTTCGCCCCGCTGCGCCTCGATCCACGCGGGCCCGTTCGGGATCGCGTCCATCCGAACTGCGTCTCCGTCGCGCAGCTCCGTCAGCACCACCGGATCGTCGACCGCGCCCGCTCCGACGAAGCGACGCCGCACCGTCACGCGCCCGCGCCCTTCGAGCGCGTAGAGCAGGACGTCGTCGCCTTCCCATGCAGGCGGCACGGGGACGACCGCCGGCACCGGTCCGTCGACCACCGCGCCGGTCCAGTCGTGGATCTGCAGATGCGGCGAGGGCACGGCTTCGGTCGGGCCGAGCACGAGCGCCACGAGCTTGCCGTCGGGTGACGCCGAGAACGCGAGCGCGCCGGTCAGCGGCAGCGTGGCCTGGGCGTCCTCCGCCTCGAGCTGCGCGATGCGCCCGCGCTCACGCACGACCTCGATCACGTGTCCGCGCGTCAGCGTGGCGATCGAGCGAGCGCGCGGCGCCGCGTCGAGGCGCGCGATGCGATCCACCGACGTCGGATCGACCGGCCAACGCTCCGCCGTCCGCGCGCGCGCGTGCTCGAGGAACCGCGCGACGAGCTCCGAGTCGCGCTCGAGCGCGCGGTACGGATCCGCGATCAGCTCCTCGCCGCGACGCTCGAACACCGCGTGGTCTTGCAGCTCCGCGAGCAACGCGAGCCCCTCGGGCGCCGGGGGCGGCGCGGGCGGCGGCGGCGGCGGCGGCAACGGCGGCGGCGGCGGCGCCGTCCGACAGGCCACCACGCCGCAGGCGAGCGATAGCGCGAGAAGGACTCGGTGGCAGCGGGAGATCACGAGGGACCTGGAGGAGGAAGAGAGGAAGTCGGCCTCGACATCGGGAGTGCTCACGACGGCGGCCCGAGCTCGCCGCTCTCGTCGACGAGCACCGGAATCCCACGACGCGGCGCGCGCGAGACGTCGCCGAGCACCCGACCGGGCAGCACGCGCACCGGCACCGGGCGCTCGAGCTGGAAGACGTAGCCGCCGTAGTCGATGTCGAAGCGGAAGGTCTCCTCGCCCACCTCCACCACGCGGTGGAAGTCGATGCGCGAGTGCCCGATCCGTCGGTGCGCGCGGTGCGCGAGGATGAAGCTGAAGAGCGCGAGCGCGCGGTGGTTGTGCAGGCGATGGCAGCCGTGCGACGCGCGTCGCCACACGCTCGTGTAGTCGACCGAGCCGTGCGTGCGGATCCCTTGATCGCGTCCGAGCTGAAGCCGATCGCCGTCGCGTCCGACGACCGGCCGGTGCATGCCGGCCACGAGCCCGTACGCGCTCGCGTAGCCCGGGCCGAGGAGCGTGTCCTTCGTCTCCGTCACGAGGTGCCCCGTCTCGTCGATGCGCGACTGCGTCACCAGATCGCTCGCAGGCGTGTTGATCGGCGGCAGCCACACCGGCGCCCCCACCACCTGCGCCCACGCGAACTCTCCCGCGGGAGACTCTTTGTACTGCCACTCCAGCCGACGACCACGGCGCTCGAGGTTCCACCCGCCGACCGTGGTCGGCCACTGCACGAGCGGGATCCGAGCCCCTTCGAAGCGCACGTAGAGCGTGAGCGTCGGGCGATGCTCGACCGGCAGCGAGCGCGGCTCGCCCTCTTCGTCGAAGGGCGGCTCGTACCATTGGTCGCCGCGATCGATCTCCGCTTCGATCTCCAGCTCGCGCTGCGCGTACCACACCGGCAGCGGCATCGGATCGATCGCGGCGTTCTCGTGATCGCCCGGCACGAGCGCGAGCCCTTCGAGGAAGGCGAGCGCGCGATCGAAGGTCTCGAGCCCGAAGGCGCGCTCCACGTGCGCGCGCAGCCGCGACTCCAGATCCGGCACGTCGACGCCGTCGATCGCGGGCGCCGAGCCATCCTCCAAGATGCCGAAGTCGAGCCGAACCCGCTCCGCGATCACGCGCACGAGGTCGCGACGCGCCAGCTCGGTCGGCGAGAGCCGCAACGCGTCGAGCGTGGGCCCCGCGAGGCTGCCGCGGCTGTAGATGCGGTGGCGTCGCTCGAAGCCTTCGAGCGCGCGACGCGTGCGCGCGTCGAGGTCGCGCCCCACCGGCAGCGGCTCGTCGCCGAAGAAGCCTTCGCACTGCAGGCGTCGGCGCGTGGCGTCGAGCCCGCGTCGCCAATGCAGCTCCGGGCGCGAGTGCGCGAGCGCGCGCAGATCGGCGAGCGCGGGCATGGCGTCGTCCAGCGTGTCGAGGCCGAATCGATCGTGGCGCGCGAGCAGCTCGATCACGCGCCCTTCGAGCGCGTCGTCGCGGGCCATCCGGGGCGCGCGCGGCTCGTCCTCTTCCACCGCGAGCCCGTCGAAGCGTGCGAGCGCCTCGAGGTCGGCGTCGCACGTCTGCGTCGCCAAGCGACGAAAACGTTCGCGCAACACCGAGAGCGTCGGCGGGATGCCGTAGTTGTCGAGGTCGCCGTCCACCGCGGCGCGTGCGCCCAGCGTGGTGTCCGGCCATTCGTGCCGCGCGAGCGCGACGTAGGTCTCGCGAAAGAAGCTCGGCCGCGGGCTCCCATCGAACGCCGCGCCGTCGTCGAGCAAGGGCGGGACCCACGCCTCCCCGAGGTCCACGACCCACGCGTCTTCCGTCATGGGCACGAGCACGCGCGAGCCGTCGCGCCAGCGCAGCGTGGTCGAGCTCGGCAGCGAGAGCGCGAGCGCTTCGGTGTCGACCTCGCGCAGCGCGCGCACCTCGGACGCGAGAGCCGACCCCTCGACGACCCGAAGGCTCGTCGGAGGATCGGCTCCTGCGGGGACCGCGGCGACGAGCGCCGCGATCATCCAGAAAGGACGGGCTCGTCCCATCACTCCGTGACCGGCGCGTACTCCTCTTCCGCGACGGGCTCCTCGGCCATCGGCGCGGGCGCGGGCTCTTCAGCCGGCGCGGGCGCGGGAGCCGGCTCCTCGGCGCCCGTCGTGGTCTCTTCCGCCGGCGTCTCTTCCTCGGGGGCGTCCGAGCTGCAGGCGGTGGCGCCGAGCCCGAGTGCGACGATCGCGGCCAAGAAAGCGTCCTTACGAATGTCCATTTGATCCACTCCCGTCGCCTCGCGGGCGACTCATGCGTGCACGCCGAGCTTCGGCGCGGCGCGACGGTACCACCGGCGAACGGGCGAGCAAGGTCACGCAGCGGAACGTGCTCGTGTGCCGATGCCGTCGCCACGATCGCGTCCACGTGATCGCGTGCACGTGATCGCGTCCACGTCCACGTCCACGTCCACGTCCACGTCCACGTCCACGTCCACGCGATCACGATCGCACCACGCAAAAGAGCCGAGACCTCCTCGGAGATCTCGGCTCTGCGAGTCGGCTCGCCCCGCGAATCAGCGGTGGTGCTGCTTCTTCTCGCGCTCCATCTGCTCCTTGTACTCGACGCTGTAGCGAGTCCACGGACGCAGCTCGAGGCGCTTGTGCGCGATCGGCTCGCCGGTCCCCTCGCAGAGGCCGGGCTCGCCGTTCTCCATCTTCTCCAGCGCGTTCGCGATCTCACCGAGGAGCTTTCGCTCCTTGTCCGCGAAGCGCATCAGATAGGCCTGCTCGGTGTGCCGCTGCGCGATGTCCATCTCGTCGCTGAGCGGATCGATGTTCGAGATCGCGTCGCCGAGGTGCTCACCGATGCCCTTGAGCAGGCGCTCGCGCTCCGAGATCAAGAGATCGAAGAGCTGCTTGGTCTGTTTCTTCGAGAGCTTCGCGTCGGGATGCGACTGCGGCTCGAAGTCGGGGCTGCTGCTGCTCTGCGTGGGCGCCTTCGGAGCCACCGCTACCGCAGTCATCTCGTCGGACTTCGTGGTCGACTTCTTGGCCGTCGTCGTCGAGGTCGTCGCGCTCGCCGTGGTCTTCTTCTTCGTCGTCGCCATCGCTGCTCCAGGATTGCTGCCGCGGCTCGCTTGAACGCCTCGGCAGGCCCCTCCCAACCCAAAGGGCGGGATGGAATTGCACCTTCCGACTCGGATGGCAATACCCCCCCGAGCGAAGCGCGTGGCTTTCCGGACGCGAGGCTCTCCGGGGGAAACCCTGGAAGTCGATTCGACCCGTGCTCGCGCCGGGATTCGCACCGCGCCTCGTGGTAACAAACGCGCATGCGCTTCGACCTCCTCCTCCGCGGCGGCACGCTCGTGACTCCGGCCGGCATCGTGACCGGCGACGTCGGGATCCTGCACGGACGCATCGCCGACGTCGGCGCCCTCCACGGCTCGGACGCCGAACAGGTCGTCGATTGCCGCGGGCTCCACGTGTTGCCCGGGCTCGTCGACTCGCAGGTCCACTTTCGCGAGCCGGGCCTCGAGCACAAAGAAGATCTCGGCACCGGCACCGCGGCGGCCGCGCTCGGCGGCATCACGGCGATCTTCGAGATGCCGAACACCAAGCCGAACACCGACACCGCGGAGCGCCTCGCGGAGAAGGTGCGGCGCGGCGAAGAGAAGGCCTGGGTCGACTTCGCGTTCTTCGTCGGCGCGACCGGTGAAAACGCGGCGCACCTCGCCGAGCTCGAGCGCCTGCCGGGCTGCGCGGGCGTGAAGGTCTTCATGGGCAGCTCCACCGGCAGCTTGCTCGTGGAGGACGACGCGATGCTCGCGGAGGTGCTCGCGCACGGCACGCGTCGCGTCGCGATCCACGCGGAGGACGAGATGCGGCTGCGCGAGCGCAAACACCTCGTCGAAGGCGAGAGCGCGAGCGCGCACCTGCACCCCGTCTGGCGCGACGAGGAGACCGCGATCCGCGCGACCCAGCGCGTGCTGCGCCTCGCGCGCCGCACCGGTCGACGCATCCACGTGCTGCACGTGACGACCGCGGAAGAGGCCGAGCTGCTCGCGCGCCACAAGGACGTCGCGACGATGGAGGTGCTCCCGCAGCACCTCGTGCTCCACGCGCCCGAGTGTTACGACCGCCTCGGCACCTACGCACAGATGAACCCGCCCATTCGCGGCGAGCGTCACCAGCGCGCGCTCTGGGACGCGATCCGTCGCGGTGTCGTCGACGTGCTCGGCTCCGATCACGCGCCCCACACGCGCGAAGAGAAAGACGCGCCCTACCCGAAGAGCCCCAGCGGGCTGCCGGGCGTGCAGACGATGGTGCCGCTGATGCTCAACGCGGTGAACGAGGGGCGTCTCTCGCTCGAGCGCCTCGTGGATCTGCTCGCCCACGGTCCGCAGCGCATCTACGGCATCGCACGCAAAGGACGCCTGACCGTCGGCTACGACGCGGATCTGACGATCGTCGATCTTGGTCGCGAGCACGTCATCACGAACGAAGAGCAGGCGAGCCGCGTGGGCTGGACGCCCTTCGCGGGGTGGAAGCTCAAGGGTTGGCCGGTGCGCACGATCGTGCGTGGGCGCAGCGTGATGATCGACGGCCAGCTCCAAGGCGCGCCGTCGGGCCGCGCGGTGCGCTTCGTGGAGACGCTCGCGCCGCAGGACGAAACGCTCTGAGAGACCCGAAGGCTCGCGTTCGAATCCGACCCGACCACGCCGCACGTCCACCGATTCCGCGGGCACCGCGGATGGAGAGCTCCCGATGTCGATCGACACCAGCCGCCCCTTTCGTCCGCTCCGTCTCGCGCTCCTGACCGTGAGCGACACGCGCACCCTCGCCGAAGATCAGAGCGGTGACATCCTCGAAGCGCGCATCCGCGAAGCCGGCCACGAGCTGGTCGCGCGCGAGCTGCTGCGTGACGACGTCGCGGCGATCGAAGCGAAGCTGCGCGCGTGGATCGCCGAGCCGGTGGTCGAGGTCGTGATCGTCACGGGCGGCACCGGCGTCACCGGACGCGACGTCACGCCGGAAGCGATGAAGGCGGTCTGGGAGAAAGAGATCCCCGGCTTCGGCGAGCTCTTCCGCTGGATCAGCTTTCCGAAGATCGGCACGAGCACGATCCAGTCGCGCGCGTGCGCGGGCGTCGCCAACGGCACCTACCTCTTCGCGGTGCCGGGCTCGCGCAACGCGGTGAAGGACGCGTGGGACGAGATCCTCGTGCTGCAGCTCGACAACCGACACCGCCCCTGCAACTTCGCCGAGCTGATCCCGCGGCTGCGCGAGAGCTGAAAAGAAGCTCGGCCGATTTCCGCAAGCCGCCCTACTGGACGGCGCGCAGCGAACGCAGTGAGCGAAGGCTCGTGGGTGGGGGCCCCATCGGGGCTTCATGCCCCGTGGGGGAGGGTCTGGCGACAGACCCTCAAGGAAGCTGACCGCTGATCGAACGCGTGTGAGCACTGTCGTCACGTGCCCGCTCGGCGTCTTGCGCGCCCCGCTTGCGTTCTCGCGCACGACGGCCCTATGACGGCGGCCATGACGAGCACGGTCTTGGTGGTTGGAGCGAACCGCGGCATCGGCCTCGAGCTGGCCCGCGATCTGAAGAAGCGTGGCTACGACGTGATCGCGACCTGCCGCGACACGAGCGACGCGCTCGAAGCCCTCGACGTGGAGGTCCACCGCGGCGTGGACGTGACGGACGACACCTCGGTGATCGCGTTCCGCAAGGCGATGGCCGGCCGCGTGCTCGACGGCGTGATCGTCAACGCGGGCATCCTGCGCCGCACGCCGCTCGATCCGCTCGATCTCGCGACCGTGCGCGAGCAGCTCGAGGTCAACGCGATCGGGCCGCTCCGCGTGCTCGGCGCGGTGAACGACCTCGTGAAGGACGGCGGCAAGATCGCGATCCTCACGAGCCGCATGGGCTCCATCGCCGACAACACGAGCGGCGGCATGTACGGCTACCGCATGAGCAAGGCCGCGGTGAACGCGATGGGTGTCTCGCTCGCGCGCGACCTCGCGCCGCGGAAGATCGCGGTCGCGCTGCTGCACCCGGGCTACGTGCGCACCGACATGACGGCCAAGAACGGCAACGTCGATCCCGACGAAGCCGCGCGTCAGCTCGTGGATCGTTTCGAGCAGCTCTCGATGGAGACGACCGCGAGCTTCTGGCACGCGAACGGCGAAGTCCTGCCCTGGTGAGAGCGGGTGCTGGGCTGGGGAGATCACTCCCCACTAGTCGGCGGCTGACCCCGCCGACCCGATCGAGAAGTCGGCGCAGCCGACCAGCAACACCGTCAGCGAGCGGCACCTTCCGCGCGCACGAAGACCGCGAAGTCGGTGTCGCGCTCGAACGCGACCAGCTCGCGCGTGTCTCCGTCGACCTCGATCCGCGCGCCCCGACCGAGCTGCCGATCGAGCGGCGTCCACCAGGTCAGCGGCTCGGACGGCAACATGCCGTGGTGGTCGAAGCCTTCGACCAGCGCCGCGCGATCGAAGCCGCAGCTCGCGACGTAGGCGTCGATCGCGGGCTTCGGGATCACGACCTTGGCGTGCATCACGAAGCGCGTCGCGTCGCCGCCGAGGTGCTCGTGCACCCGCACCGCGCCGCCCGGCACGACGCAGCCGGTGAAGCGCTGGATGCGCGCTTGTGGCCCCGTCGCGTCGGAGCCGCACGCGCCGAGCGTCGCGACGAGCGCGAGCACGCCGAGCGCCACACGAAGAGCCGGAGCGGAGCCCATGCGCCGCTCACGCGCCTTCGTACGCTTCGAGCTCGTCGCCGCCGAGGATGAAGAACGCGCGGCCGAAGGTCTCGAGGAGCTCGAGCACCTGGTTCATGTCCTCGTACGAGTGCCCACGCGTGACGTTGAGCCGCAGCCGCTCCTCGCCCTTCTTCACGCCGGGGTATGTGATCGGCACCATCATCACGCCGCTCTCGAGCATCGCGACGTGCGTGAAGAGCGCCTTGCGCTCCTCGCGGCACATCACCGGCATGATGTGCGTGTTCGAGAGCCCGAGATCGAAGCCGATCTGCGTGAGCGACTTGCGCATGTACGCCGCCTTCTCGTGCAGCTCCGCGACGAGCGCCGGGCCGTCGGCCTCGAGCATGTCGAGGATGGTGCTCGCCGCCGCGATCACTGGGACCGGCAAGCTCGCGCTGAACACGAACGAGCGCGCCGCGTGTTTGACGTGATCGACCACGTCCGCGTCGGCGAGCAGCAAGCCGCCGATGCCGCCGAAGCTCTTCGAGAAGGTGCTGACGATCATCGGCACCCGGCTCTCGATGCCGTACTTCTCGTGGATGCCCTTGCCGTGCGTACCGAGCGTCCCGGTGCCGTGCGCGTCGTCGACCAGCAGCACCGCCTTCGGATCTTCTTCGACCGCCTCGAGCAGCTCGAGGATCGTCGCTTCGTCGCCGTCGAGGCTGTAGATGCCCTCGATGCACACGAGCGCGTTCTCGCGCTCACGCGTCGACAGACAACGGCGCAACGAGCGCGCGCTGTTGTGGTTGAAGAACCGAATCTCCGCACCGTTGCGGGGCACGCCCGCGGCGAGGAAGGTGCCGTCGAGGATGCAGGCGTGGCTCAGGTTGTCGAGGACGATCGTGGTGTCCTTGTCGGCGAGCGACATGATCGTGCCGACCATCGCTTGGTAGCCGGTCGTGAAGATCAAGCACTTCTCGTAGCCGAACCACGCCGCGAGCCGCTCTTCGAGCTCCACGTGCGCGGTGGTGGTCGCCTGAACGCGCGAGCTCGAGAGCCCACACGAGAACTTGTCGACCGCGGCCTTCGCGGCCTCCTTCACCTTCGGGTGCGTGGTGAGCCCGAGGTAGTCGTTGGAGCTGAAGTTGACGATCGGCTTGCCGTCGATGGTCGTGTGCAGACCGCCGCTCTCGAAGGGCCGGAAGTAGGGATAGACCTGGTTGGCCTGCGCCTCGCGGATGCGGGTGAGTGCTTCCTGTGCCTTCTTCTTCGCCCAGCTCATGGACCCTCGACAGGTGCGGGAGGGCGCGCCTCCCTGCAGATTCTTGAGGAGATTCTCGTGTTCTTCTCGTGAGCGAGACTTCGCTCGACGACGTGTTCTTCGGGACCGAGACGTCTCGGACATCCGGTCGAAGGACCGAAGCTCCGGTCGCGACGATCGGAGCGCAGTGATGACCCGGCTTCAGGCCGCGCGCACGACGATCGCGCTCGCGTTGCCGTAGAAGCCGACGCTCGTGATCACCGCGGTGCCGACCTTCGCAGGTGGAGTCACGCCGTTCGCGGGACTCGGTGCGACCGGCGCACCGCCGAACCACGCGAGCA
>ERZ761607.2913-NODE-2913-length-17525-cov-19.264511_pt1 | contig 17525 bp, 12 predicted proteins | sample MGYA00511164_ERZ761607 | MGnify/ENA primary metagenome ERZ761607 (study PRJEB28899, sample SAMN02445080) | bioreactor sludge metagenome | biome: EBPR sludge | place: Australia: Brisbane, Thorneside Wastewater Treatment Plant | collected 2011-06-22 ...
AACCAAGCATTATTGAGCTTTTTTTGATATTCCGTAAAAAAATTAAGAATTAGGGTTTAACCAAACTCTTCGTAGAATTTCTTGATCGTACTTTCCAGGTCTTCAAATACAACATAATGCTTTTTGCATCCGCTTCTGGAACAAATGCTCAATGTGCCTCCTATCGTGCAATCCATCCTGACAATAGGGGCTTCGCAGAGATCGCATTTTTCATTTTTTGCAGATAGGCTTTTTTCACAATGCGGACAGTAAAACTCAATCACTTCTCCTTCCTGAAACTTGATTTTTGTGGAAAAATTGTAGTCTCCATAAATGGAACTAAGCCAGATAAACCCTTTCTCGCCCTGTGGATTACTTATCATGACTTTAATGGTAGCCTCATTGTTGATATACCTGCTTTCAGTCATAAAAGACTCATTGCAATGAGGGCATGTAACCGATAATTGTACAGGTTTAGACATAATTTTATTTTTTTTGGTTAATAATTAATTAAACTATTCTGCATATTAATAAATGTTTATAAAGTCGCCAAATAATAAAATTAAATTATGACAATTATATTGAATTTAGAAGCTATCTAAACTTTGAATAAAAGATTGGCAATAAAAGTAAAGAATCTTAAAGAAACTATGATTTGGTTACCAAGTATGCATACAAGACAGAAATCTGTAATACCTTTGTTGGAAAGTAAGTAACCAAAGATTATTTTATGGGAGATCAAAATGTGTCACTCATCCAACGAGGGCAGAAAATGGATGATTTTGTCAAAGCTCTTTTGAATGATGTTGAAGCATTGAAAATAATGCTTGAACAAAATTGGTTTGAAGATGATAATTTATCCATTGGCGCCGAGCAGGAAATTGTACTTGTGGACAACGACCACTACAAAGCAGCTAAAATTGCTATGGAAATCATCGACAATCTTGGATCTCCTGAATGGCTGGATACAGAACTTGCCCAATTTAACCTCGAAACCAATGTCTCTCCCCAAAAATTTTCAGGTTCTTGCTTTTCAGATATGGAAAAGGAGATAAAAAACTATCTTGGATCCATTCAGGAAAAACTGGACGAAAAGAATTCAAGCTATATATTGACAGGTATATTACCAACTCTCAGAAAATTCGACCTGAGAATGAAGAATATCACACCCAAAGAACGATACCGTGCATTGATGGAAGCCCTTAGCAGTCAGCTTTTTGGGAAACCTTTTGAACTTAAAATCCGGGGAATCGATGAAATGATCGTACAACACGATTCTCCACTTATAGAAGCGTGCAACACAAGTTTTCAGGTTCATCTTCAGGTCACCCAACATGATTTTGTTAAAATGTATAACATCGCTCAGGTGCTCGCAGGTCCTGTCATCGCCATCACTGCCAACTCGCCCCTTGTTTTTGGTAAAAGATTGTGGCATGAAACGAGGATCGCCTTGTTCCAACAGGCTTTGGATACCAGATCATCCCACGATGATATGCGCAAAAGAAGTCCAAGAGTGAGTTTTGGTAATGATTGGCTTGATGATTCTATTCTCAATATTTTTAAAGAGGATATTTCCCGATACAGAGTGTTACTGAGTGCTGATATTCAGGAAAACTCCCTTGAAATGGTAAAAGCTGGTAAAGTACCCCGACTTAAAGCGCTTCAGGTCCACAATTCGACAGTCTATCGCTGGAACAGACCTTGCTACGGGATCAGTCGGTCTGGTAAGCCGCATCTTAGAATTGAAAACCGGGTTTTGCCGGCAGGACCAACCTTAATTGATGAAATAGCCAACGCAGCGTTTTGGCTGGGAGCTATGGAAGGAATGGCTGCCAATTATGAGGACGTTCGCGAATTGATGTCTTTTGCGGATGCCAGAGATAATTTTAATAAAGCTGCCAAGTATGGAATAGATTCTAAGTTTACCTGGTTTAAAGATCAGAAAATCAATGCAGTGGACCTGGTCAAGGATTTTCTGTTGCCTTTAGCCAGAAAAGGACTCGAACTTAAACAGGTTGACCCGACTGATATCGAACGATTCATGGCTGTCATCGAAGGGAGAGCAAATACTCATACCAATGGTGCACGCTGGCAATTGAGAGCTTATACCAGACTTCTTGAAGAAACGAATGCAGATGAGGCTTTGACAGTTGTAGCCTCTGCAATGTTAAAAAATCAAAAAAATGATATCCCTGTTCACCAATGGCAACTGCCCGAATTGAGTGATCTGGATATTTATATACCGTCTAAAATGAAGGTCAGCGAATTTATGCAAACAGATCTTTTCACCGTGCAAAAGGATGATATCATCGAATTTGTGGTCAAAATAATGGAATGGAGAAAACTGAACTTCCTGTTGGTGGAAGATGCTCAGGGGAAATTTACAGGTTTGGTAACTATGGGTTCAATCCTTAGGTTTTTGACCAGGCATATCCATTCAGGAGAGATCAGACAGTTGACAGTCAGTGATCTGATGAGAAAACAAACACCCACTATCACACCAGATAAAAGTATCCTGGAAGCCATCCAATTGATGCAGGCCGAAAATTTGTCGTGCCTCCCTGTTGTTAAAGATGGCGATCTGAGAGGAGTGATCACAGAAAAAGAATTTTTGCATATTTCCTACCGCCTGATCAAAAGGCAGGAGACTCAGAAGCAATAAAACTGAACAAATTGTTTAATCAGTCAGGTATATCGGGTTTTTTTCCAAAATGAATCGCCCAAGGATTTATATCTTTCTACATTCAAATTGCGTTAAAGTGGTGCCAAAAAATAAACAAATTCAATTTTGGAGACACTAAAATAGAGGTTTTTATTAGATTTATGCTGTGTCGAAATTGGATATCTCATTTTCGTGACATATACTGTCTGTAAAAGAACCTGGCACTTATTCACATTAAAAAGAAATATTATTAAACCGGACTTGCGAAGTAATTGAAATCGCAAAGTTTAAATGGGTGATGACCTATTTAATAAGGAGTAAATCGAAATACTCAGCGTTTTACGCAAACTATATTTGAACTTTCCAACCAGATCAGGTAAAACTTCAGGAATTAGATATTTAAGATGCTGATTTCTGAAAAAATAAAAAAATATTACATTTGACCCCAATTAATTTCATATTCTGTAGCATGTATAACAAATTATTTTTTTTCGTAGTTTTTATTTTGATAACCATACAAAGTTTTGCCCAAACCTGGCAGATCACCAGTGAATCTGAAATTGAAAATAAGGGAAGGATAGACATCAGCCCTAAGGAATTTGCATTATTCTCTATGGATGACACAATCATGCAAGCGCTGTTATGGAGAGCGCCTCATGAGCGTGATCTGGGTGTACATGAGTCTGATTGTGTGATCATGGCAGGCTTGCCGGAGGGAACCACCGAACGTTTTCAGGTTGTACAATATGATATGATGGAGCCTGGATTGGCAGCCAAATACCCGGAGATCCGAACATTTTACGGAGTTTCTTTGGTCAATCCGATGAAAAGGATCCGAATCGACTATACCATTGAGGGATTCCGTGCAGTCATAACAGCCCCGGGAGAAGATAAAATATTTATTGACCATTATCAGCGAAATGATAAGAATACCAGGATTTCTTATTACAAACAAAGCTATTCCGGAGAACATTGGGGATGCAACGTGGAAAGCGATCATGATCATGAAATATTGGATGAACAAAATCATAATCTGAGGGTTGGTGATTGCCAGCTCAGGAGTTATCGGTTGGCGCAAGCAACGACTGGCGAATATAGCAATTTTCACGGTGCTACCAGTTCCGCCCAATCCAATCTTGTCCTTTCCGCTGTTGTAACCGTAATCAACCGGGTAAATGAAGTATATGAACCTGAAGTTGCAGTCAGGATGATCCTGATTGCAAATACTGATCTGGTTTTTTATTATGATAGTGTAACAGATGGATATACAAATGATGGAAGTTCCAGCGATTTGACAGCCAACCAGACTAATTGCACAAACGTTATTGGTTCAGCCAATTATGACATCGGACATGTTTTTGGTACAGGAGACGGTGGAATTGCCGGGTTGGGTGTTGTCTGTTCTTCCAGTAATAAAGCCAGAGGTTATACAGGAAGGCCAAATCCTGTGGGTGATGCATTTACCATTGATTATGTAACACATGAAATGGGGCATCAATTCAATGCCAATCATACTCAATTTAATAGTTGCAACAGAAATAACACCACTGCAATGGAGCCTGGAAGCGCTTCTTCCATAATGGGTTATGCCGGAATTTGCGCACCGGATGTTCAGAATAACAGTGATGCGTATTTTCATGCAATCAGCATGCAGGAGATAAAAACATATCTGAGTGGGACAGGCAACAGCTGCGCATTGATCGTGAGTTCATTTTCCAATTCGGCTCCGGTAGTGACTTCCCAGCCGAATTATACCATTCCGGCTTCTACACCTTTTGTTTTAACATTAGCTGCGACCGATCCAAATGGGAACCCGATGACTTATGCATGGGATCAAATGGATTATTACAGCGTTTCGCAGACCATGCCACCTGCCTCAACCAACACAAGCGGACCAGCTTTCAGAAGTGTTTTTGCTACCACCTCTCCCTCACGTTATTTCCCGCCACTGACTAATGTGATCAACAACACTACTGATACCTGGCAGGTATTGCCCTCTGTAGCCCGTACTATGAGTTTCCGCGGTGTGGCCAGAGATTATACCGGTGTGGCAGGATGTAATTCAGAGATCAACCTGACTGTCACGACAGTTGCATCTGGCGCTTTTACAGTAACCTCCCAAAATACAGCGGCCACCTGGTATGAAGGGCAAAATCAAACCATAACCTGGAATGTTGGGGGAACAACTGCAAGTCCGATCAGCTGCAGTCAGGTCAGTATCCTGTTATCTTATGATGGTGGATATACTTACCCTGTGACATTATCAGCCTCAACTGCAAATGATGGTTCGGAATCGATCGTCGTACCTGAAGGCCTCAGTTCGACAGCAAGGATCATGGTAAAAGCAATAGGAAATGTATTTTTTGGCATCAATAATGCAAATATTACCATACTTTCAGGCGTTCCTACATTTTTTATGACGGTTGATCCAACATCTGTCGGAATTTGTTCGGGTGGATCAGGAAATGTTAATATTAATATTGAAAGAATTCTGGGTTTTGCAAATCCAATAAATTTAAGTGTCACCAGCATACCTGCAGGAATAAATTACAGTTTTAGTAACAATCCTGTTAACCAGGGCCAAAATTCCGTACTTAGTCTGACACATGCCGGAGCAGCTGAAGGTTCATATACAGTTTCGATAAAAGCAATATCAGGATCTATTGTCAGAATTGCCGATGTTAGTCTGGAAGTATTGGGCAGTACCACACAAACCACTCTGGTTTACCCTGCTGATCAACAGACAGGTATTTCTATTTTTCCTTTGTTGGAATGGGCACCTGTCGCTGCTGCAACCGGTTATGAACTGGTTGTTTCGAGGGATGAAGATTTTAATACACTCATTTTGGAGACAACGCCGGAAACATCAACCTTTCAAATTGTTGATGCATTGGAAGGTGCTTCAGAGTTTTTCTGGAAGGTCAGACCTGTTAATGTATGCAGTATTGGATCGTGGTCTGAAATCAATAGTTTTGAAACCCAGGCTTGTTTTGTATATAAAAGTCTGGATGTACCAAAAACGATTTCAGCATCCGGTACACAGGATGTGAGTTCGTATCACACAGTATTGGACAGAGGAGTGATCACGGATCTGGATGTGCTGAATCTGGAAGGATTGCATACGTATGTAAGCGATCTGAGGTTTACATTATATTCGCCCAATGCAACAAATGTAAGGATTTGGAATACGCCCTGTGGCAACTATGATAATTTTGATATCAACTTTGATCAAAGTGCTCCCGCAGGTTCATGGCCTTGCCCTCCAACAGATGGTGGTACCTACCGTCCATCAAATACCCTGAACACGTTCAATACCCGTCAGATCAAAGGTCAATGGAGAATGCGAGTTCAGGATTTGGCAAATCAGGATGGCGGTTCCCTGCAAAAATGGGAGATCAAAACCTGTGTCACCAATTTCTGTCGGTTGACAGTGGATAATTCATATCAAAATGGTGCAGGTTCCATTTATTCTGCATTACAATGTGCTTCAACAGGGGACACCATCCGTTTTAATTCGGCTTTGGAAAATGAAATAATTGATCTTGGAGACCAAAACCTGATCCTGGACAAACAATTGGTTATTGAAGGAGATCTTTCTAAAAATATTCATCTATACAGTAATTCCAATGATGCTTTGATCGTCAATTCTGCTCCCTCATCCGGAGCCGGACTCTTAATAAAAGGATTGCATTTACACCGATTAAATAATAATGACAGCATGATCGAAAATAACGGCAAACTGATTTTGCAGGATGTGATCCTACATCATTCAGCGGGAAATACCCATGAAGCTATTTTTAATACAAGCGCATCCAGTCTTGAAGTCAGAGGAAATTGTGAAGTATTGCATGAATAAAGAAATAAAAGGTTTAATGCTGTAGATCATTGGAAGCAAAGATGACACCAAATTGTATAATTGATTAGTTTTTAGATCACAGGGGACTTGGATTAGCTGTAGCTTCCTAAATTTTAATTACTGAGCTCAATTACAATATTTCAAAAACAATTAAGCAAAGAAATTTTCAAATTATAATAAAACCCCTTACCAAAATACATGGTAAGGGGTTTTTGCGATAGTACATAAGCTAAGAGAACTATCTGAACCTGTCCACTACTTTATATTTGATCCTGAATGCCAGATAATACATTGCCGGAACGATGATCAATGTCAAAAGAGTTGAAAATACCAATCCATAGATCACAGTCCATGCCATTGGTCCCCAGAATGATGCATTTTGCCCTCCAAAATATAATTGAGGATCCAGGTCTGAAACCAATGTAAAGAAATTGAAATTGAATCCCAAAGCTAAAGGAATCAGTCCAAGGACCGTAGTTATTGCAGTCAAGAGTACAGGTCTTAAACGTGTGCTACCTGCTTCTAACAAAGCATCCCGGATTACATCCGGAGGAATCTTACCTGCGTCTTCTATCCCGAGTTCTGATTTCTTGCGAGCCACCACAAGGTTGGTATAATCCACCAGGACAATGGCATTATTTACCACAATACCTGCGAGCGAAATGACTCCTACACCTGTCATAACCAGGCTGATATCCGCACCCGTGGTGAAATAGCCCAGAAAGACTCCGATGGTACTGAAGACAACTGAAGAGATGATGATAAAAGGCGCCACAATTGAATTGAACTGGAGAACCAATATAAAAAAGATGCCCAACATAGCCAGCAAAAAGGCATTTCCCAGGAAAGCCATTGCTTCCGCCTGTTCCTGCTGTTCTCCTGTAAATTTGTATTTAAAGTTGTTTGGCATAGGAAACTGTTTCAGTTGATCCTTTAGTTGGACAATGACCTCATTTGCGTTATAGCCACCTAAAACATTGGAGAAAACAGTAATGACCCGTTTTTGATTTTTGCGTTTGACTGCATTATAGCTGGTCGTATAGGTTTTTGTAACCAGAGAAGCAAGAGGAACCTGAGATATCTGACCGGTGGACATAGATCTGAATGTCACCTTTTGACCCAATACGGCTTCCACTTTGTTCCTGTATTCTTCAGAAACTCTCAACATCATCGGATATTCATCTTCTCCTACTTTATATTTACTGATCTCCCGACCGTAAATAGCGGTTCTGATCACATCTGCCACATTCCAGGTGGATACACCGTATCTGTTGGCTGCTTCACGATCAACCTGTATGATATATTCAGGTTTTCCAATCTGCATATCTGATTGTAATTCTTCCACACCGGGAACAGCTGCTTTATTCAGGAAATTGATAATATCCTGAGAGAGTATGGCCAGTTGGTCTATATCATCACCTTCCACTTCAATATTGATGGCTTTTCCGGTGGGTGGTCCATTTTCATTTGGTGCCACAACTATTTTGGCATCCACCATATCTTTGACAGCATCTCTCATTTTATTAAGCACATCCGTAGAGGATTTTCCATTTCTTTGTTCTTCGGGTATGAAACTCACTGTCACCCTTGCTTTATGCGGAGAAGCACCCGGATCTGGCGGACCATTCGGATCTGCAGTTCCTTCTCCGATCTGAGTCAATACAGCTTCGACAATATCCATATCGCCTTTGATCGCAGTTGAGATTTTTTCCTCGATTTGCTTTACGGTCTGATCAGTTGTTTTAATATCTGTTCCGATAGGCAATTCAATAAAAGCATTCACATACATAGGATCAGACATCGGGAAGAACTCTATTTTTGGGATTCTGATCCCCAAAAGAGCAAATGACAATATAAACAGTACAACTGTCCAAAGAAATACCCATCTGGGCATTTTCCCTTTGATAGAATATTTAAGAGATTTTTCATAAATGCGGTTGATCCATGGCAATAAATGCTTTTGGAATAACAGTACCATAGGATTTAGCGCATATTTATTGAAGATACTCACAAAAGCTACGATCAATAAACTGTTTCGCAGCCATTCCAGAGATTCACCACCAAAATGCATGATGAGGGCAAAAACCAAAACAGCACCGATGAAAACAAAAAAGTTCTTTTTTTTCCTGGCAGAAGCACTGTTTTCTTGAGCAATTTCCTCCTCTTTTATAAAATAACTTGCAAAAACAGGGTTGATAACCAAAGCGACCAATAAGGAAGATAACATCACAGCGATCAGTGAAATAGGCAGATATTTCATAAAAGTTCCCATCAATCCCGGCCAGAATGCCAGAGGCAGGAATGCAACCAGCGTAGTAAGTGTAGAAGTGATGATCGGAACAGCTACCTCGCCGGCTCCATATTTTGCCGATTCTTTTTTCGAGAATTTGTTCTGCAAGAAGCGGTATATATTCTCAACGATCACAATACCATTGTCTACCAACATTCCAAGTGCGAGGATCAATCCGAACAGTGATACCATGTTGAGCGATATGCCCATCAAACTCAGTGCTGCCATGCCCATCAGCATAGACAATGGAATGGCTATGCCTACAAAAACAGCATTTCGCATCCCAAGGAAAAACAACAAAATCAATGTGACCAGGATCATACCACTGATGATACTGTTTTCCAGGTTATTAACCAGGTTGATCGTCTCTAAAGACTGGTCGTTGAAGAAACTGACTTTCAGCTTGGAAGGTAAAAACTCGGTTTTGACTTTCTCAACGACCTCTTTGACTTTCTCAGAAGTTGAGATAAGGTTGGTACCTTTTCGTTTGACTACATCCAGTGCGATCACCGGGAACCCGTCCGATCTGGCAATGGATGTCTGATCAGCGAAACCGAAACTCACTTTGGCTATGTCCCTGACAAAGACAGGCTTCTGTTGCTCGCTCTTTACGATCACCTTCTCTATCTCTTCAATATTTTGAATCTCACCAACTACCCGAAGTGATCTTCTGACGCCATTGGTTACGATTTCACCGCTCGAAACCGTTAGATTTTCAGCAAAAATGGCATTTTCTATATCATTAAATGAAACCTCAAGAGCTTCCATTTGGTGCATGTCAACATCAATCTTGACCTCTCTGTCCATCGCACCTTTAATATTTACCTGAGAGATTTCACTTAAGTTTTCAATTTCATCCTGAAGTAATTCGGCATAATGCCTTAATTCATCATTGCTGTATTCGCCGGAAATATTTACCGACATTATCGGTAATTCCGAGAAAGCAATATCAAAAACCTGAGGATCTTCCTTTAAATCAGTCGGTAGTTCACTCTTTGATTTATCAACGGCGTCCTTTACTTTCCGCAAAGCTTCTTCCGGCTCAACATAAGTTTCAAACTCAGCTACCACAATTGAGAAATCCTGCATGGAAGTGGAAGTCACATTTTTTATGCCTGAAACCGTACTCAACTCACTTTCGATAGGCCTTGTTATGAGATTCTCAATGTCCGCAGCTGAATTGCCGGGATACACTGTGTTAATAAAAACGTTGGGTATGACCACCTCAGGGAACAACTCCTTGGGAACATTGTTGTAAGAACGTAACCCGTATAGTATGATAATGAATACCAAAACCAGGATACTCACGCCGTTATCCACTGCAAAATTGGTCAGTCCAAACTGCCTGAATTTATTATTATTGCTTGACATATTATTATTTCATTGCCCTAAGGCATTTTTCTTAAACCCTAAAAATTATTTCTCTTCCAAACCTGAGTCCTGGATACTAATTTCCTGACCTTCTGCAAGATAGCTTATACCGCTTTTGATTACTCTATCGTTTACAGCAATACCTGATTTGATCTCAACCCTGTTTTCATAACTTCGTCCCAATTCAACGATGCGTTTTTCAACAATATATTTGCCATTTTCTTCTTTCGCAGTAAAGACAAAGTATTCTCCGCTGATATCCTGTTGCACCAGATTCTGATCCAGCACAATGGCTTTTTTTGACGTATAATCATTGATATACATCATGGCCAGCAGATTGGGCTTCAACAAACCACCTGGATTACTCAGTTTAGCCTCAACTTCAAAAGTTCTGTTATTCGGATGAATGTAGTTACCAATCCGGCTCACATTGACTTCATTGCTATAATCCAAAGCAGGTACTTTAACCAATACTTTATCGTTCTTTTTTACATTTCGAACAAATTTCTCAGGTACATCTGCCACAAGTTTTACTTTGGATGTGCTCATCATCCTGGCTATTGGAACACCCGGACTTACCATTTCTCCTTTTTCAGCCATCATCATCGCGATAGATCCGCTTACAGGAGCATAAATTTTGGATTTTTTCAATGCAAGCTGGGCAGAAACAAGCGTTTTTTCAAGCCTTTCCTTGTTGTTTTTTGCCTGTAGAAACTGAATTTCAGAACCGATGTTCTGATCCCATAATCTTTTTTGACGGTCATAAACATCAACTGCCAGTTCCAAAGATTTTTTAAGCTCCTCGATCTGTTTTTCAGTTCCTTCTGTATCAACCGTGCCGATCAGTTGTCCTTTGGTAACATTGGAGCCCAATTCAATATTCAAAGTGGTAAGTCTTCCCGGCATTTCGGAAGAGATCACCACTTCCTCTTCAGCATTGATCAATCCCTGAACTTCGTAATAGCTTTTAAAATCTTCTTCCATTACTGTGATGACTTCCAGACTTTTGATCTCTTTTTTAAAGTAATCAGGATCCAGTTTCGTGATCTGCCTTTTAATCGAATCAATTTCAGTTTTCAAAACAATCATCTGTTTTTCTTTTTCCTTGATCAGTTTGCTCAGACCTTCAACACTTGCCTCGCCCTGGTTTGTACTTGCACCACATGAAGCCAGCAAAATGATCGACATAAAAATCAGTATATTCTTCATTGCTTTTTATTTGTTGGATTTAATAATATTGTGTCAATTTCTATAGTTTATTCAATTCATTCAATTTAAAATCATTGGATTGCTCATTTGCCTAATGCGATTTCAAGATCGATTTTTGCAACCAGAAAATCATATTGCGCTTTTAAATAATTCATCTGGCTTTCCAGCAAGCTCTGTTCTGCCTGAATGATCTCCAGACTTGAACCCACTCCTTCTTTGTATTTCAATTGCGCAGTGTCAAAAATATTTTTGGCGAGTGCAAGATTATCTTGCCTGGATTTGATGATCTCTTTGGCATTGAGATAATTTTCTCTTGCAGACTGAACCTGAAAGTCAATACCTGATTTCAAAAGAACGGATTGGTTTTCTATATTGCTGATATCCAGTTTGCCCTGCTGAATTTTTGAACTTTTAAACAATCCGTCAAAAATGGGTATGGCCAAAGAAAATCCGGTTATCGCAGCTGGCGTTGAAATGGGGTTTTTGAAAAGATTGTCACCCTGAACAACATACTGATAATTTACAAATCCTCTCAGGCTTGGATAATATGACTTTTTGAACCTGTCAACATTGAGTTCTGTAAGCTCCTTTGAATATTCTAAAATGCTGTATTCCAATCTGTTTTGGTAATTAAAAGCATCCATAAGCTGTGATTCTTCTGTTTCTGCTGATAATACCTGTATGGAATCACTGAGTTTCAGAGCTGACTCCAGTGGATATCCGATCTGCAGTTTCAGAGCATCCAATGCGAGCTTAAGCGTCTTTTGAAGGTCTTTTTTTAGCACTTCCTGATTCTGAACAGCGAGATTTAATTTGTCAACGTCCAGTTTTTCTATAAAACCGGATTTATACATTTCATTGGTCTCTTTGAGCAGGTTTTTCAACACACGGATGTTTTCATCGATCGTTTTGATGTTTTCCTGCAACATCAAAGGTGGCAAATAGGCTTTTCTGACCGCATTTCTCAATTCGGTTCTTTTGCTTTGATAATTGAGATCTGCAAAACCTGTATATTTTTTACTGATCTTCAGAGCAGTGAAAAAAGAAGCGTCATAGAGCAGGGAATTTATGTTCGCTGAAGCTGTCAGACTGTTTTTGGTGCCGAAAGCTACCTTTATAAATTCATCTTCCGGCGCTGACGGATTTAAAAAACTTGCAGGGATCAGCGAGGTTGGCAACTGGATGAAATAATTATAATCGACACCTGCATTGACCTGAGGCAGACCCATTGAACGTGTTTCTATGATTTGTTGTCTTGCTCTAAGTCTTTCGTTTTCAGCGATTGAAATGTCTTTGTGATTGGTCAGGGCATAGTCAATAGCCTGATTGAGGGTGAAAGCCGGAATGTCCTGTGAAAAAACCCTTGCTGTGAATATCAGGGTTAGGATCAATAAACCAAATTTCCTTATCATATATAATATATTTGACTGTGAATGATTACTCAAAATATGTTTTTTTAATACTGTTAAGCAATGCCCGGCCTTTCTCCGTCGCGATTCCACGGATATGATACTCCACCAAAACCCGGAAAAGAGCGCTTTTGCTATAGTTCTCTACCGGGAAATAATCGCTTTCCATGATGGCTCTTACCTTGGCAACATACATTCTTGCGAGGATATCTGCTTCTGTATCATTCATATACAATCCTTCTTCCATCCCTCTTCTGATATTCTGGTGCATCCCATTATAAATGTGATCACCCAGAAAGCCATCCAGTTTGTTCCAGGCATCAGGATAGTAGGTTGCCAGGTCGCTGTACAATTTGGGATCCATTTCATCAAAGAGATCCATCAGGTGTTTCAGCACCCTTAGCATTTCGTCGATAGCATTGACAGATGTGCTTTGATGCCCGTTCAGTTCACTGTTTTCGCAATGAATATAAGATTTAAGATTTTCATCGATCAATTCTTTCTTATTGCGAAAAAATTTATACAGAGTTTTTTTGGAAATGCCCATATGGTTGGCCAGGTCGTCCATGGTCATCTGTTTGAACCCATGACGCTTGAACAAAATGCTCGATTGCAACAGTATTTCTTCCCTTTTTTCCATTTCGGGCGCAAACATAGTGTTTTTGTGTGTGGAAACAAAATTGAAGAAAAAAGTTTCCATGAATTTCGACCAATGGCAATATTTTGTCTATAAACAATTTTATTGTAAAAAAAAAAGGTCATCAAAAACTGATGACCTTTTTATAAATGACTTGCTTTTATAATTATCCAAGACTTTTCACTTCAGTGATCAGGCTGTGGATGGTTTTTTTGGCATCACCAAACAGCATTTTTGCATTTGGTTTAAAAAACAACGGGTTCTGGATACCGGCATAACCCGTATTCATACTCCGTTTTAAAATGATCACTGATTTTGCTTCCCAGGCATTGATCACCGGCATTCCGTAGATCGGACTGCCAGGGTCATCATATGCTGACGGGTTGACAACGTCATTTGCACCAACAACGATGATGACATCCACGTTTTTCATTCTTTCATTGGCTTCCTCTTCACCCAAAAGTTTTTCATATGGCACATCTGCTTCAGCCATCAGAACATTCATATGTCCCGGCATCCTTCCTGCAACAGAATGTACTGCATAATTGACTTCAACCCCATTTTCACTCAAGAGATCATCCAGTTCCTTTACTGTTTTTTGTGCCTGGGCAACGGCTAATCCGTATCCGGGAACAAACATCACTGATCTTGAATAATACAACTGGATCGCTGCGTCATTCGCTGTAACTTCTTTGGCAACCTGGTCTCCAACAGCGCCTGTGGCTGCACCTGAACCACTACCTCCGCCAAAACCTCCTATGATCACATTGGTCAATGAACGGTTCATCGCTTTACACATCAGGATAGTCAGGATGGTTCCTGCAGAACCCACGAGAATACCACCGGTCAGCATCGCCTGGTTGTGATACAAAAATCCACCCATCGCAGCTGCCACACCCGTGAATGAGTTGAGTAAGGATATCACCACAGGCATATCAGCACCTCCGATCGGCATTACAAATGAAATTCCATAGATCAACGCCACTACGAACATGATGATGATCACTGGCATCAGGGAATGGGGATCAACTGTTCCCTGGCTCATAATATATACAATAAATCCGATCAGAACGACCAGTAAAAACATGTTGATATACTTGATCAACGGGGATCTGATGTCACCGATGCGTTCATCCAGCTTTCCAAATGCAACCATACTTCCGGCAAAAGACACAGAACCGATCATCAGCCCGATCAAAATAGCCAGGACTTGTCCGCTGAACATATTGTATGTCCCATCGGCTAATCCGGCTGCCAGATGAGGAAATTCCATCAATGAAATCAGCGCAGCTGCACCACCACCCATTCCATTGAAAAGTGAAACAAGCTGTGGCATGGCTGTCATCTTAACTTTGACGGCAACACCCCATCCGATCACGGTGCCTATCACAATGGCGCCTAATATCCAGGGTATATTCCCAATGCCATGACCTTCACTGTTTTTGTGAAATAAAATCGTTCCAACGATCGCAAGACCCATACCAAAAGCTGCCCACAAATTGCCTTTTCTGGCAGTTCCGGGATTGCTCAGCATTTTCAATCCAAAAATAAACAACACGGAAGCGATGATGTAGATAATCTCCAGAATGGAGTCGCCCAAAGTGAATTGGATTAATTTTTCTATTTGAATGATCTCGTTCATAACTTCCTATTTTTTATCTTTTTTCTTAAACATATCCAGCATTCTGTCTGTAACGACAAAACCTCCTACAACATTCAATGTTCCCAGCACAACTGCCAGAAATCCCAGTATCATTGAAGAAACGGTTTCCGCATGTCCCATCACAATGATCGCGCCGATGATTACTACACCGTGGATGGCGTTGGCCCCGGACATCAATGGTGTGTGCAACACTGTGGGAACATGGGATATCACCTCGATTCCAAGGAATATTGAAAGGACGATGACAAAGATCAACTCCTTATACTCAAAAATAAATGATAATATTGATTCCATTTTTTATTATTTCTTTTGTTGGCTTTAAAAAATTATTTGGTGATAAATGAACCACCGATGATCTCATCTTCCATGTTCATATTCACCTGACCGTCTTTGGAGATGTATTTGAGGAAGTTGTAAATATTCGTACTGAACATCGAACTCGCGTCCTGTGGCATGGTGTTGGCCAAAGCGGAATCGCCCACTATGATCACACCATTGTGATTGATGACTTTACCGTTTTGGGTCAGTTCACAATTGCCACCCGTAGAAGCAGCCAGATCCACGATCACAGCACCTTTTCTCATTTGCTCAACGGTAGTTTTGGGTAACAGCATTGGCGCTTTTCTTCCACGCACCTGTGCTGTGGTGATGATGACATCTGCTTTGGCAGCTCTCCTTTGCACTTCTTCCTGTTGTTTTTGGAGAAACTCCGCGCTTTGTTCAACGGCATATCCACCAGCACCTTTATCATCTGCTGCACCCTGAACTTCTATGAATTTGGCACCCAAACTCATGATCTCTTCTTTTGCAGCAGCACGAACATCAGAAGCTTCAACCTGTGCACCCAGTCTTCTCGCAGTTGCGATAGCCTGTAAACCGGCAACACCTGCTCCCAGTACGATCACTTTGGCAGGTTTAATATTGCCTGCTGCGGTGACCATCATGGGAAAATATCGCGGGAGCCGCATGGCAGCTTCCAGAACAGCTTTGTAACCGGCAATGGAGGCCATGGAAGATAATACGTCCATGGATTGAGCTATGGTAGATCTTGGGATCATATCCAGACTAAATGCTCTGAGTCCAAGACCTTTCAATTTTTCAATCACCTTATCATCGGAAAATGGTTCAAAGCTGGAGATAAGGAAAGTGTCTTTGGCAATGGTTTTCAGTTCCTCATCCGTAAGCGGATTGATACTGATGATCATATCTGCTTTCAGGACATCCGTTCTTACAGCCAACTGAGCTACTTCAGCGTACTCTTCATCTGTAAAGCTGGCTGTCAGACCGGCGCCTTTTTCAACGATAACTTCAAATCCAATGTCTTTGAGTTTGGTGATGGTTGCCGGTGCGAGCGCTACCCGGCTGTCATTGATTTCTTTTGGAATGCCAATTCTCATATCTTAATAATTTAGGTCATAAAGATAAGGATTTATGTTTTATTTACATAAAATATTGAGCATGGAGGAGAAAAGAAAAGAAAAATGTGGGAAGAGCTTGAATACGGCTCCTAAACAAAGTTTTATTTTAAAAAAATCAACAAGCTTGAAAGGATTTACATCGTTTTAACTTGGAGTAAATCTATTTCTGAAATGATCACTCAAGTCAGATCTACGTATCAGGCAGGAAACTTTTGATTTCAACGCTGCTATTTCAATATCTTCAAATCAAACCCTGAGATTTTTTTGCATTGAGCAGTTTCTTTTGTTTAATGAAAATATGCTCAACTGTTTTATCTGTCAATTCTTTTTTTTCGAGCCATTCAATTGTCCAGTTGAAAACATTTCAACTTCATATTTTAATTCAAAATGTTTTGTTTCATAATCAAGCGGATTGTTTGAATGATTAGAAATAATAAAGTCAACATTCTTATCCATATTTAAACAAATGTTATGATCTGAACGAATAATTGTTGAGATGACCCACTTCCTGGCTAAGTCTTGCAATGAATAGTGTCTTTCCGTGCTTATTCACCAATCCACCAATTGTTGATTTCAACTTAAAATATGCTTTTCTTCGCCATTTGTTCCCATTTCTATCCTATTATTCAACTTATCAAATTTTGGATATATCGTGGGTTTAAGCATACTTACTGAACCAGTTTTATCGAATAATCCTTTGAACCAGACTTTGAACAAGTAAAATATCTTGAATTCCACCAGCGAGGGAAGGAACTCTGTCTGATAATACCACCTCAGTTCGATGATCCTGAAGGCATCGATGTTGGTATTGCCATGCGGGATAAAGGGATAGATCAGGCCCTGCTGCTTGTATAAACTGGTTGAAGGCGAAGAAACCGGCAGTTGCACGCCGCGCAGATACCAGATCTTTCCGCGTACACCATCATCGAATGGTTGAACGGTGATGATGTCGGAGAGGGCGACATTGCCGCTGTGAATTGTTTTTTATACCAGCTTCGAATTATTTTTTTATTTTTGTTGTTATATCAAAT
>ERZ761607.2915-NODE-2915-length-17525-cov-5.805209_pt1 | contig 17525 bp, 14 predicted proteins | sample MGYA00511164_ERZ761607 | MGnify/ENA primary metagenome ERZ761607 (study PRJEB28899, sample SAMN02445080) | bioreactor sludge metagenome | biome: EBPR sludge | place: Australia: Brisbane, Thorneside Wastewater Treatment Plant | collected 2011-06-22 ...
TCTTACAGATAAAGATCCCGTGCCCTATCTACCCACTACGACCCGGGGAGAACCCCGATCAAAAGCCCCGGTAGAACTCGGAGAGCTGGGCCGAGCGCGCCCACGCGTTCAAGTTCCAGCGCACGGCCGTTTCGGTCAGGTCCTTTTCCTCTTCCGTCACGAAGCGACGATCCCCGAGCCGGGCTTTGAACTCGCGGGCGAGATCTTGGAAATCCTTCTCGTACTTGGCCCTCGCGAGCCGAAGCCGGCTGCGCTGGCTGGCGTTGAGACGGAGCGAGCCGGCGAGCGAAGCGTAGGCTCCTTCTTCGAAAGCTTCGAGGGGGAGGAACGCGCCCGGCACGCCTTTGAGGATACGGCCGAAGTAGACGATGCCCGGGTCGCCCAGGCCCGCCGCTTCGGCCAGGGCGATGCCCTTCTTCCAGAGCTCGTCGCCCTCGACGGTGGGACGGAGCACGAGGGTACGGGACGTGGACTCCACGTACGCCGGACTTTCCCAAACCCGCAAGGCCACCGAGTCCGAGCTTCGCTCGGCGAGTTCCGAGAGTTCACCGAGGCCGTGTCCCGAATCGCGGAGTTCGACGCCCACGCGCAGCATCGAGGCGTCCGAGGCCGGGCCGTAGATCTCGCCGCGGAAGCCGACGCCGAAAAACTTGGACCCTTGATCCAAGACCGCCCGCAAGTTCTCCGGAAAGTCCGAGAGGGCCGGGAGCATCGTCCGGTCGTTCGGGTGGAGCCGGTTCTCGAGGCCCCGCAGAAAGACGTAGTCGTTGAGTTGCTTGACCCAGTGTCGGAGCGCCCGCATTTTCTCGGCCGGGTAGTCGGCGGGCAACTCGAAAACGATGTGCAAGTGGAAGCCGGCTTCCTCGCCGCCGAAGCGCGCCGCGACCTCGCGCATCTGCCCGACGGTGCGGGGCAAGCTGATCTCGTAGCTCGCGTGCTTGATTTCCAACGTCTTCTGGTTGTCGATGCTGAGCTCCGGCGACAGGTAGGCCGGGCGGCGCGAAGTCGGAACTTTATTCACGTAACTGCGCTCCAGGATGCGGACCCGTTCCTCGAGCGGCTTGGCGAACCAAGCCGCTTCGTCGATGTCGAGCGGGCGAAAGAGGTCGGCGACCGCGGCGTGGCGGGTCTCCTTCTCGAAGGAATGCGTGACGAGGGTCGCGGTCCCGTCGACGCGACGGGCGCCGCGAAAGTGCGGACTCTGCTCGATGAGCGCGTCGAGGATCTCGGCCGCCGAGGCTCCCATCCGGGCGACGCGGGCGGCGGCGTTCCGCGCGTCTTCGGGCGTTCGGACCAATGCGGAAAGCTTTTGGGCGCGTTCCGCGAAGCTCCCGCCGGCATTCAGGACGGCGTCGATGGCGTCGGCTCCCAACGAAGGGCCCGACAAGGCTTCCGCAAGGGCCGGGCCGCAGTCGATCCCGTTCGCGAGCGCCGAGGCCGTTCCGAACGACGATCCCAGCGCCCAGACCACGAGCATTCGACGTACGAAAGGCATGGGGGTTTATCGGTCGAACGGAGCCGCGACTTGAAAGGACGCGACGCCGCGTCCCGTCCGCCGGCAACGCCGCGCCAAACCGCGCTCGACGCGGGGCCCCTAAACGGAGGCGCGAAGCTCGGGAGGAGCCTCGCCGCGCGCGCTAAGCGCGCGAAAGGGAACGCCTCCGAATATCTCGCTTAAGTCGAAATATCCTTAGCGAAAAGCGCCCGACTAAGGCACCGAAGACGATGTCAATTAAAAACATTTTTGCTCGCATTCTGAAGGCGCGCGGCTTCGCGCAGAATGAGATCGCATGGACCGCAATCCGTCGCACGCGAACGAATCGCTCCGCGAGTTTCTCGGGGAAGGACAGGAGATCCTTTCCCGGGTAACGACGCTGCTCGCGCGCGACCGCGTCGCGACGATCGGACAGGATGACCTGGACGCCCTCTACCGCGACGTCCACACGCTCAAAGGGTCCGCGCAACTCTTCGGCTTTCGTCACCTGGCGCTCGTCTCGCACGTCGCCGAGGCGTGCTTGGAGCCGGTGCGCCGGCGGGTCCTTTCGCTCGACGAGGAAATGACCGATCGGCTCCTCGGCTGCGTCGACTTCATGGAGAAGGTACTCGCGAATCCGCAGATGGACTTGGGGGACGACCCCGAGCTCGTGGCCGAGCTCGGGCGCCTCGTGCCCGCGATGAGCTCCTTCGCTTCGGAGCGGGTCAACGGCGGGGAGCTCATGATCCCCCGCGAAGCCCACCCCGACGAGGACCACGGCGTTCACGAAAAGAAAGCCGCTCCCGCCGCGACGATGCCGACGGCGCCGCCCGAAGCTCCGCCGACGGCGCGCGCGGCCTCGGCCGCCATCCCGCTTGCCGAAGAGACGCGAGGATCGGCCGCCTCCCCGCCGCCGGCCCCTCCCTCGTCGCCGCCCGAAGCACCCGGCGGCGACGGCCGCGCCGAGGGGAACCTGGAAGCCTCGAGTATCCGCGTGAACGTGGCCCTCCTCGATCGGCTCATGAACCTCGTCGGCGAGCTCGTGCTCGTGCGAAACCAAGTCCTGCAGCACGCCCGCGCGAGCGAAGACCACGCCTTTCTTTCGTTGACCCAACGCCTCGATCTCGTGACGGCGGAGCTCCAAGACCAGGCCATGCGCACGCGCATGCAGCCGGTCAGCCTGCTCTTCTCGAAGTTCCAGCGCGTCGTGCGGGACCTCGGCAAGGAGCTCGGCAAGAAAATCGAGCTCAAGCTCGGCGGCGCCGAGACGGAGCTCGACAAGTCGCTCATCGAAGCGATCCGCGATCCGCTGACGCACATCGTGCGCAACTCCTGCGACCACGGACTCGAGAACCCGCTCGATCGCAAACGCGCCGGCAAGGGCGAGCGCGGCACCCTCTCGCTCGACGCCTACCAAGAAGGCGGACAAGTCGTCATCGAGATCGTGGACGACGGCCGCGGCATCGACCCGAACTTCATCCTGAAGCGGGCGCTCGAGAAGGGACTGCTGAGCTCGGATCGCGCCGCGGCCCTGACGCCGCCGCAGATCCAGGAGCTCGTCTTCCTGCCCGGCTTCTCGACCGCGACCGAAGTCACCGCCTTCTCGGGCCGCGGCGTCGGCATGGACGTCGTCCGCACGAACGTCGAGAAAGTCGGCGGCGTCATCGAGCTCGCGAGCCGGCCCGGCAAGGGAACCTCGATCAAGCTGCGCATTCCCCTCACGCTCGCGATCGTGCCGGCCATGGTCGTCGAGTCGGGCGGCGTGGCCTACGCGATCCCGCAGATCAAGCTCCAGGAGTTGCTGCTCATCGACCCCAACTCGAACGCGCTCGAGCGCCTGCAGGGCAAGGCCTTCTACCGACTGCGCGGCGAGCTCCTTCCGCTCGTCGACCTGAGCGCGACGCTCGGACGCGGAGACTCGGCCGAGGCGGCGGGCCTCCTGAACGTGGCCGTCGTGAAGGGCGAGAACGCGACCTACGGCATCATCGTGGACCGCATCCGCGACACGGCCGATATCGTCGTGAAGCCGCTCTCGTCGTTCCTCAAGGACCTCAAGATCTATTCGGGGGCGACGATCCTCGGCAACGGGCAGGTCGCGCTCATCCTGGACATCCAGGGGCTCGCGGAACACGCGCGCGCCGTGCGAATCCGCGCCGACTCGGAAAACGCCGACGCCGGCGCGCGTACCGACGAAGGAAAGTTCAACCAGGACATGGGCGAGTACCTCGTGTTCCGGATCGCCGGCGAAGAGTCCTACGCCGTGCCGCTCTCGCTCGTTTATCGACTCGAAGAGCTGCCCGCCAGCGCCATCCAAAAATCGGGTAAGGAGCTCGTCACGCCTTACCGTGACGGGCTCCTCCCGATTCTTTGCCTCGAGCACGCGCTGGGGCTCCTGCCCCCGACGGCTTGGCCCGACTTCGACGAGCGAGTTCCCATCTTCGTCGTCGAAAAGCGCGGCCGCTACTACGGCTTCGCGGTCGAGGACATCCAGGACATCGTCTCGCTCGAGAGCGACGTGGGCGCGCCGCTGACCGACAGCCCCGGCGTGCTCGGCACGCTGCTGAGCGCCGAGGGCGAGGCGCGCACGGTCATCGACGTCATCGGGATTCTCGAGCGCTCCACCCGGCCCGACGACGCCGCCGCGGGCGCGGAGAAGCGCCGGGGACGCACCGAGCCGGCCGAGCCCGCGAAGCTCCGCAAAGCCCGCGTGCTCTTCGTCGAGGACACCCCCTTCTTCGTCAAGCAGATCGGCCGCATCCTCTACGATCTGGGCCTGGACGTCGTCCACGCCCCGAACGGCGAAGAGGCCCTCAAGATCCTCGACGAACGGGGCGAACGCACGCCCTTCGACGTCGTGCTCTCCGACATCGAGATGCCGCGCATGAACGGCTTCGCGCTCGCCCGGGCGGTGCGCGCCCACCCGACGCACGCGAAACTGCCGATGATCGCGCTCACGACCCGCTTCCGCGACGCCGACCTCGTGACGGGTCGCGAGGCCGGCTTCAACGTCTACCTGGAGAAGCTCAAGCGCGACGAGCTCGTGACGACCCTCCACAAGCTCCTAGGAGAAAGCCCATGAGCGAAGCCTCGCTGCAGCAACTCACGACCTTCTGGATCGACTCGAACCTCTACGGGATCGACGTCCAGGGGGTGCAGGAAGTCACGAAGAGCCTGCCCCTGACGCCCGTACCGCTCGCGCCCACGAGCATCGCCGGCCTGCTCAACCTGCGAGGCCAGATCGCCACGGCGATCGGGCTGCGGCAGCTCTTCGCGATGCCGCCCGCGGCGGATTCGGCCAAGGAAAGTCTCGTCATCTGCCGCCAGGACGGCTGTCTCATCGCCCTCGTCGTGGACGAGATCGGCGACGTCATCGAGGTCTCGCCGAAGGACTTCGAGGAGGCCCCGCAGACCATGCCCGAATCCGTGCGCGCGTACTCGCGCGGCGTCTACAAACTCGAGAAGAACGTGCTCACGTTGGTCGACGTGGGTTGCGTGACCGAAAAGTTCAACCCCGGCAAGAGCGTCTAAGCACCGAAAGGAACGAGGAAGATGGCAACCGCAAGAACGAGCTCCGAACACGAGAAGCCCGAAAAAACCGACAAGAAGAAGATCACGGCGCAGATCAACGAAGGCCTGCGCGACGCGGTGGACGCGAGCTTCGCCGTCATCGAGTTCGACCCGAACGGCACCATCCTCGCGGCTAACCCGAACTTCCTCCGCGCGATGGGCTACGCCGAAGGCGAAGTCCTGGGACGCCATCATTCCATGTTCTGCGACCCCGACTACACCCGCGGCATGGAGTACAAACGTTTCTGGGAGTCCCTTTACTCCGGGCAAGCGCAGGTCGGCGAGTTCCGCCGGCGCGACAAAGGCGGCCGGGACATCTGGATCCAGGCGGCCTACAGTCCCCTCAAGGACTCGCGCGGCCGCGTCTACCGCGTCGTGAAAGTCGCCTCCGACATCACCGAGCTCAAGCGCGCCGCCGTCATGAAGCAGATGGTCGACCTTTCGCCGATCAACACGATGCTCGCCAACCCCGACGGCCAGCTCATCTACATGAACGAGAACAGCCGCAAGACGCTGCGCACGCTCGAGGCGCACCTGCCCGACAAGGTCGACAACTTCATCGGCAAGTCGATCGACCAGTTCCACAAGAACCCCGACCACCAGCGGCGGATCATCGCGGACCCGCGTAACCTACCGATCCGTTCCAAGATCAAGGTCGGTCCGGCCATCCTCGACCTGCTCGTCTCACCGATCCGCGACGTCGCGGGCAACTACATCGGCCCCATGGTCACGTGGGAACTCATCACCGAGAAGGTCCGCGTGGCCGAAACCCTGGGCGAGACGGCCAGCCAGCTCGCCGCCGCCGCCGAAGAGATGTCGGCGACCGCAACCCAACTGAACCAGAACGCGACGCTGACCTCGGACCAGTCGAACGCGGCCGCCGCGAGCACCGAGGAAGTCTCGAAAGGCGTCCAGGTCGTCGCGACGAACACGGAAGAGCTCGTCGCCTCGATCAAGGAGATCTCGCGCAACACGGCGGAAGCCGCGAACGTCTCGCGCGAGACCGCGAGCAAGGCGAAGAGCACGAACGCGACCATCCAGAAGCTGGGCGCCAGCTCCGAGGAGATCGGCAACGTCATCAAGGTCATCAGCTCGATCGCCCAACAGACGAACCTCCTCGCGCTGAACGCGACCATCGAGGCCGCGCGCGCCGGCGAGGCCGGCAAGGGCTTTGCCGTGGTCGCGAACGAAGTGAAGGAACTCGCCAAGCAGACCGCCAAGGCGACGGAAGACATCACCAACCGCATCAACGCCATCCAGGCCGATACGAAGGACTCGGTCTCCGCCATCACGGAGATCGCGAACTTCATCGAACGCCTGAACTCGATCTCGGTCGCGATCGCCGCGGCCGTCGAGGAACAGACCGCGACGGCGAACGAAGTCGCCCGCGTCGTGAAGGAAAGCAACCGGGGCGTCGAAAGCATCGCGGACGTCATCCGCAACGTGAGCGGCGCCGCGCGCCAGAGCTCCTCGGGATCGGCCCAGGCGCTCGAGGCGACCCACTCGCTCGCGCGCCTGGCGGACCGACTCAAGGAGCTCGTCCAGAGCACGCAGGCCTGAGGCGCGATCGGGAGATGAAAGTCTTGGTGGTCGACGATTCCGTCGTTTTTCGCTCGCAGATCACGGCTTGCCTGCGGGAAATTCCCGGCGTGCAAGTCGTCGGCAGCGCGGCCAACGGCCGGATCGCGCTCCAGAAGATCGAGCAGACGAGCGTCGACCTCGTCACGCTCGACATGGAAATGCCCGAGCTCGACGGCCTGGCCACGCTGCGCGAGATACGGTCGCGCGGGCTTAAACTCCGCTCGCTCGTGTTCTCGTCGCACACGACGAAGGGCGCCGAGAAGGCCCTCCAAGCGCTCGCGCTCGGGGCGACCGACGTCATCGCCAAACCCGCGGGCGACGCCCAGAGTTTCGAGCGGGCCTCGGAGTCCATCCGCGAGCGACTCGTACCGAAGGTCGTTCAGTTCATGGACCCTTGGCTTCGCAGCGTGCGCCCGCCCGCGGCGGGGGCGGCCGCACCGATGCCGGCCGCACCGAAGTCCGCCGCGCTCGCGACGGTCCCGCGCAAGGACCTGCAGCTCTTTCGCCCGCACGTTTGCGTGATCGCGTCCTCGACGGGCGGCCCCCAAGCGCTCGAGATCCTCCTGCGGTCCTTGCCCCGCAAGCCGGCCCGCCCCATCCTCATCGCGCAGCACATGCCACCCGTCTTCACCGAGATCCTCGCCAAACGCCTGGGCGAGGCGACGGGACTCGACGTGCGGGAAGCCCGGGCGGAGGAAGTCCTGGCCCCGGGCGTCGTTCGCATCTGTCCGGGCGACTGGCACCTTCGCCTCGCCCGCAACGCGAAAGGCGAAATGCTCACGAAGCTCGCCCAGGATCCCGCGCGCAACTCCGTGCGCCCCGCCGCGGATTACCTCTTCGAGAGCGCGGCCGACGAATTCCCGGGGCGTTGCCTGGGCGTCGTGCTGACCGGCATGGGCGAGGACGGCGCCGCCGGCGCCCGGCGGATTCGCCACCGGGACGGCGCCGTCGTCATCCAAGACCGCGAAAGCTGCGTCGTCTTTGGCATGCCCGGGGCGGTCTTCGCCGCGGGCGACTTCGATGCCCAGGGCACCCTGCCCGAACTCGGCGCGATCCTGGGCGCGCGATTGGGATAGGAGCCCGCACACATATGAGCCAATTCTTCGGAGAGTTTCTCGTCGCGCGGGGCGCGATCAAGCCGGAAGTCCTCGTCCGGGCGCTGCTCGATCAGATGGAGTCGGCCCCCCACCCCGCGGAGATCGCCTTCGAGGCGAGGCTTCTGAATGCGGACGAGCTCCTGGCCGTGCTCCGCCTCCAACGCCGCGAGGCCCTCGATTTTTTCGGCGCCTGCGCGAAACGCGGAATCCAAGTCGATCCGATCCGCGGGGAAGTCCAACGCGTCCTGCGCGAACGTCGCAAGCCGCTCGGCGAGCTGCTCGTGGCGAGGTCCGCCCTGACGCTCGCCGATCTCACCCGCCACCTCGACGAGTACCTGGCCGCCTTCGACTCGCCGCCCGCGACGATGGCGCCGGTCGGGGTCGCGCACTGGCCGCTCCTCGAAACCTTCACCCCCGACCGCCTGACCGAGATCGAGAACATGACCGGTCACCTCGCCCTCATGACGAGTTCCGAAGCGACGCTCTTCGAGATCATGCTGGGCGACCTCGCCCGACGGATGGGCGCCGCGAGCGAAGCCCTCCGCTACGTCGACTTCAAGGAGGCGGCCGCGCTCGCGGCCCGCGCCGCCGACGTCGCGATGGCCCGATCCCTCCCCAAGGAAGTCCCCCCCACGACGAAGCTGGAAGCCCTCGCGGGCTTCTTCTCGCGCACGGCTTCTTTCCTGTGGAGCCTCGCGGCCGAGCCCGCGCCGAACGAAGCGGCCTCGCTGACGCCCGCGCGACGCGAACGGCTCGCGCAGCTTCTCGCGGAATCCGAGGGCCTCGCATGAACGAGAAGATCCTTCGCCACTTCGCGACCTACATCGAGCGGGAACTCGGTATCGTCTACCAGGACGCGAACTTCTTTCAGCTCGAGCACCGCCTCGGTTCCCTAGCCAAGCAGCTCGGCCACGCGGACCTCGACGCGTTCTACCGCGCGAGCCACCGGGGTTTCTCGGCGAAGGACCGGGAGCTCGTCCTCGACGTCGCGACGAACAACGAGACGAGTTTTTTTCGCGACGCCGTCGTCTTCCGGGCCTTCGGGCGGGGTTGCCTGGACGAAGTCCTCGCGGGCGCGACGGGCCCCCGTCCCGTCGTTCGAATCTGGAGCGCCGCCTCGAGCAGCGGGCAAGAGGCCTACTCGATCGCGATGGAAGCCCAGGCCCGGCGCGAAACGGGCGGTCGCGACTTCGCGATCTCGATGCTCGTCTCGGACGTTTCGACGCAGATCCTCCGGCGCGCCGAAGAAGGAATCTACACCCGGCTCGAGATCCAGCGCGGCCTACCGGCGCCGCTGCTCGCGAAGCACTTCGAAGCGCTCGAAGGGGAACGTTGGCGCGTCCGCGATTCGCTGCGCGAAGGGCTCGCCTTCCGACGCATCAACCTGCTCGAGTCCCTGGATGGGATCGGGCCCTTTGACGTCGTCTTTTGCCGTAACGTCCTCATCTACCAGAGCGTCGAGAACAAGAAGAAGGTCCTCGGCGAGATCGCGAAACGACTGAATCCCGGCGGCTGGCTCATCCTCGGGGCGGCCGAAAGCCTCATCGGGCTCTCGGCGGACTTCGCCCAGCGGACGATCGAGGGCGCCGTCGTCTACCAAAAGAAGAGCGCCTGAGTCGCGGAGGGTCCCATGGCAAAATGCCCCTACACCTGGTTTCGCGGTCTCTTCGGCGCGAACGTCGAAAAGGCCACCGCGGAAGCCCGATCGCTGCGGGTCACCGTGGACCGCGACGGGGAACGCAAGGTCGACGTGGAGCTGCCATCGCGGAGCGCGCGTTGGCTGATCGACTTGATTCCCGCCGAAGTCGTGGCCCGGATCCGCGCGGAGGGAATCCCCCTCGACGACATGCAGGCCGAGTTGGCCCGCGCCACGCGCCTCGCCCCGGGCGAGCTCTTTACGCTCCGGGAGACGACGCGAAGCGTCCGGGTCTGGCTCGAATAGATTCTATAAATTCTGTTTAGAATTCCGACCCCCCTTCCGAAAAGCCCGTATGTCCAGCCAAGCGAAAATCTTTCAGGCCGATTGGCTCAAACTCCGCGGCGCCGAGGCCCGCGCCGCCTACCTCCGCGAGAAACTCGGTGACGTCGACCCCGTCGCGCTCGTCGTGGACGACGACCCCGCCTTCGCGGAGAGCTTCGCCGAAACGCTGCTCGAGCTCGGGCTGAAGCCGGTCACCGCCCTGAAGGGCCACGAAGGGCTCGAGCTCGCCCGGCGTCACCGCGCCCAGCTCGTGCTCATCGCGTGCGACTGCCGCATGCCGGTCCTGAACGGCTTCGAGTGGCGCAAGCGCGCGCTCGAGATCTGCCCCGAGATTCCTTTCGTCCTCTTCTCCGGCTTCGTCGATCGCGAGATGGAAGTCGAAGCCTTCTCGCTCAAGGTCGCGCGCGTGCTGGGCAAGCCGATCGATGCGGAGGCCCTCGTCGGCGTTCTGCAAAGCGAGAGCGATCTGCGCGCCTCGCAGATCCGCGACGAGCGTGAGCTCCTGCGCTCCTTCCTCGACGACGCCGAATCGATCCTCGAGCAGCTCGAGGAGATTCTGCTCGGCCTGGAGAGCGACCCGAAGGACCGCGACGCGCTCAACCGCGCCTACGGGCTTTTCCACACGCTCAAAGGGAACTCGGGCTTCTTCGAGCCGCGCACCCTACACGAGTTCACCCACGGCTTCGAAGACCGCATCAAGGCCGCGCAGAACGGCAGCGCCGCCCTGAGCGCCCCCAAAGCGGCCGCCTGGCTGAAGGGGCTCGATACGCTCAAGACCCTCGTCGCGGAGTTCCGGCAGAACGAGCACGGCGCGCATTCCGTGCCGGACTTGCTCGCCGCGCTCGACGAAGAAGGCGAAGCCCACGCGGCGCCGACCGCGGCGGCGGACGACGGGCCGCAGAAGCCGAAGGCCACCAAGGCCAACGAGATCAAAGTCGGCATGAAGACGCTCGACGAGTTCATGCAGGTCTCGGGCGAGATGACCGTCATCCGGAACATGATCAACAAGGCCGCGCTCTCGCTCGAGCGCCGCTACGGATCGGACCGCGACGTCCAAGTGCTCACCGAGATGCTTTCCGAAATGCACAAGGTCAACGCCGAGGTCCAGGCCCGCATCAACGACCTGCGCCGCGTCCCCCTGACGGGCCTCCTGCGCTCGATCACCCGCACCGTGCGCGAAACCGCCCGCGCGCTCGGCAAGGACGTCGACTTCCGCGTCGATGGCCAGAACCTGCGCGTGGACAACACGATCGCCGAGTACCTTTCGCATTCGCTCATCCACCTCGTCCGCAACAGCCTCGACCACGGACTCGAGGACGCGGCGGGACGACGCGAAGCGAGCAAACCCGAGAAGGGCACGCTGAGCTTGCGTCTCTCGGAGTCGGGCGAGGTCGTCGAGGTGCGCATCTCCGACGACGGGCGCGGGCTGAACGTGGCGCGTATCCGCCAGAAGGCGATCGAGCGGGGACTCGGCTCGGCCGCGGACCTCAACGCGCGGAGCGACGAGGAGATCTATCCCCTCATCTTCGAATCCGGTTTCTCGACCGCCCAGGTCACGACCGAGTTCTCGGGCCGCGGCGTGGGCATGAGCGTCGTACGGGACGGCGCGATCGCGCTCGGCGGCAGCCTGCAGATCCTCTCGCGCGCGGGCCGGGGCGCGGACTTCGTCATCCGCGTGCCGGTGCCCAAATCGGCCCAAATCGAACCCTGTCTCTTCGTGGATCTGCCGGAGCGACGCTACGCCGTCCGTCAGGAGAAGATCCTGCGCGTGCTCGCCGCGGATGCCTCGCTCGACGTCGTCCGCCTTCAGGAACGTGACTACCTTCGTCTCGAGGGCGCCGTGCTTCCGATCGTGGAGCTTCCCGGTTCCGGCAGCCGGGCCGACGAGCCTTACCTCGTCGTCCTGCGATCGGAGAGCGGCGACTACGCCTTGCGCGCGCGGCGAATCTACGACTCGGAAGACACCGTGATCAAGCCACTCGCGCTTTCCGCCTTGCGGGACGTGGGACTCTTCGAAGGGGGCACCTTCTTGCCCGACGGCGGCATCGGCCTCGTGCTCTCCGTCGACGGTCTCGCCCGACACTACGACGTCCGCGCCCGCAACGCCGGCGCCCGCCAAGCCGAAGCCCCGCCCGCGAACGCGCGCGCCGCGCGGCGCTTCGTTACCTTCCAACTTCGGGACGACGCCGTCTACGCCCTCAAGGAAGAAGAACTCGTGCGCATCGAAGAGTGCGAGGCTTCGCGGCTCGTCGCGAGCGCGGGGTGGCGCATCCTTCCCTACCGAGGAAGCCTGCTGCCCATCGTCGACGTGAGCGGCTACCTGGAGTCCGGCGCGATCCGCAGCCACCGACCGGCGTCGGAATCCGAGCTCTGCACGATCCTCGTCGTCGAACTGCGCGGCAAACTCGTCGGGCTCGCGATCAAGCGCCTGCTCGACCTCGAGGAAAGCGACCACGCGCTCGTCGCGACGGAGGAGGAAAGCCGCCGCTACGCGGGGCACCTGAGGATCGGCGCCCGCTCGGCCGCCGTCCTCGACCTCGACCGGCTGGACGAGAACCTCGCGCGCGAAAGCGCGGCGGGGCGCGGGCTGCGCCCGAGCACGGCGACGTCCGAAACTCCCTCGACGCTGCGGGCCGCCTGAGTCTTTTGAGCCGGCCGAGGATCGGAGCTATGATCGCCGTCGGATAAGGAGAACGACACGATGAAACGCCTTTTCGTAGCCCTTGCCCTTCTCGGGCCCGCCGCCTGGGCGGCTAAGCCCGCGCCTTCGAAGCCCAAGATCCCGCATAGCCATCACTCCGCGCACGGCGGCCACGTCCTCATGTTCGGCGACGACCACCTCGAGCTGAAGGCGGCGGGGCCGAACTCGGCGACGGTCTTCTTCTCGGACAAGTTCCGCGAACCGCTGCCGGCCGGTCTCTTTCGGCTCGAAGCCGAACTCGTCGAGGGCGAGCGGCGTCGCCCCGTCGAGATCAAAGGCGACGAGAAGACGCCCCAGAGCGTAACGCTCGTCTGGCCGGGCGACGCTTCGCCCGGGGCGAAGCTCGAGCTCAGGGCCCCCCGGCAGGTGCTCGACAAGGGCTCCGTTTCGACGGATCGCCCGCAGACCTTCGACCTCGCGAAGCTGCGCCCGACCAAAAAGCCCTAAGGCCCGAACGTGAGCCGCCAAAAGAAGCCCGACTCGCGCTGCGAGCGTTGCCGCATGCGCGCCGAGATCTGCATCTGCGCCGAGATCGACGCTTGCCGCGCGGAGCTGCCGCCGATCCGGACCCGCGTGCTCATCCTCATGCATCACCGCGAGCGGGACCTCACGACGAACACGGGACGGCTCGCGGAGCTGTCGCTGCCGAACTGCGAGGTCCGGCTGCGCGGCGAACGGGATACGCGCTTGAACGAGGAAGGTTTGCGGGAAGGAAAGCGTCTTCTGCTCTACCCCTCGGACGACGCCAAGGTCCTCGATGCGCCGACCGTGGCCGCGCTCGGCCCCGGCCCCCTCACCTTGATCGTGCCCGACGGAAGCTGGCGGCAGGCCTCGAAGGTCGCCCACCGCGAAGCCGCGCTCCACGACGTGCCGCGCGTCGTCCTCGCGCCGGACGCCCCCACGCGTTACCGCCTGCGGCGAGAGCCGAAGCCCGACGGCCTCGCGACTTTCGAAGCGATCGCGCGCGCCCTGGGGGCCCTCGAGGGGCTCCCGGTGCGCGCGCGTCTCGAAGGACTCTTTGACGTGATGGTCGAGCGGACCCTACGCAGCCGCGCGGGGGTGCTCGCGAAAGACTAGCGCGTCACGGTGAACGACGCGTTCACCGAACGCCCGTGCATGCTGCGCACGTGCACGAGGTAACGCTTCGCGGGCAAGGCGCGCACGAGCACGCTCTTCGCGAAGGGACGGATGACTTCGAGGCAGGCGCCGCCCTTTTCCTGCATTTTCACGGTCGGCATCAACACGACGATGTCGTCGACGATCTCGACGTCGACCTTATCCTCGAGCTCGTAGCACGAGTTGTTGAGCACGCCCGAGATCTCGATCTTGAGGGGTTGGCCCACGCGCAGGACGTCGGCCACGACGACGTTGCGGGTCATCGCGTAGAAGCGCGAGTCGGCCGTCGCGACCGGAGCAGCGTCGACGCGGAAGCGGCGAAGCGACGAGGGGCCCGTCAGGCTCTGGCGGAAAGAAACGCCGTAGAGACCACGCTCCAGGCGACCGAGCGTCACGGGAACCGTGAAGGGAACGGGCGACGAGAAACCCGCCGGTAGCGGCGACGTGCCGTCGCAGATGCCGTCGCGGTTGCGAATCGCGAACTGCTGGATCGCGAAGTGGCGACGAGGCAGGTCGCTCACGAGCTTATGTTTCTCGAGGGTGTAGCAAGAGTTCGGCAGGGTTCCGTCGAGGAAGATCTCGACGGAGTCGTTGTCGTCGAAGCCCGTCGCGGGAACGAAGACCTGGGCGAGCGGGATCTCGACGACTTCGGCTTCGGCCGCGAAGGCGGGAGCCGCGACGACCGAGGCGAGAACGGTGAGGGTTTGAAAAAGACTCTTCATGATTTCGACTCCTTTGCCGCTTCACGGGAAGCGGGTTGGTGGAAGACTTTCGCCGGCTTCTATACCACAAAGGAACCCAGCTTGCTGCAGCGCATTACCATAAAATCGTCCCCACTCCCAAATTGTTGAATTTAAAACAAAATGGCCAGCTATCCAGGGTGGATAGCTGGCCGGAGGTACTGCGGAAAACCGCAATTTTGGGGATATCGGGCCGCGGCCCGAAACTTCGAACGCGCTTAGAAGAAGTAACCGGCGGCGACCTGCCAGCCCGAGCCGGCGCCGTCGACGAAGGCCTTGGACCAGCCGCCTTCGAGGATCACACCCGAGTCCTTGCCCCACTTCATGCCGCCGCTCACCGCGAGCTGGCTCATGTTGGAAGAGACGTCGCCCATCTGCATGCGGAACATGAACTTGGGCGCGGCGAAGATCGTCATGCTGTCCGAGACGTAGAAGTCGGCGAAGACGGTCGGCACGTAGAAGTCCAAGACCGTGTTCGAAACCGTGCCGATCGAGTACTGGGTGCCGCCGATGCCGGCGCCGATCGAGAGACCGAAGTCCGAGCCCTTCACGAGCGCGCGCTTATAGTCGCCGATGAAGTAGGTCAGCGTGTTGGCCGCGCGCAAACCGATTTCGTCGTCGTCCGTGAGGCCGTAGCGCCACTGCACGTCCACGCCGGGAGCCGTCGTCGCGACGTCGCCCTTGGCGATGTCTTCCTCGGACTGGTTCAGTTTGAGGTTGGAATAGGTTCCGGCGACGGCCCATTCCGAGGTGCCGCCCTTGAGCGTCTTCGCGGTCGTCAACGAGGTGATGGATGCGCAAGCGCCGAGACCCGCCAGGCCACCGACCAGTGCCAGATTCATGAACAACTTCGAGATCGATTTCATTTTCACTCCTGTCTCCATTCCGCGAATTGCGTGAATACGAGCGCAGGCTAGCGGCGGGCCCGAAGCCTCGCGAGATCCACCGAATCTTGGCGCGCACAAAGTGTGCCCCCGAGCTCAAGCGTCGTCGGCGGTCAGGCGAAACAACTGGTGGTTGAACTGGAAAACGTCGTCGGACTCCGCCGAGAAATAACGGGCCGAGAATTCTTCCACGAAGGAACGCAACTCGCGCTTGGCTTCCGCCAGGCGCGAAGGCGACATGCGAAGCGTGAGCGCCGAGAACTCGCGCTCCTCGGGTTTCGCCTCGGTGAGCGCTTCCACCGCCCGCTGCATCATCTCGACCTGGTTACGGCGGCTCAGCAAGGAGACGCGATCGGGCTGCGTGATGACCCGCTGGCGGGACTTCGACACGCGCAGCCCGCCCTTCGCGTCGCGCTCGAGAATGCCCAGGCTTTCGAGCGACGCGAGGCCCGCGAGCAGCTCCGCGCCGGGCACCCGCCCGCGCAGGTGCTTGGCGAGCCACGCCCCGTCCTCGCGAAAGCCGGGCGCGTCGACGAGCTGCTTGAGCGGAAGGTAGTACCAGCGCGAAAGGATTCGTTCCGTGGCCTCGTCGAGGACGAAAGGCTTCGTGCGGTACTTCCTCAGGCTTTCGACGCGTGCCTTCGCGGCGAGCGCGGCCGCGGAACCCGGCTTCTTGATCCGTTCCCGCGAAGCCGCGACGAGCGCGTCCACGTACTCGCGGCGGGGACGGTCCCAAGCGAGCCAAGTCGCGAGACTGCCCACGAGTCGCGAGCTCGGCACGCGCTGGCCGTTGATCACCATGCCCAGGAGACGCGGGGAACTGTAGCCCGTCTTGTCGGCGAGTTCGGCCAAGGAATAGGGGCGGCGGCGCTTCGGCGGCGTGCCCTTGAGGGCCGCCAAGAGGGCCTCAAAAGTCTCGAAATCAAAGACGTCCCACGCCACGGGCGCATCTTTGGTCAACGGGCTTGGGCTGTCCAGCACATTGCGAAGCCCCGCGAAGGCACCTTAGAGCACCTCGTCCCAGGAAGGGCTGATCGCGAAGGCCGCGTTGATGAGGCCCACGTGCGAGTAGCACTGCGGAAAATTCCCGAGCTGGACGCCGCGCGAGGGATCGAAATGCTCGGAAAGGAGGCCGCAACGATTCTGCGCCGAAAGCGCTTCTTCGAACACGACCCGGGCTTCGTCGACGCGCCCGAGATTGGCGAGAGCCTGGGAAAGCCAGAACGAGCAGATCACGAAGGCGGACTGCGGCCGGCCGAAGTCGTCGAGGCACAGGTACCGGTAAAGGTAACCCTGGGTGTCGGGAAGCCGCAGCTGGGCGCGAATCGTCTCGACCGTCGCCTCGGCGAGCGCGCGATCCGGAAAGCGCAGCATCACCGCCTGCAAAAGCGAAGCGTCGGGGGACGCGTCCTTGGGCGCGCTCCGCAGGCTGCCCTCGCGGGCACCGCGGCCGACGGCCTCGGCGGCCCGCCGCGTGGCTTCCCCGACGTCAAAGGACAGCGCGGGAAAAAGACCTTCGGCCTGGAGGCGCCCCACCCGGTCGAGTCCCGCCCAGCACATGAGGTTCGTGAAAGTGTGTTCCTTCCACCCGTCGCGGAATTCCCACAGACCGGCATCCGGCTGCCCGATGGAACGGCGGCAACCCTCGGCGAGTTTAGCCAGGATGCCGTCGATTTCGGGCGTGCGCAGGTGGCGGAAGCGCGCATCCACGTAAAGCGGCATGAGCGCGAGCACGAGCTCGCCGTAAGCGTCGTTCTGCACGTGTTCGGCCGCCTGGTTTCCCGTCCGCACGGGCGCCGAGCCGCCCCAGCCCCTCCACTCCTCGTGGCGCAATTCGGGCAGCGGCGCGCTCCCGTCGACGCGGTAAACGGGGTCCAAGTCGTCGCGACGCCCGATCAGCCGGATGAGGAACTTCAGGAAGCCTTCCATTTCTTCGAAGTGCCCCAGTTTGTTGAGGGCCGAAAGCACGAAGTAGGAATCCCGGATCCAGCAAAGGCGGTAGTCCCAGTTCCGCACGCCCCCGACTTCCTCGGGCAGGCTCGTCGTGGCCGCCGCGAGGATGGCGCCCGTGTCCTCGAAGCAATGCAGCTTCAACGCGAGCGCCGAACGGATCGTCTCGGCCTGGTAGCGCGACGGGATCGAACAGTGCTTCACCCACGTCCGCCAGTAACGGATGGTCCGATCCAGGAAGTCGCGACTCACCGCCGCAAGCTCGTCCTCGAAAGGGCTTCCCCAACTCAAAACGAAGTAAAGCGGTTCCGTCACGACGACCGGCGCGCCGTCGAGCGCGTGGGTCAACGGCATGTTCGTCGTGAGCCGCAGGGGCTGCCCGGCGATTTCCCAGGCGAGGTGGCTGTTGCCGCGGCGGGGAAGCGATGGGCGCC
>ERZ761607.2916-NODE-2916-length-17524-cov-6.567176_pt1 | contig 17524 bp, 11 predicted proteins | sample MGYA00511164_ERZ761607 | MGnify/ENA primary metagenome ERZ761607 (study PRJEB28899, sample SAMN02445080) | bioreactor sludge metagenome | biome: EBPR sludge | place: Australia: Brisbane, Thorneside Wastewater Treatment Plant | collected 2011-06-22 ...
TGAAGGACCTCGTGGTCATAGAGACCGCCTCCGTACTCGCCGGACCCTCGGTGGGGCTCTTCTTCGCGGAGCTCGGTGCACGGGTGGTGAAGGTGGAGAACAAGCGGAGCGGCGGCGATGTGACCCGGCAGTGGAAGCTGCCCTCGGAACCGTCGGATGCGCCGGTGAGCGCCTACTTCAGCAGCGTGAACTGGGGCAAGGAGCACCGCTTCCTCGACCTGAAGGACACCGAGGACCGCGCCGCATTCGATGGACTGCTGGCCCGGGCGGACGTGCTCATCACCAACCACCTGGCTGCGGATGCCGAGAAGCTCGGGCTCACACGCGAGCGGCTGCGGCGCTTGAATCCGCAGCTCCTGCACGGGCATATCAAGGGCTTCGCCGACCAGCCCCACCGGCCCGCCTTCGATGTGGTGCTGCAGGCGGAGACCGGGTACGTGAGCATGACCGGCACCGACGAGGAGCATCTCGCCAAGCTCCCCATCGCCCTCATCGACGTGCTCGCCGGGCACCAGCTGAAGGAGGGCCTGCTCCTGGCGCTCTGGCAGCGGGCGCGGACAGGCAAGGGCGCTTATGTGGAAGTCTCGCTGGAGGATGCGGCACTCGCCGGCCTCATCAACCAGGCCAGCAACAACCTGATGGCCGGCGCGATCGCCAGGCCGCTGGGCACACTCCATCCGAACATCGCACCCTACGGGGAAATCTTCCGGTGCGCCGATGGCGGCCGGCTGATCCTTGCGGTGGGCAGCGATGCGCAATTCGCGGCGCTCTGCGGCGAACTGGCGCTGCCCGCATTGCCCGCGGATGAGCGGTTCCGCACCAACACCGGTCGCGTGCGGCATCGCGCCGCACTGGCCGGAGCGCTGGGGGCCGCCATCGCCGGGCGCGACCGGGCCGATCTGCTGCTGCGCCTCATCGCCCTCGGCGTGCCGGCCGGGGCTGTGCAGCGCATGGACGAGGTGATGTCCACGCCGGCCGCGCAGGCCATGGTGCTGGAGAGCGTGATCGACGGCGTGGCGACGCGCCGCATCCGCGGCAACGCCTTCCGCATCGAGCCCTGCAGCTGAGCGTTCAGCCCTTGGGCGCGCTCAGCCTGCGCGCCTCCTTCAGCGCATCCTTGAGCACCGCCGCGAGGCGCCTGGCCTCCTCATCGCCCAGCCCTTTGCCGAAGACCACCTTGCGGCCGAGGTGCTCGAAGCCCAAGCGCTCACCGCCCACCACCCACAGGCTGTTGTTCCACTGCCACTTCCAAGAAGCGCGGTCCTCCTTGATGAGGCCGAGCGCCTGGATGTTCTCGACGAAATAGTCGTGGGCACGGCCGTAGCCGAGGATGCTGTCCTTGATGGTGAAGCGGCCATCCTTCACGCGCCAGAGCTCCAGCCCCCTCCAGCGCCAGAGGAGCGCCTTGCCGATCATCACCAGGAAGTAGGCCCAGAAGGCGATGAAGGCGAGCAGGTACTGCCGCAGCGGGTCGCCGGGCGCGAGCTGCGCACGCTCCACGAGCACCGCTACGCCGCAGGCCACCCACGCGATGGTCCAGGCCGTGATCAGCGCACGTTTCGCCGGGGTGGCGCGGGCATCGATGACCACGCTGGTTCGCCCCGCGCTGCGGTCCACGCTCACCCGGTCGCTGATCCGCTCGATCATGCCCGCACCTCGCTCACCACCTCCTCGTACAGCGCCTCGTACTGCGGCAGCACCTTGTGCAGGTCGAACCGCGCCGCCTGCTCCAGCGCTCCCTGGCGGAAGCGCGCGTGCGCGCCGGGATCGCCCAGGATGGCCAGCGCATGCCGTGCCATGGCGTCGGTATCGCCCACGCGGTTCAGCATGCCGCTCACGCCGTGCACGTTCACCTCGGGGAGGCCGCCGGTATCGCTGCTCACCACGGGGATGCCGCAGGCCATGGCCTCCAGCGCGGCCAGGCCGAAGCTCTCGCTCTCGCTGGGCAGCACGAAGAGGTCGCAGCTCGCCATCACCTCCTCGGGCCGCGTCATCTTGCCGAGGAAGACCACCTGGTCGCACCCGCCATCGTGGCGGCAGGCGTTCTCGATGCGCTGGCGCTCCGGCCCGTCGCCGATGAGGAGGAGTCGCACGGGAAGCTCGCTGCGCAGGCGCTTGTACATGGCCACCACGTCATCCACGCGCTTCACCGGCCGGAAGTTGGAGACGTGCACGAGCAGCTTCTCGCCATTCGGTGCATACCGTGCGCGGACGGCCTCGTCGGGCGCGTGGCGGTACTGATCGAGGCAGACGAAGTTGGGGATGACCCGGATGCCGGGGCCGCCCTCGTGCGCATGCTTCAGGGGGAAATGCTCATAGGTATCGCGCTTCAGGCTCTCGCTCACCGCGGTGACCGCGTTGCTCCGCTCCATGCTGAAAGTGATCACCGGCTCGAAGCTGGGGTCGCGCCCCACCAGCGTGATGTCGGTGCCGTGGAGCGTGGTGATGAAGGGCACGAAGATGCCCTGCGAGGCCAGGATGCGCTGGGCCATCCACGCGGCGCTGGCGTGCGGTATGGCATAGTGCACATGCAGCAGATCGAGGCCCTCGTACTTGGCCACGTCCACCAGCTTGCTCGTCAGCACCAGCTCGTAGGGCTGGTAGTCGAACAAGGGATAGTCGCTCACGCGCACCTCGTGGTAGTGGACGTTCGGATGGTCGCGCAGCCGCACGGGACGGTCGTAAGTGATGAAGTGGACGATGTGGCCCTTGCCGGCGAGGGCCATGCCCAGCTCCGTGGCCACGACGCCGCTTCCGCCGAAGGTGGGGTAACAGACGATGCCTACGCGCATGGGGCAAAGGTCGGGGTCATCGGGCGGCCACCGCACCCCCCTCCAGCGGAAGCACCTGTTTCCACAGCGCATAGCTGCGGAAGGGCAGCGGAACAGGCTGGTAGCGCTCGTGCTGCGGCGGGCGCGATCCCGCCCGGCCGAGGTACCAGGTGCGGCCTGTCGTGCGGCAGTCGATGGAGATGGAATGCCGCCGCATGAGGTAGCCCTGCAGGTTCCACTCCTCCCAGAGCGGCTCCTCGGCCCCGATGAGCGCCCCGCGCGGCACCAGGGCACCGACCAGCGCCACGTCCGCGAGCATATCCGCATCGCGCGCCGGGCGGCCGAAGAGCAGGGCGGCCGCGACCACTGCACCGGCTGTGAGCGACCAGCCGGCGATGCGCACCCCGGCGATGAGGCGGGGCCGCTCCAGCGCGCGGGACATGAGGCGCTCGAGGGAAGGTGCGGCGAGCACCGCCAGCGCCACGCTGAGCAGCGGCAGCGCCGCACCCATGTAGAAGGACTTCTGCACCAGGGTGAGCATGAGGGGCGCCACGCCGGAAAGCCCGATGAGCGCCATCCCAAGGGCACCGCGCATCGCCGCCGCATCGCGCTCAGCCGCCTTCCTTCCGCCGAACCGCACCGCCAGCGCCAGCGCCAGCGGGGCGAGCATGGTGGTGAACAGCATCTCGAGCGTGGCGAAGCGGCTGTCGACGGTGGGCTTCACCGCGATGCGGTGCAGCAGGCGCTTCTCCACGTAGGTCATGAGGCTCTCCCGCGCCTCGGGGAGCAGCATCAGCGCGCCGTACAGGAAGGCCACCACCGCTGTCATCAGCACCGAAGCGCCCAGCGCTTCAGGCAGGCGGCGGCGCAAGGCCAGTGCCAGGAGCACCGGCGCCGCCAAGGGGAACAGTCCCGGCAGTCCCTTGGTCATGGACGCGAGGAAGACCAGCGCGCCGGCCCAGGCGTGCCGTGCCCACCAACGGCCACCGTGCGCGCGGACGACTGCCAGCACAGCGGCCGTGGTGAAGAGGCCCATGGTGGTCTCCAGCATGTTGTTGTGGTAGGACCAGTGGATCACCGGCACCACCACCCAGAGCAGCAGCGGCCACCACCAGTAGCGGCGTGCCTCACGTGCCGCGGGCAGCAATGCACGGTAGGTCAGCACCAGCAGCCAGGCCATCAGCACCGCAGCCCCCAGCTGGTAGAGGCGCTCCACCCAGAAGGCCGAGCCGAAGGCCATGAACCAGAGCGCCTGCAAGCCGAACCCGAGCGGCGGGTGCTCGTGGAAGGCGCTGAGGCCGGCCACCCCGAGCTGGCTGAAGCGCGGCTCCCAGAAGGTGCCGAAGCCGAGCGCCTCGTTATGCGCCACCACGGCGTAGAGCATGCCGTCCATGAACATGCCATCCTGCGCCAGCCCGGGCAGCAGGAAGGCCGCCATCACGGCGATGGCAAGGGGGGCGAAGGCGCGGTTGACGGCGGGCATGCGGAGCGGCGGGCAAGGTACCGCTGCGGGGCCACCGCTTAGCTTCGCGGCCGTGCTCCACCGGTTGCTCATGCGCGCCCAGGAACGCCCCTTGGCGGCCCTGACCCTGCTTGCGCTGGCGCCCCGTCTCGTGGCGGCCTTCTTCAGCGGCGGCTACTTCGCGCAGGACGACCACTTCCTCATCATCGAGGCGGCGGGCAGCTGGGTGGATGCGCCCGGCTACAGCACCTGGTTGCCTTGGAACCAGGGGCCCGATGCGCGGCCCAGCGGGCACAGCTTCTTCTACGTGGGGCTGCACTACCTCCTGTTCTCCGGCCTCAAGGCCATCGGCCTGGTGGACCCCAAGGCGCAGATGGCGGTGGTGCGCCTGCTGCATGCGCTGTGGAGCCTGGTGGCGGTGCGCGCAGGCTACCGCATCGCCCTGCGGTTGAGCGATGCCTCCATCGCCTGGCGCACGGGACTGCTGCTGGCGCTCTTCTGCTGGATGCCCTTCCTCTCCGTGCGCAACCTGGTGGAGGTGGCCTGCATCCCCTTCCTCCTGCTCGGTGCGTGGTCGCTGATCCGCGGCGCTGGTCGGCCCGCCGTGCGCGATGCGCTGATCGCCGGCCTGTGGATCGGGCTGGCCATCAACGTGCGCTTCCAGGTCATCTTCTTCGCGGCCGGCGCGGGGCTGGCCTTCCTGCTGCAGCGCGACCTGCGCGGTGCCGTGGTGTACGCGCTGGGGCTGCTTCTTCCGCTGGCGGTGCTGCAGGGCGGCATCGACCTGGTGCTGTGGGGCAGGCCCTTCGCGGAGATCACGGAGTACGTGGCCTACAACCTGGCCAATCCCACCACCTATGGCGTGCAGCCGTGGTACAACTACCTGCTCCTGCTCGCCGGCATGCTGCTGCCGCCGCTCAGCCTGGCCGTGCTCTTCGGCTTCTTCCGCCGCACGGCGCCGCTGCACCTCTGGCTGGCCGTGCTGGCCTTCCTCGCCATCCACTCCTGGTTCCCGAACAAGCAGGAGCGCTTCCTGCTGCCCATCGTGCCGCTCTTCCTCGTGCTGGGCTATGTCTCCTGGGAGCAATGGCGCGCCGGGTCGGCATGGTGGCCGGCGCGGACTGCGCTGTGGCGCGGGGGCATGGCCTTCTTCTGGGCACTCAACCTGCTGCTGCTCCCCGTGCTCACCACGGCCTACAGCAAGCGCAGCCGGGTGGAGGCCCTGTATGCGCTGCGCCAGTACCCGCAGGTGCGCGGCATCGTGGTGGAGGACAGCGCCGAAGGCGAGGCCCCGCTGCCGCCGCTCTATTACTGGGGGCGCTGGGACGCCACGGTGGTGCCATGGACGGACCCCGGCGCCGACCTCGCGGCTGAAATGGCGCGCCACACCGGCCCCACGCGACCCAATGCCGTGCTCTTCTTCGGACTGGAGGACCTGGCCGCACGCCTGCAGCGGGCCGAAGCCGCCTTCGGCCCGCTGCAGGAAGTCCGTCGCTGCGAACCCGGGCTGGTGGACCGCGTGGTCCACTGGCTCAACCCGATCAACCGCAACGAGACCATCGTGATCGCGCTTCCCGCGGACACCGCCCCCTGAACCGAATCAATCTTCAGTGCCATGCTCGAACTGAGCCACCTCGACCCCTCCGTCCTCCTCACCCTCAATGGCCTCATCGCCCTGCTCACCCTCACGGCGCTCGAGATCGTGCTGGGCATCGACAACATCATCTTCATCTCCATCATCAGCAACAGCCTCAGCAACGCCACCGACCAGCGCAAGGCGCGCCAGCTGGGGCTCGCGCTGGCCATGATCACGCGCATCCTGCTGCTGCTATCCCTCAGCTGGGTGATGAGCCTCGACGAGCCCTTCCTGCACCTCCTGGGCCGGCACTTCAGCGGCCGCGACCTGGTGCTGCTCGCCGGCGGCCTCTTCCTCCTCTACAAGGCCACCGTGGAGATCCGCGCCAAGGTCACCGGGCTCGATGAGCAGCGCAAGGCGGCCAAGCGGCACAAGGGCCTGCTCTCGGTGGTGGCGCAGATCATCCTCATCGACCTCGTGTTCTCGCTCGACTCGGTGATCACGGCCGTGGGCATGAGCAACGAGATCATCATCATGGTGCTGGCCGTGGTGATCGCCGTGGCGGTGATGATGCTTGCGGCGGGCGCGATCAGCGCCTTCGTGGAGAAGCACGCCACGGTGAAGGTGCTGGCCCTCTCCTTCCTCGTGATGATCGGCGTGGCGCTGCTCATCGAAGGGATGGGCGAGCACATCAACAAGAACTATATCTACTTCGCCATGGGCTTCAGCGTGGCGGTGGAGATGCTGAACCTGCGCATGATGCGCAGCAAGCTCATCGAGCGCTGATTCAGGGCAGCTGGGCCGCGCGCGTGGCGGTAGGCACGCTGCCGCCGATGTTCACCAGGATGGGGTCGCGGTCGTTGCCCTCGCCGGTATAGCGCACCACGCCGTCCAGATTGACGTCCTCCGGGAAGTAGCCATTGGCGGTGGCATTGGGCGTGCCGCCGCCCACGCGGAGAAGGATGGGGTCGCGGTCGTTGCCCTGGCCTGTGTACCGGAGCACGCTGTTGCCGTCCACGTCGCCCATGAGCAGCACATTGCGCCCGGCGATGGTCTTGGTGGCCGCGGCTCCGCCGTAGAGCGGCACCGTGCCGTTGCTCAGGTCGAGCGCAAGGGGCGCTGCCGCGAGAGCGACGGCTGAGGCCGTCATCACCCCCAGGTGGTTCCGGTGACGGACGGCCACGTGGTAGTTGCCGGCCGCCGCAGTGAGGGTGACCGCGGAGCTGCCATCGGCTGCGGAAACGATGTCGCCATCCGCCTGCAGCAGCGCGCTTCTCGTGGCCACCACCACCGCCGGGTTGGCCGCGCTACGCAGCTCCACCACCACCCAATCCACCACCGCGTTGGCACCGGTGACGCTCAGGACCGCACCGGTGGTGCTTTCCTGTCCGCCGCCGGCCACGTGCGGATAGCCCGCAGCCGTATAGGGCTCGGTCAGGGGCACCAGCCCGCCGGCCCGCAGCGTGGCCGACATCTGGCCCGTGCCGCTGTTGAAGGGCCCTTCCAGATAGGTGCGCGGCCGAACCGCAACGGCGGGTGCGACGGCATAGGCACCATCCATCACCGTGAGGTTGTTGGCGGGATTGAGCCAATCGCGCATGCGTTCCGAAGGGGATGGGCCATCCCACATGGGCCCGAACTTGGCGAAGTCGGTGGGGATGGTGGTGGCGGTGGAGCACACCTGGGCACCGTCGTACATGTGGCCCACGAAACGCTTGTTCTGGTCGAATAGCGGCGATCCGCTCGAGACCGCCTGCACCAGTCCCTGGTCCCAGTTGCCGCGCCAGCACTGCACGCCGATGGCGTCGGTGAAGCTCGTGCTCGGGTCGTTGTTGAAGGCGATCTTCTTCACATCGTACATGGGATGCTGGATCACCACGCTGCTCTGCGGGGTGGCCCCGCTGCGGTCCCAGCCGGCGTAGAACACGTTGTATGAAGGGGGCGGGTCGCTGCTCAGCTCCAGCAGCATCATGTCGCGGTAGTAATCGCCGGCACGCAGCGTGGCCCCGGTCAAGGTCTGGTCCGAGGGCCCCTCCGTTCCCACGCACGCCGGGGCCTCGTAGTTGAAGTAGAAGACCCAGTCGCTGGTGGTGGGCTGATAGCAGTGCAGGGCCATCTGGAAGTAGGGCTTCCGGGGCACCTGGGTGTTGTTCATCAGGTTGCCCGTGCATCCGCCGCCGTCGGGCCGAAGGAAGAGGGCCACGGAGCGCTTCTGATCCTGCCAGCCCGCCGCCTCCGGGCAGTTGATGTTGATCTGGCAGGGAGAGCTCTGGAAGCCTGGATTGATGTCGCGCAGCGCATCATCCTGGCCTTCATTGAAGCCGAACAGGTCCACGATGCCGTGGGTGATGCTCGCCACGCGCAACTGGGCGGGCCGGCGGTGGATGGTGCGCGCACGGTACTCGATCACCACCTCGTCACCGGGCAGCACTGCGGTGGCCATGGTGCCACTCGCCTGCCGATTGCGGGCATCGAAGCTGCCGATGAAGCGGTCGCGGTCGGCGGTGTAAAGGAAGACGGCATCCCCCTCGTTCAGCTGCCAGCGGTCGAACTGCACGCTGAGCATGAGGGCACCCGGGCTCCGCAGCGCCAGCCGGCAGAGCATGCCGCCCTGCGGCAGCGCGTCCCAAGCCCCCAGCGCCAGCACATCCGCCTCGCGGAAGCGCTGGTGGCCGTACCGGAATCCGGGCACCTCCACCCCTGTCTCCTGCTCGGTGAGCGGCCCCAGGTCGATGACGGGCACCGCATCGCGCGGCAACTGCGGCATGGACCACTCGGCGGGCTCGCCGCCATGGCTGACCTGGGCCATGCCATATGCCGCCATGCCCAAGGCGGAGGCCAGGATGAAACTGCGCATCGGAAGGGAGGCTGCAAAGGTAGCGGAGGCCTTTGCCGGTTCCTCAGCGCGATAGGATGACGAATTCTGTGCGACGGTTGGCCGCCCGGCCCTCGGGGGTATCGTTGCTCGCCAGCGGCTTCGTGGGGCCGAGCCCCTTGAAGCTCAGCCGGCTTGCTGCCACGCCCTTGCCTTGCAGGTAGCCCATCACGGTGAAGGCGCGGTCGTTGCTCAGGGCCATGTTGTCGGCCAGCTGGCCCACATTGTCGGTATGGCCTTCGATGCGGATCCGGATGGTGGGGTTCTCCTTGAGGAAGGCGATCAGCTCATCGAGGATGTACTCGCTGCTCCTGGCGATCTCCGCGCTGTTGGAGGCGAACTTGATGTCATTGACGCGGTAGCTGCGGTTCACCTCGATCCGCTGCACGCTCATGTCCACCTTGGCCACGCCACGGCGCACGGTATCCTCGATGGCGAAGCTGCGCGAATCGAAGACATGGCCCTCCTTCTTCACGGTGAGCACCACGTCGCTGCCGGGCTTCAGGCGCACCACGGTGGCGTAGCGGCCATCCACGCTGTCGGCCTTGATGACCTCCGTCCTGCGGGTGTCCATGTACTTCACCTCAACGGTGGCGCCGCGCACGGCCTGCCCCTTCTCGTCGCGCACCTCGCCCTTCACGATCAGGATCTCATCGGGCCGCACGTCGGTGGGCAGCGGGAAGCTGAGGATGTCCAGGCCGCCTGCGCCCTTGTAGCGGCCGCTGGCGAAATAGGCGGTTCGGCCGTCGGCGCTCACGATGAGCCCGTGCTCATCCTGGTCGGTGTTGATGGGATGGCCGATGTTGCGCGGCGTGGTCCAGCTGCCATCCTCGTTCAGCTTGCTGAAGAAGATGTCGTAGCCGCCGATGCTGCGGTGCCCCTGGCCCTGGGCGTTGGGCTTGGCGGCGAAGTAGAGCGTGCGGCTGTCCGCGTGCATGAAGGGCGCCTTCTCGTCGCCCTCGGTGCAGATGCCGGGCACGGGCCGCGCGGGGCTCCACACGCCCTTCGCATCGCGGGTGCTGGTGAAGATGTCGATGCCCCGGCTGCCCTCGCGCGCCGTGGCGAAGTAGAGCGTGCGCCCGTCGCCGCTCAGGCTGGGCTGGCTCTCCCAGCTGCCCGTACCGTTCACGGCGTCGCTGAGGGCATCGAGGCCCTCCCACTCCCACTCCTGGCCGCCGGCGTCGAGGTTGAACCGGCTGTTGAAGTGCGAGCGGTGGATGTCGCAGTTGCTGTAGCCCCGGCTGTCCTTGGGGCCGCACACGGTGACGAACATCTCCTTGTTGTTGAGGCTGATGGTGACCCCGCCATAGCCGTCGCCGGTGTTGAAGGGGTCGGGCAGCGCGCGGCCCGCATCGAAGTCGGCCTCCACGCCCTTGCGGCGCGCTTCCATGAGCTCCTCCACATCGCGCCCCACCAGGTCGCCCTTGGCCTTCACCTGGCGCTTCCGCGTGAAGAAGATCATCTCGTTGTCGGGCGAGAGCATGGGCAGGTACTCGTCCGTGGGCGTGCTCACGTTGGGCACCGAGCGCGGGTTGAGCTCGCCGATGTTGCGGTAGAAGTCGGCATAGAACGCCAGCTCGGGCATCAGGGCCTCGGTCTCCTGGTACTGCTTGTCGTAGCCCTTGCTCGCGCGGGCGGCATCCTCGGTGGGGAAGCGGCGGAAGGCCTCGACGGCCTTGGCGGCCTCGGCGTAGCGCCCCTCGGCGTAGTGCATGGTGCCCAGCAGGTAGGGCACATCGCTGTGGTAGGCGGGGCATTTCGCCTGCACGGCCTCCAGGTACTTGATCGCCGCAGCGAAGCCCTTTCCGCCCTCGCGCGCGATGCGGTAGGCCGAGAGCCCCAGCCTGAACTGGCACTCCACGCATTCCGGGTCGATCTCCAGGGTGCTCTTCAGCTTGGCATGGCGCTGCACGGGGTCCTTGGCACCGGCGGCCTCATCGAGCAGCTTCAGGATCTTCTTGTCCGTGGGCGGGGCGCACGGATCGTCATCCTGCGCCACCGCCGCTGTCCCTGCCAGCAGCATCCACGCCAGCATCAGCCCGGCCGCCCCCTTCACGCCCCGCCTGTTCCGCATCACTTCACCGTCGTATCGGTTTCCTCCGCCTTCTTCACCAGCTCATCGCCTTTCTTGCGGGCGACATCCACCACGGCGTCCGCCTTCTTGTCGGCCTCGGCCACGGCACGCTGCTCCACCTTGTCGGCCTCCTGCTTGGCCTTGTCGGCCACGGCCTTGGCGGCCAGCTTGGCGAGCGGGTTGGTGATCTTGGCCAGCTCGTCGTCGGCGGCCTTGTAAGCCTGCGCCTTGGCGGCGGCGGCCTCGCGGCGGGCATCGGCCTTCAGCTTGTCGGCCTGGGCCTGGGCCTCGGCGATGAGCCGGTCGCGCTCGGCCTTGGCGCGGGCGATGGCCTCCTCCTTGGCGCGGGCGATCTGCGTGTTCAGCTCCTCCTTCAGCTCCTCCTTCACCGTCTCCTTCAGGCTGCTGCCGCCTCCAGCGAACACCGGCTTCACGATGGGCTTCTCCATGGTGCCCGTGATCCGCGCGGTCATGTCGAGTTCCTTCGGCGCCTGGAAGCTGGACCCGATGGCCGCGTTGGCCTTGCCGAGCAGCCCGGCCACGGCCTGGTTGGCCGCCGCACCGAAGAGCTCCGTAGGCACCTTGGCCTTCAGGTCGTAATCGATGGCTTGGTCGACGAAGGCGGTGGTGCCGCGCACGTTGGCCTGGATGCGGTCGATCTTCACGTCGAAGGGCTTCACCACCATCTTGCCGTCGAGGAACTCGAAGCTGAAGTCCACGTTCTGCACGCGCGTGTTCTCGAGCTCCTTCACCTTCAGCGCCTTGGCCAGCTCCACCAAGGGCTGCAGGCCGTCGATCTGCACGTTGCGCGTCACCAGGGTGCCGCCGCCGGTGAGCGTGTTCAGGTCCGGCTCCATGTGCTGGTCCAGCCGTCCCTGCATGGTGAGCGTGGTGGTGAAGGCGCCCTTGCAGGTCTTGGCGATGGGGGCCACCTTCTTCACCATGTCCACGTACTGCACGGTCTGCTGGATATCCAGGTTCCTGATGTCGTACTCAAGGTCGTAGCGGGCGCCGGTGGTCCCTTCGGGCTTGTAGCTGCCGGCGAGGCCCACGCTGCCGCCGAAGAGGTTGAAGAAGACATCGCGCAGGTCGAGCCGGCCCTCGTGGGCGTGGAGGCCGCCGCGCACGTTGGTGAGGTGCAGGTCGTCGTAGATCACCTCCTGCACGGCCAGGCCCATGCGGAAGTCGATGTTGCCCGGCACCTCGATCACGCTCATCGGCACGGTGTCCGTGGGTGCGGCGGTTCCGGAGGATGCGCCCGCGCCGTTCCCCATCAGCTCGTTCACGTTGAAGCGGTCGGCCGTGAGGTTGAAGCTGCCGGTGAGGGTGCTGTCCTTGAGCCACCACTGCAGGTAGTTGTCCATGCGGCCCTTGGCCTGCAGGTTGCTCGAGCCCACGCTGCCATCGAAGCCCACGAGCTCCAGGAATCGCGGGTTGAAGTCGAAGTGCAGGCTCTTGATGCCCACCGCGAAGGGCAGCGAGTCGGAGGCGTAGCGCATGCCCGCGAGCAGGAGCTCGCCATCGGCGTGGAACTTCTCGTAGCGCTGCGCCTCCACGTCGCTCATGGCGCCCTTCATCCGCACGTCGGCGGTAAGACGGCCCTGCAGGTCGTTGCCCTCCATGGGCACCACCTTCTTCACGCTGGCCAGGTCCAGGTCGGCCTTCAGCTCCGCATCCACCTTGGGATCGCTGATGGGATGGGTGAGGTGCATGCGGGCCTCCACGGGATTGCCGGCCATCCGCATCGCGAAGCGCTTCAGGTCCACCACCATGCCATCGAGGTCGGCACCGCCGGGGCTGTTCACCTTCAGGTCCACGTAGATGTCCTCCACGGCGGCCGGGAGGTCGGGGTACTTGAAGCGGCCCCGGTCCACATCCACCACCACGCCGAAGCCGGGCATGCTGGTGTCGTTGTAGGTGCCCTTCACATGGCCGCTGAAGGCGGCCTTGCCGCTCATCTGCACGCCGCTGAGGTCGGAAGCGAAGGCGGCGGGCACCAGGGAGAGCAGGGTGGCGAAGTCGGTCTTCTTCGCGTTCCAGGTGAGGTCCATGTCGATGTCGTCCGCCGGCATGGCCAGCCAGCCATCGAACCCGAGCACGAGCTGGTTGATGGCCGCCTCGTTCTCCTTGAAGGTGAACTTCATGTTCGGCATGTCCATGTCGATGTCGGCGGCGATGTCGGCCTTCACGTTGCGCAGGTAGCGGATGCCGTCGAAGTCCACGTTGGCCGTGTCCGCATGCAGCTTGGTGCTGAGCACGTAGAGGTCCTGCGTCATGTCGCCGTGGCCGGTGAGGTCGAGGCCGGCGAGGTCCATGTAGTAGGTGAGCGAGGCATCGTCGTAGATGAGCCGCCCGTCCTCGATGGTGAAGGACTCCAGCGCCAGGTTGAACGCGCCTGCGGCCGTGTCGGCGGGCGCCTCCTCCACCGCGGCGCTGTCGGCCTTGGCGATGTCCCAGTTGGCGCGGCCATCCTCCAGCACCTTCACGTGGATGCGGGGCCTCACCAGCGCGATGCGCTTCACATCGATGCGGTCGCCGAAGAGGCTCTTCACATCCACGGTGGCCACGAAAGAGGCGATGCGCGCGAGCTCGATGCCCTCGAAGGGGGCCTGGTTGGCCACGGAGACATCGGCCACCTCCACGGTGAGGTCGGGGAAGCTCCGCAGGAGGGTGATGTCCCATTCGCCCCAGTTGACGGTGGCGTTCAGGTTCTTGTTCACCTCCGTCTTCACGGCGGCTTCGATCCTGTCCTTGAACAGGATGGGGATGAGCACCGCTGCGGCGAGCAGCAGCACCACCAGGATGCCCACGGTGAGCAGGATGCGCTTGGTCCACTTCTTCATGGCCGGAGGAGGCGTTGGTATGAGGGGGCCGGCATCAGGGCCGACCCGCCTGCAAAGATGGTTCCACCGACGGCCGCGGACCCTGCCGGGCCTCAGCGGCCTTGCTCACGCCGGCTTGTTGAAGAGGCGCTCGCCCTGGCTGTGGGCGATGATGCTGCAGCAGGCCGCATCGCCGGTGACATTCACCACCGTGCGGCACATGTCCAGGATGCGGTCCACCGGCAGGATGATGGCGATCCAGGCGGGATCGAGGCCCAGGCCGGTGAGCACGATGAAGAGCGTGATGAGGCCGGCGCTGGGCACCGCGGCCGCGCCGATGCTGGCCAGGGTGGCCGTGAGGATGATGCCCAACTGCTGCACCAGCGTCAGGTCCACCAGGTGGAACTGCGCCAGGAAGACCACCGCCACGGCCTGGTAGAGGCTGGTGCCGTCCATGTTCACCGTGGCGCCGATGGGGAGCACGAAGCTGGCGGTGCCCTTGCTCACCCCGATGTTCTCCTCCACGCACTCCAGGGTGGCCGGCAGGGTGGCCGCGCTGCTGCTGGTGCTGAAGGCCAGGAGCTGGGCAGGGCTGATGGCCTTGAGGAAGCGGACGAAGACGTTGCGGCGCATGAGCAGGGTCATCACCGTGGGGTAGATGAGGAAGACCACCAGCGCCAGGCCGAGGACCACCGTGAGGCTGTAGCCGGCGAGCGATTTGAAGAGCTGCAGCACGGCGGCGGGGTCGTCGCCGGCGATGCGCGAGACCACCCCGGCCATGAGGGCGAAGACGAACCAGGGCGCGGCGCGCATCACCAGGTCCACCATGCGCATGAAGACCTCGTTGAGCCCCTGCACCAGGGCCACCACCGGCGCCACGGTGGCCGCCGGCAGGGTGAGCAGCACCACGCCGAAGAAGAGGGCGAAGAAGATCACCTGCAGCATCAGCGCGTTGTTGAAGCTCAGGAAGATGTTGCTCGGCACCATGTCCACCAGGAACTGGAGCGGACCGCCCTGCACGCTCTTGGCCTCCTCCACCTTGCCCATGAGGGCGGGATCGGGCGGGGAGGCCTGGCGGGCGGCCATCACCTCGGCCACCAGCGCGGCGTTCTTCGGGTCGCAGCTGATGCAGAGGCCGTCCTTGGGCTTGCTCACCGTGGGGGTCTCCTGCACCCACAGCTCGTAGGCGATGCGGTTGCGCAGCCGCTGGTCGTCGCTCGACCATTCGCCCGGCTTGATCAGGTTCACCACCAGCAGGCCCACGCTGATGGCCATGACGGTGGTGGCCAGGTAGAGCGCCAGCATGCGCAGGCCGGTGCGGCCCAGCTTGGCCACATCGCCCAGGCCGCTCACCCCGCCGATGATGCTGAAGAGCACCAGCGGGATGGCGATGAGCTTGAGCAGATTGATGAAGATGTCGCCGAAGGGCGCGATCCAATCCAGCGTATGGCGGCTCCAGCCCATGGTGCTGGAGAGCACGGCCCAGGCGATGCCCGCGGCCAGGCCGATGAGGATGCGCAGCGGAAGGGAGAGCTTCATGGCGCCAAGATGGGAGATCGCGGCGCAGCGGCCCCTCCTCAGCGGCGCGCGGCACGCTCCAGGATGGCCTGCAGCCGGGCGATGCTGTCCTCCACGCGGTGCTCGCGCTCGGCCTTCGCGCGTCCCGCGCGGCCCAGGCGCCCGGCCAGGGCGGGATCGAGGGCCACGCGCACCAGGTTGCGGGCCATGCCCTCCACGTCGTGCTCCTCGCAGAGCAGCCCTTCGCGCTCCTCCCCCACCACATCGGCGATGCCCGTGTGGCGCGTGGCGATCACGGGGATGCCCGTGGCCATGGCCTCCAGCACCGCCAGGGGGGTGCCCTCCGAATCGCCGTTGGCCGCGCGCACGCTGTGCTGCACGAAGGCGCGCGCGCCGCGCAGGAGGGCGGCGATCTCGTCCGGCGTGCGCACCCCGCAGAGGTCCACGGCATGCCCGATGCCGAGTTCCTGCACCTGGTGCGCGCAGTCCTCCCACAGCGGCCCCTGCCCCACCAGGGTGAGGCGCGCCGCAGGCACCTGCGCCAGCGCCCGGGCGAAGGCCGCGATGGTGCGCTGCGGGGCCTTCTTCTCCACGAAGCGGCCCACGGCCACGAAATGCGGCGGCGCCTGCTCCGGCGCACCCGCCGCGAAGCGGCCCACATCGATGCCGTAGCAGTTGTACACCACCTTCTCCGGCGGCGCCCCCAGGGCCAGCAGCTGGCGCTCCATGGCACGGCTCACCACCACCAGCGCGGCGGCGCTGGCGAAGAGCTCGCGGTAGCGGCCCAGGCGCTCCACGTAGTCCATGCGGTGCGCGTCGAAGCCGTGGAAGTGGGCCACCAGCGGCACCTTGGCCGCGCGGGCGGGACCGATGAGCGCGTGGGCGCAATTGCCGTACTCGGCCAGCAGCACCTCGATCCCGCGCCGCTGCAGCAGCCGGGCGATGCGGTGGCGGACCAGGCCCTCTGGATCGGTGCCGCGCAGCAGGGCCAGGAGGCGGTCCGCCAGGCGACCGGGTGCGGTGCGGCCGCGGAGCAGGGGGCCGCCTGCCACGCGGGTGGGCAGCTCGCCGTCCACCAGCACCAGCTCCACGCCGTGCAGGCGCTCCAGGTGGGCGGCGATGAAGGTCTCGCTCCAGGCATTCGCGCTGGGCGAGGCGATGGCGATGCGCGGCGGATTCATGCGCGCACGGGATGGGCGGCCTGCTGCAGGATGCCCTGCAGCGCGGCGATGCGGTCCTGTTGGCGGTGCTCGGCCATCACGTAGGCGCGGCCTGCGCGCCCCATGGCCGCGGCGCGCACGGGATCGTCGATGAGCGCCACCAGGTGGGCGGCCATGGCACCGATGTCGCGCTCCTCGCCCAGCAGCCCGCGCTCGGTGCCCACCACCTCGGCGATGTCGCCATGGCGGGTGCTCACCACGGGCAGGGCGCAGGCCATGGCCTCGAGCATGGCCACGGGGGTGCCTTCGCGGTCGTTGGCGGAGGTGACCACGCTGTGCTGCACGAAGGCGCGCGAGCGGTGCAGCAGCCCCGCGATCTCGGCGGGGGTGCGCGGGCCGCAGAGGTCCACGACCTGCTGCAGGCCCAGGGCGCGCACCAGCTGGTGGCAGGCCTCCCAGAGCGGGCCGTCGCCCACCAGGGTCAGGCGGGCGGCGGGCCGCTGGCGATGGGCCTCGGCGAAGGCCAGCAGCAGCAGGTGCGGCGCCTTCTTGTCCACGAAGCGGCCCACGCCGAGGAAGTGCGGCGGCGCCGCCCCCGCATCGGCGGGCGTGAAGCGGTCCACATCGGCGCCGCAGGAGTTGTACACCACCTTCTCCGCCGGGGCGCCCAGCGCGATGAGGTGCTCCCGGATGGCGCGGCTCACCGCCACCAGCCGTGCCGCGCCGCCGAAGAGCGCGCGGTAGTTTCCGTAGCGCCGGAGCACATCGTGCGTGTACGCGTCGAAGCCGAGGAAATAGGCCACCAGCGGCACCCCGGCCGCCTGGCAGCAGGGCAGCAGCTCGGCGGCGGTGGTGCCGTACTCGGCCAGCACCACCTCCACGCGCCGCTCCCGCAGCAGCTGCACGATGCGGGCGCGGAGGCGGGCGCTGTGGTCCTGCGGGCCCATCAGGCCCTTCACCCGGTGCGCGAGGCGCGCGGCGCGCGAGGCCGACAGCAGGGGACGGCCCTCGCCATCGGCAGCGGGCAGCGACCCGTCCGTGAGCACCAGCACCGGGTCGCGCAGCCCCTCCAGGTGGGCGCGCACGAAGGTCTCGCAGCGGTGGTGCGGCGTGGCCGTGGCCAGGGCGATGCGCAGGGGCATGGCGGCAAAGGTGCGCAACGCAGGGGATGCGGTCAGGCCGGGGTATCTGACGGCGAAGCGCTTTCTTCGCCCCGCCTCCGCTGAGCGGCCACGGCGCCATGCTCTTCAACTCCGTCGAGTTCGC
>ERZ761607.2918-NODE-2918-length-17514-cov-7.058824_pt1 | contig 17514 bp, 11 predicted proteins | sample MGYA00511164_ERZ761607 | MGnify/ENA primary metagenome ERZ761607 (study PRJEB28899, sample SAMN02445080) | bioreactor sludge metagenome | biome: EBPR sludge | place: Australia: Brisbane, Thorneside Wastewater Treatment Plant | collected 2011-06-22 ...
CTCACCGAATGGATGAACATCCTCATGGGTTATCACATGGACAAACGCCCATATTATGATGTTGTCGGTGTGGCGCAATCGGTGCTGCCCGAATGGAGTGTGGAAGCGGTCAACCCGATATTGTTTAACCGCAATCGCAGTCGTCCGCGTGCCGAAGTGATGGACCATCTCAAGCGGGTCTATACCTTGCTCATCGAAAAATTGGATGAAATATCGTTCGAAGACTTGCTCCAGCCGCGCCACCCTGATCGCCCAGATCCGCTTCTGTTGTGGGTGCTTGGCGACACTGTTGAACATTTTCAAGAACATCGTGAGACCATCGAAAAAGGGATTAAGACGGAATGATCGCAACTGACGAAAAAGATATCAATGGTTTGAAAGCTGCAGGCAAAGTCTGCGCCCAAGCCATGCATTTGATGATGGAAAGCGCCAAACCCGGCATGACTACGCTCGAACTTGACCAGATCGGCGAGGAGTTTTTGAAAAAAGAAGGCGCTGCTTCCGCGCCACGCGCCATGTATAACTTTCCCGGCGGGACGTGTATCAGCGTCATGCCTGTCATTGCGCACGGCATCCCCGACAATTATGAAATTCAAGACGGCGACCTCATCAATATCGATGTCTCTGCCGAGTTGGGTGGTTATTTCGGCGATACGGGCGCGTCTATGGTGGTGGGGAAGTCGAAACCGGAATACGATAAATTACTCGCAACAACCAAAGCCACCCTCGAAAAAGTTTTGGGATTGGTACGTGCAGGTAAACCCTTGAACTTAATCGGCAAAACGGTCCAGGAAGAGGCGACAAAGAATGGCTATAACCCTATTTTCGATCTGACGGGGCATGGGATCGGGCGTCAACTGCACGACAAGCCCGCTTCGATCTATAACTTCCACAAACCCGACGACCGCCGCATCATGGACAATGGGCTGGTGCTTGCCATCGAGCCTTTCATGACCACCGGGCGTGGGCATGTCGTCGAAAAAAATGACGGCTGGTCATTGAAAACCGTCGATAATACCATCGCCGCCCAATTCGAACACACGGTCATTGTCACCAAGGGCGAGCCGATCATTTTGACACTGCCGTGAAGAGTGAAGCTTGATACGTAATGATTAATTCGTTAGACATAGTGTGCAAAGCGTAAACTTGTCGTGAGTGATGTTGAAGTCGATCGTCGGCTGTTATTCTTCCTTCATCCAGCGTTTGACCGCATCGTGGGGGTGTTCGTAATTGCGCATGGCTTCCAGTAATTTTGCGGGGTCGATCTCCAGCGAAATGGCTTGGCGGTGTTCTTCGAAGACAAAGCCTTCTGTCACAGCATGATCGACGGCGGCGAGCAGAGGAGCGTAATAATTCTTTGTATTGAGCAAGCCGACCGGTTTTTCGTGTCCGCCTGTTTGTGCCCAGGTGATGGTCTCGAAGAGTTCGTCCCAGGTGCCGAAGCCGCCGGGCAGGGCAATGAAGCCGTCTGAAAGTTCGTGCATGCGGGCTTTTCGCGAACGCATCTCCGGAGTGACATCCATGCGGGTGAGACCGATGTGCGCCAGTGCAGGCGTGTTCATCGACGGGATGATGACCCCGATCACCTCGCCGCCCGCGGACAAGGCTCCGTCAGCCACTTTGCCCATCAAGCCGGTTTTTCCACCTCCATATATCAGTCGGAGTCCTTGCTGTGCCAACGTTACCCCCATTTGGAATGCCGCCTGTTTGTATTCGTCGTGAACCAGGTCGGAAGAACCACAAAACACACAAATTGATTTCATCATGCCCTCGTTTTTCTGGAAAAGATTTTGTTTACTGTACCATAGTCTCTTAAAATAATGCTCAATACGCCGCTTCTGCGGCCAAATGCGGCGCAATGGGCAAAAATGCAGGTTAGAGTTACGTAAGTGCAAGCTTTGTGCGCTTGACCCTTCCCGCTGACAGGATGAAAATATACGAATGGACTATAAGGATTACTACAAAATACTTGGTGTAGACCGCAAAGCCAGCACGGATGAGATCCGTTCGGCATACCGCAAGCTCGCCATGAAATACCATCCCGACAAGAACCCCGGCGATAAAAAGGCGGAGGATAAGTTCAAGGAGATCAACGAAGCCTACCAGGTCTTGAGCGACGATCAAAAGCGCGCTCATTATGACCGGCTTGGCAGCGCTTACTCGAACTATCGCTCTACCGGTGGCAGACCGGGTGATTTCCGCTGGGATGATTGGTTCCAGCAGCAGGCTGCAGGTCAGCGCGGTGGTGCGGACGATATGTTTGGCGGGTCGGGGGGCGCGGGTGGATTTTCGGATTTCTTTCGCATGATCTTCGGCGAAGCCATGCGCTCGCAGGGTCGCGGCAATCCGTTCGTGCAAGATTCTCCGGGATATGAGCAGGAAGTGGGTATCAGCTTGCAGGAAGCTTATGACGGTACGAGTCGTCAGTTACAAAAGCCCAATGGCAGTAAGTTGACCGTCCGGATCCCGCCCGGGGTGAAGAGCGGCTCAAGGGTCCGGGTGGCAGGCGCGGGTCCGGATGGAAGCGATCTTTATCTGCTGATTCAGGTCCAGGAGGATGAACGCTTCGAGCGTGATGGAAGCAACCTGACCACGACATCCAATGTGGATGTATTTACGTTGATCCTTGGCGGCGATGCGGAGGTGGAGACCCCGACGGGCAAAGTCAAATTGGGGATCCCAGCCGGCACACAGCCGGAGCAGGTTTTTCGGCTTGCAGGGCGCGGCATGCCCTCGGTAAAGGACCCGAAAACAAAAGGCGACCTGTATGTGAGATTGAAAATTCAGATCCCCAAGTATTTAACGACAAAACAGCGGGAGTTGATCGAAGAAGCCTCCCGCATCAAGTTTTAGATATTGGAGTTTTGCGAAAATGAAAAAAGTTTTTCTCTCGACCTTGTTGCTTGTGCTGGCGATGATGGCATGCCAGTCGCCGTCGTTTGCCGTTGGTGGGACCGAAGCGGTTCCGACCGTTGATACTGCCACGGTGGAATCTGTTCCCGCGAATATGCCGATTGACGCGAATTCCGTCAATCCGGCGTCGCAGGATGCGTTGGTGTCGTTGTATGAGAATGTCAGCCCGGGTGTGGTTGCGATTTTTACCGGCGCGGGACAGGGCTCGGGTTTTGTCTTTGATGCCGATGGGCATGTCGTTACGAACTATCACGTGATCGAGGGATTTCAAACAGTGGAGGTGCGGTTCACTTCGGGCTATATGGCTTATGGGACCGTCGTTGGGACAGACCTGGATTCGGACCTTGCGGTCGTCAAAGTGGATGTGCCCGCTGAAGAAACCCATCCGTTGGCGCTGGGTGATTCTTCATTATTGAAAGTCGGGCAGACGGTGGTCGCGATCGGCAACCCGTTCGGCTTGGAGAGCACGATGACAGTGGGTATCATCTCCGCATTGGGGCGCACCTTGGATTCGCAGCATTCCACGGCGGATGGGACTTTTTTCAGTGCAGGCGATATCATTCAGACCGATGCGGCGATCAACCCCGGCAATTCGGGCGGACCGTTGTTCAACATCAACGGCGAGGTGATCGGGATCAACCGCGCCATCCGCACGTTCAGCCAGAACAACGAAGGCGACCCGGTCAACTCGGGCATCGGGTTTGCGATCTCGGGCAATATTGTCAGGCGTGTCGTACCGGTATTGATCGAGACCGGGAATTATGATTATCCCTACCTCGGCGTTTCGTCCAATAGTTCGCTGACTTTGGAAGCGATCGAGGAACTGGAACTCAAGCAATTCACCGGCGCGTATGTGACCGCTGTCGTCCCCGGCGGACCGGCGGATCAGGCTGGCGTGAAAGAGGGCACGGAACCCACGGGCATCCCCGGCTTGTTTGCGGGCGGCGACCTGATCATTGCCATTGACGGGCGGGAAGTGCGGGTCTTCGACGATCTGCTCGCTTACCTTATAACCAATAGAAGCCCTGGCGATACGGTGGTGCTCACCGTCTTGCGTGGCGAAGAAAAAATGGATATTTCCGTGACGTTGGATAAAAGGCCGTAAGTAGAGTGTAAAGAGTGAAACGTAAACCCACTCCTAACATTTAGTTAGGAGTGGGTTTTTTTCTGGCTCTTCCTTCGTGTCCTTCGTGGTTGATGCTTTTCAATCTGGATCGGTTAGGTTCAACCGAATCGTTCTTCGCGCCAGACATCGGCGCGGTTGTGGTAGCCTGCCTGCTCCCAAAACCCACGTTTGTCGCGCGACATGAACTCGAGCGAACGCAGCCATTTGGCGCCTTTCCAAAAGTAGGGAGTTTCCATGTCTTCGCGCCCGGGGATGAAGCCAACCACACCGCGCAGGGGATAGCCGTGGTCGGGCGAGATCGGTTCACCTTGAAAGTGAGTCGCCAGCAGGAAGTTATCCTGCAAGACCACCTCCAGCGGCAGGTTGACGGTGAAGCCGTACTCGGCATGCTGCATCACATGAGTCGCCGTCGGTTTGATCTTGAAAAAACCTTGGTCGATCAGCGTTTTTACCGAAACGCCCTCCCAATCGGTGTCGAACTTGCTCCAACGGGTGACGCAGTGGATGTCCATGTGGAGTTTGGCGCGCGGCAATTGGTTGAACTCATCCCAATTCCAGCGTTTTTCCTCCTCCACTTCGCCCCAAATGCGAAAGTCCCATGTAGCGGCGTTGAACGAGGGAACGGGTCCGTAGTGCAGGACGGGAAATTTCTGCGTCAATGACTGACCGGGCGGGAGTCTGCCCTCCGCGCGGACTTTGTCCTCCTGCTTGCGGCGGTCGAAACCTTCGAATTGAAACATAAGTCACCTCTCTTGCAACGTAAGCCTTGGGCTTGCGCAGCGGATAATTTCATGGGATAGACACATTGTCTCATGCAGTTGTTACCTGTCGAATCCTAATAGGATCATTAGATATTCATTACCCAAAAGTCCTGGTTGGGAAGGACTGGCGAATTGCAACGATATTATTCCTTGGTCGGGATAGTGATTGCTTTTATAATAAACGAAATTTCCACAGGCGCAAGGAGAATGCATGAAAACGCCCACTTTCAAACAAAGATTCCAATACTGGTTCGATAACTACATGTCACGCGGCACCGTCGCATTGATCGGCGGGCTGGCTTTGCTCTCATTGGTCATAATTTTCATCGCCGCGGCGATCATCCGCATCGGCGCGATTGCCATGGATGGCGAAAACGCCCCCAGTTTTGGCGAAGCGGCCTGGATGAGTCTGATGCGCACGCTCGACGCGGGGACCATGGGCGGGGATACAGGTCCCGGCTTTCGTATCGTCATGTTGTTGGTCACTATTGGCGGTATCTTTATCGTTTCGACTCTTATCGGCATTTTGAGCAACGGACTCGAGGAACGCATCGAAAACCTTCGCAAAGGACGCTCGCTGGTCCTCGAAAACGACCATACCCTCATCCTCGGTTGGACGCCGCAGATTTTCACTGTCATCTCCGAGCTCGTCGCTGCGAACGAGAGCCGAAAGAGCGGCGCAGTCATTGTGGTGCTGGCGGAAGGGGATAAGGTCGAGATGGAGGATGCGATCAAGGAACGCATTCCCGATACGAAGAACACGCGCGTCATCTGCCGTTCGGGCAGCCCGATGGATATGAACGATCTCGAGATCGCAAGCCCGCACACTTCGCGTTCGATCATCGTCCTGTCGGAAGGCGAGGACCCCGATACACGCGTCATCAAATGTGTGCTTGCCATCACCAACAATCCCAATCGGCGGAGTGAGCCGTATCACATCGTCACACAGATCCGCGACCCGCAGAATATGGATGTGTTGAAACTGCTTTCGGATAAGGATACGGTTCAGCCCATCCTGACCACCGACCTGATCGCCCGCGTCGTCGCGCAGACCTCACGGCAAAGCGGCTTGTCCGTCGTCTACACCGAGTTGATGAACTTTGGCGGCGACGAAATTTATTTCAAAAAGGAACCCGCGCTTTCCGGAAAGACCTTTGGTGAGGCATTGCTCGCCTTTGAAACATCCACGGTGATGGGTATCCGCCGCGAAGACGGTACGATCCTGATGAGCCCCGCGATGGACACCCGCATCATGCCCGGCGACTCGATCTTTGCGATCGCCGAAGACGATGACAAAATTCAACTCTCGAACGCGCGCTTCACCCCGGATGAGAACCTGATCCAGCGTTCTGGGAATGGCTCCAAGCTCAAGCCTGAGCGCGGGCTGATCCTCGGTTGGAACCGCTCCGGCCCCATCATTGTCCGTGAACTGGATAATTATGTCGCCAAAGGCTCGGAATTGCTCATTGTTTCGGAAATGGAAGACCTTGAGGAAGAGATTCGGCGTGACGTAGGCAGGCTTAAGAACCAAAAACTCAAAGTCATGGAAGGCGACATCCGCGACCGCGCCCTCCTCGACGAACTCGGAGTCACAGAGTACGACCACGTCATTGTTTTGGCATACAGCCATTTGGAAGTGCAGGAGGCGGATGCCATCACCCTCGTCACGTTATTGCACCTGCGCGACATCGCCGAGAAGGATGAGACGCCTTTCTCCATCATCAGCGAAATGCTCGACCTGCGTAATCGTGAACTCGCCGAAGCCGCCAAGGTGGACGACTTCATCGTCAGCGAGCACCTTATCAGCTTGATGCTCGCCCAGCTTTCCGAGAATGCCGCGCTCAAAGATGTCTTCGCCGACCTCTTCGACCCCGAAGGCGCGGAAGTGTACCTTAAGCCCATCGGCAATTACATCAAAACGGGCGAGCCAGTCAGCTACTACACTGCTGTTGAAGCCGCCAAACGCCGCGGCGAAACCGCCATCGGCTATCGCCTCATGGGCGAAAGCCACGACGCCGCCAAGGCATACGGCGTCCACACCAATCCGAAGAAGTCGGAGAAGGTGGCGTTCAAGCCGGAGGATAAATTGATCGTGATCTCGGAAGGGTAGGTGGACCGAAACGAAAAATCGCCCGTCAACTTGCGGGCGATTTTTATTTGGGGATTAACGGACGTTCAAAACTCCCGCCCCTCCGGCGCGGGGACGAACGCCTCGACCCTTGCCCATAATTCGCGAATGTTAATGGGTTTGGACATGTACACATCACACCCGGCGGAAAGAGCCTTTTCGGCATCCCCTTTCAGGGCGTTGGCGGTGATGGCGATGATGGGCGTATATGCCAGGGTATGCTTATTGCTTGCGCGGACGCGGCGCGCGACCTCATACCCGTCGATGTCGGGCAGGTTGATGTCGAGCAGGATCAAATCCACTTCTTCCCCTTCGGCGAGTTCGACTCCTTTGATGCCGTTGAACGCTTCCAGCAGGTTGTATCCGCGGGCTTCCAGTGCGCGTTTGACGAGCATCATATTATCAGGGTTATCTTCGATGTAAAGGATGTTGTTTCCCATGGATTCTCCTTATTCTTTCGACTTCTCTTCCATTTTTTCTTCGATGACGCCGATGACCTTGTCCACGAATTTCCTTGTGGGCAGGGATCCCTTTTGATAGAGCGCCTCGATCTGACCGTTCAGGCGGTCGCGTTCCTCATTCGTGATATCTTTGGCGCTGACCACCACCACCGGGATGTGCCGGGTGCGTGGGTCCAGTTTCAACTCTTCCACCAAGCCGAATCCGTCGATACCGGGCATGGTCAGGTCGGTGACGATGAGGTCGGGCAAACTCTGTCGTGCCATAGCCAGCCCTTCCCAGCCATCCTTGGCGTGATGCATCCGGTAATTCTTCCTGCCCTCCAGAAGGCGGCGGATGAGCAGGGCATCGTCCGAGTTGTCGTCGATCAGTAATACAGTTGTTGTCTTTTCATCGAGATTCTCAAGCGCCGCTTGCAAGCCTTCACGCGGGGCAGGGGACTGGTCTTTGCTGAGGTGCACATCTACCGCCCATTGTTCGCCGAGTACGTGCTTTTCGACCGGGAAGGTATGACCCGTGCAATTGATCGCGACGAGTTCTTCCTTGCTGATGACGCCTTGCTGGGAAAGTTTCTCGAATCCCGCAAAGGCGACGGCGGTTGCCGGTTCGACCGCCATACCTTCACTCTTGGCGAGTGATTTCATGGCATTGTAGGCTTCGAGATCGGTCACGGATTCCATCACGCCGCCGTATTTTTGGGTGAGGTTCCACAAATAAGTGTAGGCTTTTCCCGGGTCGCCGGTGGAAAGGATGATGATGCGCGTATCGGGAATGACAGGTGAGGCGGTGTCTTTGCCTGCTTTGAATGCCTGCACCATCGGTGAACAGCCTTCCGCCTGGATGACCGCCAATTTGGGGACCTTGTTGATCAACCCCATCTCGAACATTTCTTTGAATCCCTGGTAAACACCAAGTGGGCCCAGCCCGCCGCTGACAGCCTGGATGTACCAATCGGGCGCGCGCCAGCCGAGTTGTTCGACGATCTCGTAGGCGATGGTCTTCATCGATTCACGGGCAGGGACTGAACTCGCGCCACGGTCCAGTAAAAGATTCTTGCGCTGGGCGAACTGACTTGCAATCTGTTTGGTCTGGTCGTAGTTACCGCTGACGCGGATCACCTCCGCACCGAAGAGGGCGGCTTCGCGCAGTTTCTCCTGCGGAACGAGGCTGGTCATGAACACCCACAGTTTGATGCCCGCACGGGCGCAGGCGGCGGCGTATGCCACGGCGGCATTCCCCGTCGAAGCGATGACGGCTTCGCGGATTCCGTTCTCGTTCATGGCGGCAACTGCCACAGCGGCTTGCCGGTCTTTGAAGGAAGAGGTCGGGGAGTAGCGTTCGTCTTTGATGTAAACAGATCCATGCCCGAGGTCCGGGGCGAAGCGATGCGAGAGCCACAGCGGAGTTCCACCGGCAGGATAAAGCTCGAGCGTGGACGGATCCTTGAGGGGCAGGACATCCTGAAAGCGCCAGAGGTTCGAAGGACGGTTGGGAATCCCGCGCAATACCTCGCGTTTGAACGATTCATAATCGTAACGGGCTTCGACCCAATGTGATTCGCATTTTTGGCAAATGGCGGGCTGGAACGGTACATAAGGTTGTTTATGTCCGCAGAGGTTGCATTGAAGGTGGAGGGGCGTTGCCATTTACGATTTTTCCTTTTTCTCGATGATGTCTGTGATGCGGGCTTCGATGGGCAATTCCACGAAGAACGTGCAGCCCTCCCCTTCGATGCCTGTGCTTTCGGCCCAGAGTTTGCCGCCATGCATTTGTACGAGGCGGCGGCTGATGGGCAGGCCCAGCCCTGTGCCGCCAGCTTTGCGGGTGGTGGAACTGTCGACCTGGGTGAATTCCTGGAAGACCGCTTCGAGTTTTTCGGGCGGAATGCCAAGACCGGTGTCTTTTATTGTGATCAATATTCGCGCCCCATCCAGCCGGGCGGCTTTGACCGCGACCTTTCCTTTTTCAGTGAACTTGATCGAATTGTTCACAAGGTTGATCATCACCTGCCGCAGGCGGGTATTGTCAGCATAGATTTCGACCTCCTTGTCGGAATCCTCTTCGATGAAGAGCGAAATATTCTTTTCGCTGGCAAGTGTGGAGGTGATGCTGACGACCTCGTCCAGCACGCTGTGGACTCTGAATTTTTCGGGATGCAGGTTCATGCGTCCGGACTCGATCTTTGCCATGTCGAGCACGTCGTTGATCAGATGCAGCAAATGCTGACCGTTCTTTTGGATCAGGCGCAGGTCGTTATCCATGTATGCGGTCAGTTCGCCATCCAGCCCTTCGAGCATCACATCGGTGAAGCCGAGGATCGAATTCAAAGGCGTGCGCAGTTCGTGCGACATGTTCGCGAGGAAAGCCGATTTAAGACGGTCGAGTTCCTTCAACTCCTGCGCGCGTTTTTGCAGTTCTTCGTTCAGGCGCAGGGTCTCCAGGTGAATACTGGTCTGTGCGGCGATCGATTCCGCAAGTTTCCGCGCTTCGGGCGAAATGTGTTCCAGCCCTGCCACTGCCAATTGACCGATGGGTTCGCCGCGTACGAACAGGGTTTGCTCAAGAACCGGGGCGGCGGGCAATGCATCACCCAACGACGAGACCTTGACAGAATCATACACAAAGCCCAAAGCACCGTTCACGTCCCGGCGATAGGATTCCCAGTTTTCACGGGTGAGGAGCCGGGTGGCTTCCTCTGCTTCGGCGCGGGCGCGCGAGGCATCTGCCAACAGGCGGATGTTTTCCACTTGCTGGCTGACCTGTCTGGCGATCGTGCTGATGAATTTTTTGTCATCATTGGTGAGCGCGCCATTGCCCTTTACAAAAAGCCTGCCGATCTGTTCGTCGAGCGTTGCCATGATCTCGGCATGGTCATATTCATCAGGCGCAGGTTCGGTAAACGGCTCCACAGCCGCCTGGTCATATACATAGCCGATCCGTTCGGCATTGTGGATCGCGTCCAAAAAGTTTGCCCAGTTTTTATGTGTAAATTGATGTGTGGCATCTTCCGCGGCGGCGCGGGCGCGTTCCGCTTCAGAGAGCAACCGCAGGTTTTCGATTTGCAGCGAGGCTTGTTGTGCGATGGCATTTGCGAGTTTGATGTCATCCTCGTTAAGGGGACGGTCAATGGGTTTGACGATTTTGACCTCGCCGATGGGTCTGCCGCTGGCGGTGAGAGGTGTCTTAAGCACCTCCGCTTCATTCGGACCCGAAACCTGTTCGCTGCGGACCGGCTGGACCTGGTCTCCGTCGAATGCGAATCCGACTTGTTCTTTTTCATAGATGATGGGAGCGGATACCGGCTTCGTTTCTTTTTCCTGTAAACGTGCTTCCAACTCGCAAACACGCGCCCTCAAGGCTTCCATTTCTTGAAGCTGGGAGGCAGAAATGAGGAGCGGTTCCCCTGCCGCTTCTTCGGACAGGGGGCGGTCATGCCCATTGGACGCTTCCGAGATGAGCTGTGTCATCCCTGAGAACAGGTCTTCCACACGCTTCCTGGATTTATCGTTGTTCGACATCGGCGGTTCTCCTGCCAGCCGTTAGGAAGTTGAATCTTTCATGGTCAATTGGGCAACCGTCATCGGCGCGCCCAGGGCATGACCCAGTTCGCGCGCGGCGATTTGAAGCACGGCTTCCACGCTGGTGGCGCTTTGGATCTTCTGGTTGATGGTGTTCAGCATGGCTTCGCGTTCGGCTTGTTTGCGGACCTGGTCAAAGAGTTTGACGCGCTGCATCACGATGGCAAGTTGTGCCGCAATGGACTGGATCATGCGCTCTTCGCGGGCGCCAATATCGGCCGTATTTTCAGGTCGCGTTACGGCGATTGCGCCCAGCAATTCCTGACCAGCCATGACAGGCGTTGACAACGCCTTTCCCATCTTTACCCGAACGTCCAGCGGAATATCCTGCATGCGTCCATCTTTTTCAGGGTTGTTGACTGACACGACATGACGCGTTTTTGCCGCCAGGGAGGCAGGGGTGGCATCGTTCAAGGAAAGGCTCGCTTTTATTCTTTCATCAGGCATATTGATCCCTGCCACGCCTTGTAAGGCATCATTTTCAGGGTCATAGGCTGCGATCCAGGAGCCTTCAAAACCGAGCTCATCACAGGACAATTTTGCAACTGTCTGATAAATGGCATCGAGGTTCATTTCACTGCTGATGGCTTCATTGATGCGGTAAAGTGCCTGGGTTTCCGCCAGGGAGACCTGGGTCTGCCCGAACAGGCGCAAGCCTTCGATGTGGGCACCAAGGCGGTCCGCGATCGTGTTCACGAGATCCGCAGCTTCATCTCTATGTTCGACTTCAAAAATTGCAAGCCTGCCAATGGTCTCGTTTTGCACCTTGATCGGAAGCGAAAGGGTATTCTCATCAGTTCTTTGTTCGTTATCTGCAGGGACGACCTCGTTCAAGTTGTACTTATAACCGAGTCTCTCGCCCGCGGTTTCCATATAGTTCTGCCAGCCCTCAACGGTTTGCAGGCGGGCGGATCGTTCCGCTTCGAGCCGGTAGCGTTCGGCGCTTTCCAGCAAGCGCAGGTTTTCGACTTGCTGCGACACTTGGTGGGCGACGATATTGACCAGTTCGGATGTAAACCCGCGGCGTTCCTCATCGGTTACTTCCACTACCAGCGAACCAAGGGACTCGCCTGTCACTGAAATCGGAGCCGAAACTGCTGCTGAACCTTCCGGCAATGCAGATTCTTCCAGGCTGGTGAGCGGGGTGACGGCGTTATGATCGAACACATATCCGATCCGTTCCGGCTTGTAGATGGCATCGAGGTGTTCGCCCCATCCTTCGCGAACGAGGCGGCGGGCTTGCGCTTCGACTTGGGCGCGGGCTTGCTCGGTTTCGGCAAGCAGGTTGGCATTTTGGACCGCCACAGCCAGTTGGCCTGCCAGCGCCTCGAAGGCGGGCAGAACATCTTTGGTCAATACATCGGGCCGGCTGCTCTGCATGTCGAGCACACCCACCACTTTTTCGGCAACGACCAGCGGTACTGCCATTTCACCGCGTGTATCTGGTAATAAGGCATTTGGACGGAAGACGGCGCTTTTCGATGTATCCGGGATCACAACAGAAGATTTTTCCATTGCTGCCCGCCCGTTGATCGATTTGGTGTCGAGCGGCAGGCTGTGATTGCGCTCGAGCAGTTGAACTCCCACGGAGCCGGTGCCAGCCTCGAGTTTGAGTTTCGAATTTGCGGCGTCGGTCAGGTAGACCTGCACATAATACAGGTTGAATTCTTTCAAGATAAGTTCGCAGGCGTCCTTCAGCATGTCGTCCAGGTCGCGCACCCGTGACACTGCGCGTCCCACCTCTGCCGCCAGCACCAGGTTTTGGGTGCGGTCTGCCACGCGCTGTTCGAGCGTGGCGAGGGTTTCACTCAATCGCAATGTCATCAAATTGAAGGCGTTTGCCAGTGTGCCGGTCTCATCCTGTGACTGAACGTTTGCGCTAATGTTCAGGTTTCCCTGCGCGATGGCGTTTGCCGTACCGGTCAATTCGATGATCGGGCGGGTGATCTGGTTAGAGAGATACCATAAAGCCAGAATCGAGAACAAGATCAATCCGATGCTGATCCCCGCCTGCTGGGTTGCAGCGGCAGTGGCTGGGGCGGTCACCTCTGAAAACGGGATGATCAAACCGAAGGACCAATGCTGCCCGGTCTGTCCGAGGTCCACCGGGGCAAAGACGCGCAGGAAATTACCATCCGGGCTCAGACTGATGAAAGATTCGCCGGCTTCGATGCGGGTTTGCAATTGATCGAAATCCGGATAGATCTCCGCCGCAGGTTGGTTGATCAGTTCGGGTCGATTTCGTACCCCAATGAGAGTGCCGGTCGAAGTGAGCAGGACGGCATCTGCATTTCCATTGTACAGGTTGATGGAATCCACGATCCCTTGCACAAAAGTGATGGGGGCGTCCACGCCGACAATGCCGTAGAATTTCTCGTCATAAATGATCGGAACGACAAATGATGCCATGACCGTATCCACCCCGTTGATCGGGTAGATCAATGGGGCAAGGGTCACCTCGGTCTTGCTTTGACGGGGCAGGATATACCAGTCGCCGATGCCGGGAGTCTCATATTGTTCAAGCGGGATCACGCTGATACTTCCGCCATCTGAACGGATCCAATACGGGATGAACCTGCCGGTTCCATCGTGGGCGGGCTGGTTTTGGAATTCGGAGTCGAGCCCGTCGAAGGCATTTGATTCCCAAAGAGTATATGTCCCAAGGTACGATGGGTTTTCGACCAACACCCGTCTCAGCATGGAATTAACATCTTCGCGGGTCAAATCCAACCCGGAACCCGGGTCCTTGACCGCAGTTAACACGTGTGCCAGCGCGCGCGCGGTAACCAACGGGATCTCGGCGTCGGCGCGGATCTGACGTGCTTGCGCTTCAGCCACAGCCAGCGCTGCCGTTTGGGCATTTTCGATGGATGCCTGGCGGGTGGTCAGGATGGAATATCCGACCAGGATGACCGAAAGCAAAATAGCAATCCCGCCCGTCCAAATGATGATCTTAAAGCGCAGGCTTCGGTTGATGGCTTCCCTCATTTGGAAGTAAACCAGCACGGCGAGGATGCTTCCGAATGTGATCGCGGCGGCCGGGCCGGGCATTGCAGCAGAAAGAGGCATGCGCCAGGCCGGGTCAGCCCACTCGAATAACCACATGATGCCCACCGCCCCACCTACCATCAAAGCATAACGAACGCGTTGTTTGCGAGGTGCAAGCCAGGCAACCGCCGCGGATGACACAGCCAGGATCGAAATTGAAGCGCTAAGCGTTCTTCCGAGGAAAAGGGCGGATGCCATCACGCCGATGAGCAGGAGTGTGACAATCGATAAGACCAGACCCAGGTTCCGATTGCCCCGAAGGGAAGTATAAATACTTCCTGTCGTGGCAAGGATGGACAGGATGAACACCATCCTCGTGATATTAATGAACTTTCCTTCAGCCAATTGAAACGAGTATGTCAGGAAATAGATCGACACCAGAAGCAGGATTGCTGCGAGTGAGATCGCTCCCCAAGTTTTCCCGCGTTCGACTTCCCTGTCTTGACTTATCGATTGTTGAAGATTCTCATGCATATGATTTGCTCCTTGACCGGGTCATCCCTGACCAAAGCCTGAGTCTTTTTGCTAAAGGATTTTTATCCAAAAAAATTAATTTTCGAGGGATGTCGTTTTACCCTTCGATTGGGTAAGGTTGGCTGCTACGCGGGGGGCGCCGATCGCAACCCCTAACTCGCGGACTGCGGTTTGGAGGGTTTCCTCTATTGAGGTGGTGCGCTGGATTTTCTGGCTGATGGAATTGACCAGTGTTTCCAGTTCCACCCGCTCACGGGATTGTTCATAGAAACGCACGTTCTGGATCGAGGTCGCTACTTGTGCCGCCAGGGTGGTCTGAATATTGATATCAGCTTCTGTGAAGCGGCCGACCTGTTCAGACTGAACATCGAACACGCCAACCAGTCTTCCACCAACGACCATCGGAGCTGCCAACTCGGAACGGGTATTAGGCAGCAGGGGGTTGTGGAGGAAGTCGGGAGCTTGTGTAACATCGTTTACTGCCACACCTTTTCTTTCGCGGGCGGCACGGGCTACAAGGGATTGTTCCCGATCCAAGGGGATCGCATGTTCTCTCGACACCATGATGCGCCCCGCTTCGCCTGCGCCTGCGGCTAGTACTAGGTTCTTGCCATCTTCATCGAGCAGGTAGATGTGCGAGTGGTACAGATGGAAGCGTTCCTTCGTGAGGTCAACCACTTCCTGTAACAGTCTGTTGGATTGTAGGATGGTGGCAGTGGCGGTACCGACTTCAGCAACGGTTGCAAGGTCTCGAGTACGGTCTGCCACGCGTCGCTCCAGGGTGCCAAAAAGTTCTTGAAGCTGTGCTGACATGGAGTCGAACGTCTGAGCCAGCGTTCCAAGCTCATCATCACTTATGACATTTGTCCGTTTGCTGAAATCTCCGGCGGCGATGGTACTGGCAACGGATGTCAGTTCACCAATCGGACGTAGTGTGCGCCCGGTAAAATATGCAAAGGCGAAGCCACTCACCAGCAATATTGTCAGCAAAACGACAGTCGACAAAATCACCTGCGCATTTTGCTGTTGTGCGATGACGGTATGATTAGAAATAATATCGACGACGCCGATTACATTTCCCGAGTAATCATAGAGTGGTATGCTGTAAATCGCATATTCAAGATCGTCAGCGTTGATATGCTCAACTTTTACGGACCCCGCAAGTGCTTGCGTGTAACTTGTTGCCGTTGCAAACACGGGTGTATCCAGTGTGCTGACTTGGAACAGAAGTTCATCGGTGGGTCCTTGGTTTTTCTCGGTGGCGCCCTCAAAAGTCGCTACTTCGGCAGGAATGCGGCTTAACAGGATTTGAAAGTCGTAGCCAAAATCACTTTTTAGTTCTTCTATCAATGTTGAACCAATATCAGTACCATATTCAACTGTTCCGATGTGCCTGCCTTGATAGGTGACGGGCACTACACCACGGACACCTAATCCGCCACGTCCGAGTTCAGGTCCACTAACGGTTCTTCTTTCCGCATTGGCAGCCAGAACCGTAAAGCGGAAACTGGAAAGATCGTCACCGTATTTCTCAAGGCTGTGCAGGCGCAGGAATGAAGTTGCTGGTGGAAGGTGGAATTGAAATTGGGGAACGTCAAATTGCGCATCAAGGACTTGATAAGAAGGCAGGGTCAACTCGATCAGGCGTTCGCGATCCTTGGCGGCAAAAGCAGCCTGGACTTCCGGGTTGTTGGCAACTTCAGTCGCCAGAGCCACAGCCAGGTCCTCTTTGGCTTTGAGGCGTGCAGTAAATACCTCGCTCATGGTTTTCAAACGGGCTTCTTCTGCTGCATCAAATTGCTGGATGGTGGTTATTGCGTTATATGTGATCAACCCTGCGATCATCAAGGTAAAGAAGATCAGTGTAGGGATAAGAAGTTTTCTGGTTATTCGCATGGAAAGCTTTCCTTTTTAGTAACAGAGACTTAAGAAACCAATGTTTCCGGTTATGGGTTAGCTACTGCTGGGCTAGTTGTTCTTCTCTTTTTTGAGGTCAGTCCAAACGACTGGTTCGAGTGCGACCAATGTCTGTTTTTGTCCCAGCGCGTGCCCCAGTTCGCGGGCTGCGACCTGCATTGCCCCTTCGATCGTGTTCGTAGATTGGATCCTTTGTGTGATCGTGTTGATCGCTTCCTGCTGGGCAGCGCGTTTGCGGTTGATTTCTTCTAGGTTGCGGCGTTCGGTAATATCCTGGTTTGCCCCCCACCAGCGGGTGATTTTTCCATTTTCATCGCGCTCCACATTGATGTTTACCGAGATATAGCCGATTTCGCCGTCTGCAAAGATGATGCGATGTTCGAGGCGGGTGGTGAAATAGGGGCCTTTGGCGTCCAGAACTTTTTGGATTTCCGCGCCTACGAGCCCGGCATCCTCCGGGTGGACGAAAATCCTGGCATAATCTGCGGATGATATTTTGTATCCGCCCACTTTTTCAGCCGTGGTCCGGAAGATAGAATAGAACTCGTCGGAGAAAGTGAAAAGGTCTTTTTCGAAATCGTATTCCCAGTTGCCAAGGCGGGCGATCCTGAGTGCGTCGGTTAAGAGAGCCTCGTTGCGCTGGATCTCCGTATAAGAACGCGCATTCTGAAGCGCAATGGCGATCTGGTTGGCGATGGACTGCAACAGGTCTGCATCCTTTTGTTCCAGCCCGCCTGTGACATTTTGTTGCACGTCCATCACTCCAAGAACGCGGTCTCCGATCGAAATCGGCACTGCGACCTCGGACCTTGTTTCTGGCAGTAATGGATTGGGCAGCCAGTCGGGATCGTGGGAAGTATCGGACACTAATATGGCTCTGTTGGTATCTGCAGCGCGCCCGACCAAGCCTTTACCCTTGGATAGTTTATGACCGCGATCGAGCATGGTCTGTCCGGCTTCACCGGTCCCACCTGCCATGATCGCCTCGCCTGTGACCTCGTCCAGCAGATAGATATGAACATGATAGTATTGAAACGCGGACTGCACCTGATCGACCACTTCTTTCACCAGTTGTTTTTGGTCGAGGATGGTCGAAAGGCGGCGGCTGAC
>ERZ761607.2925-NODE-2925-length-17467-cov-5.215311_pt1 | contig 17467 bp, 14 predicted proteins | sample MGYA00511164_ERZ761607 | MGnify/ENA primary metagenome ERZ761607 (study PRJEB28899, sample SAMN02445080) | bioreactor sludge metagenome | biome: EBPR sludge | place: Australia: Brisbane, Thorneside Wastewater Treatment Plant | collected 2011-06-22 ...
GCGGCGCCCGGCGGCCAGAGGGGGATCCTCCGAGTACCTCGTACGGTGGTCTGGAGAGTACCTCGTACGGTAGTCTGGACTCGCCGTTCGGAAGCGGCGCGGCGCCCGGCGGCCAGAGGGGGATCCTCCGAGTACCTCGTACGGTGGTCTGGACTCGCTCGTACGGTGGTCTGGACTCGCCGTTCGTGCGGCTCGCGCTGATCTCGTCACCTCAAACTACGTAGCGCCGGCCCTGCTGGAGCGGCTCGACATCCGTCGGGACGAGCTCGTCCGGAAACGCGACCAGCCGCATCTTCGCGCGCACTTCGGCGGGCAGCTTCGCCAGCTCCGCGTAGGGCGTGTGCGCGGGCCCGAGGTTGGCTTCGTGCACGAGCAGGTCGGACTCCGCGAGCCACTCGAAGAGCGCGGGGTCGAAGGCGGTGTCGGCGCTGTAGCCGAAGCACCGACCGCCCGCGTGGATGCGGAGCGCGATGGTCGGGATGTGGTGCCACGCGGTGCGCGCCTCGATGCGGAACGGGCCGAGCTCGATCGAATCCACGAAGGTGCGAACGTCGAAGTAGTCCTCCTCGCGCATCGCGACCGGCTCGCGCTTGGCGTTCAGGAGCACACCCATGCTCGGCTGCAGATGCGCCCAGAGATCGCGCGCGACCGCGGGGTGCGTGAGCAGCGTCGCGGGGCGGCGCAGCGCGAAGCGATGGAAGAAGGCCCAGCCTTCGAGGCCGCTCGCGTGGTCCGCGTGCAGGTGGGTGAGCACGCAGGCGTCGAAGCTCCCGACGTCGAGGTCGGAGGTGTCGCGGGCCTCGCGGAGGATCTTGCGGATGGGGTGGGGGCAGTCGATCAGCACGCGGTGGATGCGGTCGCCGTCGCGGTGCTCCACCGAGAGGCACGCGCCGTAGCGGGTGGCGCTGAACGCGTCGCCGGTGCCGAGCGCGAGGATCGAGAGGCCTTCGGGCACCACGCCGAGCGAGGAGGGATCGTGGGAGGTCATGACGTTTCTTTCCGACCGCGCGAGCGACGCGGGGTCTCGGGCTTCGGTTCGTTCTCGGACGAGGCGCGCTTCGTCGACGCGCGCTTCGCGGATCCGCTCTTCGCAGAAGCGGCGGAATCCCCCGGTGACGTCGAGGGATCGGTGTCCGGCTCGCTCGCGCTCTCGCGGGCCGGCATCGCGTCCAGCAGTCGGTGCGTCATCGCGCGCGTCGCGCCGGCGGCCGAGCCGCGCGGGATCACGTCGGGCGCGGTGGTCGCGATCTGGAAGTAGCCCTCGACCGTCGCGAGCACGTTGGCGACGAGCACGTCGAGGCCACGCGTACTGCGCGCTTCGTCGCGGCACACCTCGCGCAACCGCGCGTCGAGATCGGCGCGGCGTCGCTCCAGCAACGTGCGGTGCAACGCGCGCACCTCCGGGTGCACCAGCGCCTCCGCGCCGAGCGCGACCCAACACGCGACCGCCTCCGCCGACGCGTCGTCGCCCTGCGCGAGGTGCGCGTCGATCCACGCGTCGACCCGCGCGCGCGGCGTGCGAGCCTCGCGCTGACGACCCGACACCAGCTCCGCGAGCCGCTCCCCGAGCGCGAGCAGGATCTCGAGCTTCGACGCGAAGTGGTGGTGCACGAGCCCCGCTCCGAGCCCCGCCGCCTCCGCGATGCGCTGGATGGTCGCGCGCTCGTAGCCGGTCTCGGGCAGCACGCGGAGCAGGCCGTCCACGATCTGCGCGCGTCGTTCGTCTCGGTTGGAGGGGCGGGCCATGGGGTCTCGGTGTCGGAGGGTCTCGCGGCGCGACGTGACGGCATTGATTGGTTGGTTGACCAACCAAACATCACCCAACGACCCGCTTTCGTCAAGGCCGGGTCGTTCGTGCGATCGAGGTCGGATGACCCGACGGCCGGGCCGGGCGCTGGAAGTCGGCGGCTGACCCCGCCGACCAGGACGAGAAGTCGCGACAGGAGCTCTCGCAGGGGATCGGAATCGTTCGTGTTTTCGAGCTCGTGGTCCTCTCGCCCCGATCTGCACGTCCGACGTGCACGATCCCCGCGCCGCGGGTAGACTCCGCGCCGTCATGATGGACCCGAGCCCGCGTGAGCGTTGGGACGTGTGGATGGTGCAAGCGCAGCGCTTCGCCCGCCGCGAGAACTACATCGATGCGCTCGGGCGCGTGCGGCTCGTGCTGCGCGAGGTCGAGGCGGCCATCGAGGCGGCGAGCGGCGAGGAGCGCGCTTCCCTCGAGCGCTTCAAGGCGCGCGCGGAGCGTCGGGCGGCGCAGATTCGCGAGACCTTCGACGCCTGGAACGCGAAGATCGCGGCGCGGCGTCAGACGTGGACCGACGCGGCGGACGAAGAGATGAAGCGCCCGCTGCCGCTCGGCCCCGGCGAGCACATCTGAGCTCGGGTTTCCCATGAGCCGTGCGTTGCCGATCGCGGACCCGTTCTGCGCGGAGACGGCGGAGGCCATGAAGGAACCGCTCGCGGGGACCGCCGCGCACGCGCGTGCGTGGATCCTCGTGGAGGAGCCGGGCGTCTGGGATCGCGATCCGATCGCGTCGGCCGGGATCGCGGGCGAGCGCGCGGTGATCGAAGGCTGGCTCGCCGCGATCCCGAAGAGCCGGCTCCAGCTCGTGCGGCGTCCTCGGACCAGCGGCGCGACGACGCGGCGCGTGATGCTCGCGATGCCGGCGGAAGATCGGGTGGTCGCGTGGAGCGTGGAGTCGCTCGCGAGCGTGCCGATGATCGAGGCCGCGCGTGGGGAGGTCGTGGAGGCGGAGCGGCTCGAGCGCCCGCTGCACCTCGTGTGCACGCACGGCAAACGCGATCGTTGCTGCGCGCTGCGTGGGATGCCGATCTTTCACGCGCTGGCGGCGGCGGGCGCGGACGTCTGGCAGACGAGCCACCTCGGTGGGCATCGTTTCGCCGCCACGAGCGTGCGTTTCCCGGACGGCTACGCGTTCGGCTACCTCACGGTCGAGCACGTGGCGTCGCTGCTCGACGATGCCGTGCCCCTCGAGATCGCGCGTGGACGCGTGAGCCTCGACGAGCCGACTCAGGCCGCAGAGCTCGCGCTGCGTCGCAGGCTCGGGCGGCTCCGACCGAACGACGTCGCGCACGTAGCCACCGAGCGCACCGAGAGTGGATGGCGCGCGCGCTTCGTGGTGCAGGGGTCGAGCGGCGACGACGCCCAGGAGCACGCGCTCGACGTCCGAAAGTCCACGCTCGAAGGCACGCGCCCGAAGAGCTGTGGCGACGCGCCGAGCGCGATCGACTCCTTCGCGGTGAGCTTCGTCGAAGCGCACGCATCCCCCTCCGCCGACGAGGGCGCTCGTGTCGTCTCGGGATCAGGAAAGGCCCCTCATGACTCGTAAGGTTCGCGTCGGCTTGCTCGGATGCGGCGTCGTCGGCACCGGCATCGTGCGGCTCCTGCACGACAACGCGCGCACCATCGAAGGCCGCCTCGGCGCGCCGATCGAGATCGTCGGCATCGCGGTGCGCGATCTGTCCAAGCCGCGCGACGCGATCGTGTCGGCGCCGCTGGTCACCGAAGACGCGATGCGCGTCGCGACACATCCGGACGTCGACGTGGTGGTCGAGGTGATGGGCGGGCTCCACCCGGCGGGAGAGCTGGTGAAGGCTGCGCTCGATCTCGGCAAACACGTGGTGACCGCGAACAAGGCGCTGCTCGCGGAAGAAGGCGACGCGCTGCTGGAGACGGCGGAGCAGAAGAAGGTCGACCTCTACTTCGAGGCGGCGGTCGCGGGCGGCATCCCGATCATCCGCGTGCTGCGCGAGGGGCTCGCGTCCGATCGCATCGTCGCGCTGCGCGGCATCGTGAACGGCACGAGCAACTACGTGCTCTCGCGCATGCAGCACGAGGGGCTCGACTTCGCGGACGTGCTGAAGGACGCGCAGCGGCTCGGCTACGCGGAGGCGGATCCGACGCTCGACGTGGGCGGCGGCGACGCGGCGCACAAGCTCGCGATCCTCGCGACGCTCGCGTACGGCGCGCGCGTGCATCCGCGCGAGATCCTCAAGGAGGGTATCGACACCGTCGGCGCGGTGGACATGCGCTACGCGGAGCGCTTCGGCTTCGTGATCAAGCCGCTCGCGATCGCGCGACCCGTGAAGTGGGGCCGCGAGGAGGCGCTCGATCTGCGGGTGCACCCGGCGCTGGTGTCGAAGTCGAGCGTGCTCGCGTCGATCGGCGGCGCGCTCAACGCGGTGTTCGTGGAAGGCGCGATGCTCGGGCCGTGTCTGATGAGCGGTCCGGGCGCGGGCGCGCTGCCGACCGCGATGAGCGTGGTCAGCGACATCGTCGACGTCGGGCGCAACATGCTCGTCGACTCGCACGCGCGCGTCCCGACCCGCGCGTTCCGCGGGGAGAGCCTGCAAGCGATGCGCGTGCGGCCGAGCGCGGAGCACCGATGCCGCTGGTACCTGCGCTTCTCGGTGGCCGATCAGGCAGGTGTGCTCGCGCGCATCGCGGGTGTGCTCGGCGGCTTCGACGTGAGCATCGAGCAGATGGTCCAGGAGGGCGGGCGCGGCGGCAGCTCGGATCCGGCGACGCTCGTGATGCTCACGCACGAGGCGCGCGAAGGCGACGTGCGCGAAGCGCTCTCCGAGATCGCGCGGCTCGCGTATTGCCACGAGGCGCCGCGCGCGCTGCGGGTGGAAGAAGACGCGTGACCGAGGCGATCGCGCTCCTCGCGACGGCGATCCTGCTCTTCGCGGCGTTCCTCGTGACGCACGTGGCGCTCCTGTGGATCGTGGCGAGGTCCGACGTCGCGCCGCGCTGGAAGTGGCTCGCGCTCATACCGGTGCTGACACCGGTGAGCGCGTGGGTCGCGAAGAAGCGCGGCGCGGCGATCACGTGGGCGGTGCTGCTCGTGGCGTACGGGATCGTGCGGCTCGTGGGCGGTTGAGGACCCGAGCACGCGAGTCGTCCGACGCCGCACCCGGAGGTGCGCGAGGGCTTCGAGAGCTCCGTCTGCACCGGCGATCGCGAGGGACGGAGATCGCAGTCGGCGCCCGATTCGAGCGCGCGAGTGCTCGCGCGATCGCGTGACGGACGGACCGGGGCCTCCGCGCGCTCAGAGGTAGCCGAGCACCAGCGCTCGCGCGAGCAGGTACCAGCCGTCCACGAGCACGAAGAGCAGGAGCTTGAAGGGCAGGCTCACCGTGGTCGGGCTGAGCATGTGCATGCCGAGCGCGAGCAGGACGTTCGCGACGACCATGTCGATCACGAGGAAGGGCAAGAAGATCAGAAAGCCGATCTGAAAGGCCTCCGCGAGCTCGGTGACGAGGAAGGCGGGGAGGAGCACGAGCAGGTCGCGGCCCGTCACCTCGTCGCGGCGATCGGCGTCGCGGCTGCGGCGCGCGAGGTCGAGGAAGAGCGCGCGCTCGTTCTCGCCCGCGTTGCGCTCGAGGAAGTCGCGCAGCGGCTCTTCGCCAGCGTCGAGCGCTTCGAGGAAGGCGTCGATGCTCGACGACGAGGTGGGATCGTCGGCGTCGATGCGCGCGGCGGCGGGACCCGCGACCTCCGCGATTTGCTGGCCGACCGGGGTCATCACGTAGAGCGAGAGGATCACCGCGAGCCCGCTGAGGATGGTGCCGGAGGGCACTTGGCCGGTGCCGAGCGCGTTGCGGAGGATCGAGAGGACGACGCTGATCTTCGCGAAGCTCGTCGCGGCCATGAAGAGGAAGGGCACGATCGAGAGCGCGGCGAGCGCGACCATCGTGACCACGGGGCGCGAGCTCGCGGACTCGACGGCGGTGGGCTGCGCGGCGGCGAGCGAGGGCGCGAAGAGGAGCAGCGCGAACGAAAGCAGTACGAACGAAGGCAGTACGATCGAGCCCGCGCAGCGCCCACCGAACGGTGCGCTCACGAGACGTCGGATCGCTCGGCTTCCCCTCACGGCGCGCGAGAATGGAAGCCTCGTGGGCGGAGGTCAACGCCGTCCGCGGCCCGAGCGGGATCGATGGGCCATCGCGCTCGCCGCCCGTGTGGGGTGGCGACGATCCTTTACGTGGGCCGCCGTCCGTGGTCGCCTCCTCCGCCGATGCCGACGACCGGCCGCCGTTCCGAGCTTCCGCGTCCGCCGCGCACCGCCGTTCCGGCGGTCCAGACGTGGATCCCGCTCGGGCTTCGGCGCGCGTTCCACGATCCGGCCGCCCGTTCGTTCGTGATCGTCGATCGGGTGGTGTGGGCGCTCGTGATCCTCGCGCTGGTGCTGCTCTTGATCGAGCCCGCGCTCGAGGGGGAGACGCTGCGGCGCGTGTTGCTCGTCGATCAGATCCTGCTCGGTCTGCTCGGGGTCGAGCTCGCGCTCCGCGTGCTCACGTACCACCCGCCCGCGCTCACGATCTTCAAGCGCCCTCCGACCCACGCGTTGCGCACGCACGTGCTGCACCGGCTCGCGTACCTGCTGCACCCGCTGAACCTGATCGACCTGCTGACGATCCTCGCGCTGCACCCGGGGCTGCGGGGGTTGCGGCTCCTGCGCCTGCTGAGGCTGCTCCGCTCCGAGCGGCTCTTCCGCTACGGCAACCCGTTCAAGAGCCTCTTCTACGCGTTCGATCAGGATCGCGCGCTCTGGCTCGCGGCGTTCTCGATCCTGGCGGTCGAGACGCTGCTCGGCGGGGCGAGCCTCTACCTGGTCGAGCGCGGACATCCCGACGGCATCGCGTCGCTCGGGGAGGGGCTCTGGTGGTCGCTCGTGACGATCACCACCGTCGGCTACGGCGACGTCACGCCGGTCACGGAGCTCGGTCGGATCATCGCGGGTTTCTTGATGGTCGCGGGGTTGCTCACGCTGGCGCTCTTCGCCGGTATCGTGGGCCACAGTCTCTTGAGCGCGGTGCTCACGATTCGGGAGGATCAATTTCGAATGTCTGGTCGCGCCAATCACGTCATCATTTGTGGTTTCGAGGACGGTCTCGACGGGCTCTTGCGGGCGCTCGTGGAGGAGCGTGCGTTGCGCGACGCGGAGATCGTCCTCTTCGGACCGGGCGCGCGGCCGGCTGGGATCGCGCCCGAGATCGCGTGGGTGCAAGGTGATCCGACCAAGGAGAGCGAGCTCGACAAGGTGCGGCTCGTGCACGCGGCGGCGGTGCTGGTGATCGGCTCACGGCGCGCGACCCCCCAGCAGGCGGACGCCACGACCCTGCTGACGCTCTTCACGATGCGCTCGTACCTGGCGAAGAACCCGCTCGTGTCGGGACGTCGCAAGCCGCTGCACGTGGTGGCGGAGATCCTCGACGACGAGAACGCCCAGCACGCACGGGCAGCGGGCGCGGACGAGGTGATCGAGTCTCAACACGTGGGGTACTCGATGTTGGTGCACTCGATCGCGTTCCCGGGCGTGGGCGACACCACCGCGCGCATCGTCGCGGCGGGCGCGAGCAACTTCTATCTCGGCGACGTCCCCGACGGGACGCCGCGCGGTACCTTCGGCGAGCTCGCGGCGGCGCTGCGAGCCAAACACGGAGTCCTCGTGATCGGTTGGCAAGACGGAAGCGGGCGTGTGTTCGTGAACCCGAAGGACGCGGATCCGGTGCCCGCCTGCCACGGGGTGGTGTATCTGGCGGAGCGGCCGGTGTTGGGGGTGCGCGCGTGACCAAGATGAAGCGTCCGGGGGTTCTTCGGCCATTGATCGTGCGCGAAGGCGCGACCTACACGTGCTTCGGAGACGGCATCTGCTGCAGCGACATGCACGCGCTCGGGCCGGTGTCGCGCGAGGAGCGCAAGCGGCTCGCGATGGTGCATCCGGGCGTCACGGGCTGGGACGGGCTCGCGAAGGCTCACGTGCTCGCGACGCGGCTCGACGGCACGTGCCCGTTCCTGCGCGAAGATCAGCTCTGCGCGCTGCACGAGCCGATGGGCGGCATGCTCAAGCCCAAGAGCTGCCATCGCTTCCCGCTCGGGGTCACCGCGACCCCGGTCGGAGGTCGCGTGACGGTCGAGCACCGCTGCTCGTGCCTCAACGTCGGCATCGGCGCGCCGGTCACGCCCGAGAGCGCGGAGCCGCAGCTCACGGTGGGGGTACGCATCCGTCCGAGCCACGGGGTCGGCGATCGCATGCGCCTGTCGAAGCGGCGTCAGGTGAGCTTCGCGCGCTACGTGGAGGAGGAGTCGAAGCTGCTCGAGGCGCTCGCGAGCCGGATGCCGATCGAGGAGGCGCTCGGTCGCGAGCCCTTCCCGGAGCTGAAGGAGCACACCTGGGCCGAGGTGTCGGAGCTGCTCGATCGCGGCGGCGGAGACAGCCGCTTCCACCTGGCGCTCTCGATCTACGCGGGGCTCCTGCGCGAGCGGTTCCTCGGCGCGAAGCCGACCGCGTTCGAGCGGCCGTGGTCGATCGGCTTCGATCGCGCGACCGAACGTTCGGAGGCGCGACCGGTGCGCGACGTGTACGCGGCGTGGCTCGCGGACGTGGTGTGGAGCTTGTTCTGGACGCCGCACGCGACCTTCGAGCAGCTCCGCCTCGATCTCGCGACGCGCTACGTGCTCGCGAAGACGCTGGAGGCGCGGCTGAAGAAGCGAGGGCTGCGCGCCGACGTGGCGGCGGGCGAGGCGGTGTTGATCGTGGATCTCGCGAGCAGCTCCGAGCGCTGGCACGCGGTGGTGCTGCGGATGAAGGAGTGAGCCCGCGGTCGTGGCGTGAATCGCGGAGGGTGTGTGCTTCGCGATTCGACCTCGGGTTCGACCGACGAGCGTCGTGCTCGACACGTGACGACGTCGACGTGATTCATCGGCTCCGCGCTTACGCGCGGCCCGATAGTTTCACGGAATCGTTCAGCTTCGCGGACTTGCGTCCGCTTCGCCTCGAACGATTCCGCTTCAATTCTCCCGACGCCTCGTCGGTAGATCGCGCGGCGACGCGGGCCGAACGTGTACCCTCGCGCCATGGTGGACTCGATCCGGGAGGCGCTCGGGACCCTGACGGACGCGCTCGCGTCCTCGCCGTCGCTCTCGCCCGCGCTGCACGCGCGCTGGCGGCACGGGCTCAAGGCCGGCAAAGCCGCGCTCGCGCCGGAGCTCGCGGCGGCGGCGGACTTCCTCGATCGCGCGCTGCCGGAGGCGAACGCGAAGGAGCTCACGAAGGAGCTCGCGGAGCCCACGGGCGAGATGATCTTCGTGTGGGCGGCCGCGCACGCGGGGCGCTCGGACACCAAGCTCGCGCACGTGCTCGCGGCGGCGAGCCAACACGAGGAGCACCGCGTGCGAGCGCGCATCATCGCCCGCAACCGCATCGTGCAGGGCCCGCTGGTCGACGCGCTCGCGTGCGCGCCGCTGCTCGGCACGGGCGACGCGCTGCGGCAGCCGGAGTCGTTCGAGGCCCTCGCGCGCATGGAGATCCTGCTCTGGGAGGCGGGCGCGTGCGCGCTGCAGCTGCCCACGCTCGGGAAGTGGATCTGGGGCTCGCACGAGACCTTCGAGGCGGTGGTCGCGACGCCCGCGCGCGGCACGTTGCGCGGTCGCGTGCTCGCGGCGCGCACGCTCGAGGTCGCCGCGTGTGGGCTCTCGCCGATGACCGATCCGGAGCTCGTGGGGCGCACGCTGCAAGTGCTGCAGCCGCTCCTGCTGCATCCGGAGCCGACGGTGTGGATCCACGCCGCGCGCTCGTTCGGTCGGCTCGCGGGGGTGTTCGAGCCGCTCGAAGGCACGCTGCTCGATTGGGTGCACGGCGGCTCGCAGGTGCTCCGTCAGCGCGCGCTCACCGCGTTCGCGTCGTTGCCGTCGGAGCGGCTCGCGTTCCTCGGGCACGAGCTCGAGTCGATCCTCGAGTCGCCGACGGAGAAGGCGTGGGGTCTCGCGGCCGCCGCCGCTGCGACGCCGTACCTCTTCCACGAGCGGCGCAAGCTCTGGGACCGGCTCGCCGCGCGCATCGTGGAAGGCGACGGCGGCGCGGTGGCGGCGCGCGCGCTCGGGCGCGGGCTCGCGACGCTCTGGCGACGCGGCGACGAGCGCGACGCGATCCGCGACGTGTTCCGACAGCTCCGGCAGATGGCGCGCGCGGCCGACGCCGACGCGGTGGAGGAGTGGCGGCGCTGGCTCGATCTGCTCGCGGCGACCGATCCGCTCGACGACGCGGAGCGCGATCCGCTCGACCTCGAGACCGGGCTCGAGAACCTCGCGCGCCTCGCCGCGCAATACGACGACGAAGAAGCGGACGCACGCGCGGCGCGGTTCGCGGCGACGCTGCTGCCGACCTTCACGGAGGCGCGACGCATCGTGCTCGGCGCGGGATCGCTGCGGCATCGCGCGGCGGCGCTCAACGCGATCGAAGGCTGCGCGCGTTCGCTCGCGCTGCGCCTCTGGGGGCCGATGCTCGCGACGCGGCCGGGCGGCGAGGCGATCTCGGAGCCGGAGCTCGAAGAGACGTGGACCACGGTCGCGCGCGCGCCGGCGGAGCTGCTCGACGTGGTGCGAGAGCGCCGGCAAGACGCGCACGACGAGTCGGACTTCGACCTCGCGCTCGAGGTGCTCGCGCTCAAGCTCGGCGGCTACGCGCTCGACGCGTGCGGCGAAGAGCACCACATGGGCCCGGGGCGCGGCGAGACCGCGCACGCGACGTGTCTTTGGCTGCGCAAGCTCGAGGGCCTCGTGGACGGCTCGCGGCAGATGCCGTCCGCGCTGCAGAGCTCGCTGTCTGCGCTCTTCTGGCGGCTCGTCGACACCACGCGCGGCACGGCGCTCGGCGAGGTCGACGACGTCGCGTGGCTCGGTCCCTTCGCGGCGTGGTGGGCGCTCGTGATCGATCGGCCCGCGATCCTCACGCAGCTCGCGACCGCGCTGCCGATGATCGCAGAGGGCGCGCTCGAGACGTGCTGTGCGCTCGCGGACGAGACGCGCGCGGCGCTGTCGGACGGCACCGAGGACGGCGCGTGGGGCGACGCGGTGGCGGCCAAGCTCGCGGAGCTGCGCGCGGACGACACGGAGCTCGCAGCCGCCCTCGCGACGCTGGCGCGCGCGCTCGACGGCTTCGCACAAACCGCGGGTCCGAAGCCGGATCTCGAAGCGCATTGCGTGGATCTCGTGCTCTCCGCGGAGCGTCTGCACGGCGCGCTCGCCGATCCGGTGCGCGCGCTCCATCCGGCCAAGACGGATGCCAGCGACGACTCGCTCGCGGAGCGCACGTCCGCCAACGCGCCACGCATGGCGTCGGTGGTCTCGCGTGCGATTCGGCTCCGCGATCTCTCGTTGCTCGAGGTCTGGTTCGCGTCGCTCGGGCCGACGACCGCGTCGCTCGTGGAGGCCGCGATCCGCAGCGCGATCGCCCGCACGCCGCCGAGGCCGCCGGTGCCGAAGAAGAAGGAGCCGACGATGATCGTCGGCTACGAGCTCGTCAAAGCGCTCGGCGAAGGCGGCATCGGCAGCGTGTGGCTCGTGCGCAAGCCGGGCGCGGATCGGTACTTCGTGCTGAAGATCCCGAAGTCCGACGCGCTGCAGAGCGCGAGCGACACCGAGCGCGAGGCGATCCTCGCGTCGTTCACGGACGAGGCGCGCGCGCTCGCGGGGCTCTACCACCCGAACGTCGCGAACATCATCGATCGTGGCGTGGAGGGCGACGTGCCGTTCCTGGTGCTCGAGTACCTGATCGGCGCGGACCTCAAGGAGTACGCGACCGCGCAGCCGATGACGCTCTTCGAGCTGCGCAAGGTCGTGATCGAGACCTGCGCGGGGCTCACCGCGCTCCACGGCGCGGGCCTCGTGCATCGCGACATCAAACCCGCGAACCTCTGGCTTCGCCTTCCGCTCGCGGGCGGTGAGCGATTCGATCCGAGCAAGCACCGCGACCCGGGGCGCGCGACGCCGCTCGCGACGGTGATCATCGACTTCGGTATGGTGCGCGCGAGCAAGGTCGCAGCCGACGTCGGCGGGCGCTTCGTCGCGGGTACGCCGGGCTACATCGCGCCCGAGCAGGTGCTCGACCCGGTGGAGCTCGACGGACGCGCGGACGTCTACGCGCTCGCGGGCACCATCTACAACGTCACGACGGGTCGAACGTTCTTCGACGACATCTCCGATCCCCGCGAGCGCATCGTCGCGCACATGCGCAACGACCCGATGGAGGACGAAGCGCGTTTCCGCGCGTACCCGACCGCGCTCGTGAAGCTGCTGCGCGCGGCGACCGCGAAGGACTGGCGCGATCGCCCGACCCCCGCCGAGCTCGCGCGGGACTTCGCGGCGATCGTGTGAACGACGGGCGCTGGCAGCACCGAGCGCGCGGACGTGACACCTCCGAACGATCGACGTCCTGCGGTCGACGTGATGGAGCGAAAGCCGAGCGCGGGCTGCGGCGCGGCGCGTAGCGAGCGGCCGGACTCGCGATCTCGTCGGAATCGAGCGATCCTTCGCCGATGAGGGTGTCGGGGTGGTGGCGGGTCGCCTTGCTGCTCGCGTGCGGTGGCGACGACGCGGAGGGGACGCGCGCGCGGGCGGATTACGTCGTGGCGGCGGCGGGAGACTTCTACGCCGCGCCGTTTCCGGATCTCGGTCGCGACGTCGGCGACGTGGCTTCGCTGCCGGCGCCGCGCGAGACGGATATCCTCGCGACGCTGAGGGCGATCGCGAGCGAAGCGACTGGCTTCGGCGCGACGTCGACGATCTACTTCGCGTTCGAGGCGCCGCTCGCGCCGATCGCGATCGCGCCGAACGACTCGGTCGCGCACGACGACGCGGGTCGACTCGTGTCTCCGGTGGTGCTGATCGATCTCGACGCGACGCCAGCGCGCGCGTTGCCGATCGAGGTGCGGTACCGCGACGACGGTGGGCCGTTCGGGGCACCGAATCTACTTTCGATCTTGCCGCTCCAAGGCGTGCCGATGACGCCGGGGCATCGCCACGCGGCGGTGATCACGCGGCAGCTCCGCGACGCGACGGACGCGCGCGTCGGAGTCTCGGACGCGGTCCGTGCGCTGCGGCGCGGCGAGGCTCCGGCGGGACTCGACGCGTCGATCGCGGAAGAGCAACGTCGCGCGCTGGGCGAGCTCGAAGCGCTCGGGCTCGAGGTGGCGGCGTTCGCGCTCTTCACCCCGGTCGACGCGGCGGCGCCGATGCGCGTGCTGCGGGACGCGATCGTCGAAGAGCGGCCAGCGCTGACGCGCGACTTCGCGCTGATCGAGACGCACGCCGACTTCTGCGTGTTCGCGTCGGAGCTGCCGATGCCGGTTTACCAGCGCGGCGATCCGCCGTTCTCCGGTGGAGGGGGCGACATCGCGTTCGACGACGTGGGCGCGCCGATCCTCGCGGGCACCGAGACCGCGCGGGTGTTCGTGACGTTGCCGCGCGCGCCGATGCCGAGCGCGGGGTTTCCGACGGTGGTGTTCAGCCGCACCGGCGGCGGCGGCGATCGACCGCTGATCGATCGCGGCGTGCGGGACGCGAGCGGGATGGCGATCGAGCCGGGGAGCGGTCCGGCGCGGGACTTCGCGCGGGTGGGGTTCGCGGGCGTGAGCGTCGACGGACCGCACGGCGGCGCGCGCAACGTGACCGGCGAGGACGAGCAGTTCCTCGTGTTCAACGTCGCGAACCCCCGCGCGCTGCGCGACAACGTGCGGCAGTCGGCGGCGGAGCTCGCGCTCGTCGCGCATTTGCTCGGCGAGTGGCGCTTCGACGCGAGCGCATGCGAAGGGGTCGCGATCGACGAGGCGCGGCTCGACGACGGCACGCTCGCGCTGATGGGTCACTCGATGGGCGCCACGATCGCGCCGCTGACGGCTGCGTTCGAGCCGCGGTACCGCGCGCTTCTCTTGAGCGGTGCGGGCGGCTCGTGGATCCAGAACGTGGTGCACAAGGAGAAGCCGGTGGTCGTGCGGCCCTTCGCGGAGTTGCTGCTCCGCACGCCGATGAGCTACGCGCTGCACGAGCACGACCCCGCGCTGATGCTCTTGCAGTGGGCGGGCGAAGGCGCCGATCCGCCGGTGTTCGGCGAGGCGATCCGCGCACGGGGCACGCACGTGCTGATGATGCAGGGCATCGTCGACCACTACATCCTGCCGCCGATCGCGAACGCCACGAGCCTCGCGCTCGGGCTCGATCTCGCGGGCGGATCGCTCGACGCGGAGGACGCGCGGCTCGATCGGTTCACGCCGCTCGCGGAGCTGTTGCCGTTGGTGGACGGAACGACACGTGAGCTGCCCGCGAGCGCGAACCGCGACGACGGAAGCGTCACGCGGATCGTCACGCAGCACGCGGAGGACGGCGTGGAGGACGGCCACGAAGTGGTCTTCCAGCTCGACGCGCCGAAGGCGGAGTACCGATGTTTCCTCGCGAGCCTCGTGCGCGGCGAGGTGCCGACGGTGAGCCGCGACTGCGAGTGACGTGATCGGTGTGCGATCGTGTGCGCGCCGCGATCGTTCGCGAAGGTGCGATCGACGTGGTCGTCACGACGAGGAGAACGGCGGGCGATCCGAGGGGCGGTCGATCAGATCGGTGGACCACACGCGCCGTGCCCTTGGACCGCGACGCCGAATCGATGGGCCTCGCACGCGCTCGGGAACGTCTGGTCGTTGCAGCCGCACACCGGCGAGCCACCGCTCGGACACTCGGTCGGTCGTGGGCGGCACACGCCGGTTCGATCGTTCGCGCCGCAGATCGCGTCGAGCTCGAAGTCGCAGTACTCGTCCTCGGCGCAGTCGGGGCCACGCATCGGTGGACCACACACACGCTCGGACGATGCCGGCGTCTCCGCGGGCTCCGGGCTCCGCTCCGACGCGGTCGTGCCTCCGCAGCCGACGGCGCACGACAGGGCGAGCGCCGCCACGATCCGAGCGAGTCGCATGACGAGAGTATGCGGGATCTCGATCGGCTTCGCGCGCACACGAGAGCGCCTGTCGGGTGTCTCGCCATCGACGCCGTCCGCGGCCCGACGTACCGTCCGCTCGCTGTATGCCTCGTTACAAGGGCGCCCCCATCGTCATCGTGCGTTCGCGACTTCGGGATCTGGGATCGAGCGCCGAAGAGCAAGTCCGACAGAACCTCTCGCCCGCCGCGCGTCAGACGCTCGACACCTTGCTCGCGACCGCGTGGGCTCCGATCGATCAGATCGAAGAGATCTTCGTGCACGCCGCGCCAGTGCTGCACCCCAACGCCGCCGATCCCGCCTATGCGCTCGGGGTCGAGCTCGGCCACGAGATGTTGTCGGGCGTGTACCGCTTCGTCGCGCGCGTGGTCTCGGTCCCGTTTCTCATCGAGCAGACCGCGGCGCTGTGGAGCCGTTACCAGGACACGGGCGTCGCCTCCGCCGAGCAGACGGGGCCGCGCTCGGCGGTGTTGCGCGTGCGCGAGCACCCGACGTTTCCACCGACCGTGCGGCGCACGGTGAGCGGTTGGCTGGTGAGCGCGATCGAGCGCACCGGCGCGCAGAACGTGCGCGTGACCGACGGTGGCTCGATGACGTGTTGGGAGTGGTCGATCACCTGGCGCTGAGGTGCGGAGGTCGACGCTGCACACGAGGCGCGTCGAAGCTCGAGCGCCGCAGCGCGGCACCGACGCCTTCAGTGTTGCGATTGGCAGACCAGGCACGGAGGCTCCGCGCACTCCCCCAGCGACTCGCCGCAGATGCCGATCGGACCGTCCGGCAAACGACAACGATCGCCGACCTGTGCGCAGGTCGCGGCGACCGGTGCACCTTCGGGACAAGCCGGCAGCACGAGAACGAGCACGAACCCGGTCGCGATCGTTCGCGGGAAGCCGCGCACGATCGTTCGCGCGAAGCCGCGCGTGAGCTCGCGAAGAGCCCGACGCACGCGAGAAGCTCCGATCACGGCGTCAGCACCGTCGCCCCGCGCGTGCCGCGGGATTCGAGCGCTTCGTGGCAGGCGCGCGCTTCGTCGAGCGCGAAGTTCTGGCCGACGTGGACCTTCACCGCGCCGCGTCCCATCACGCCGAAGACCTTCGACGCGCTCTCGAGCAGCTCCGCGCGCGTGACGACGTAGTCGAAGAGCGACGCGCGCGTGTAGAAGAGCGAGCCTTTCTTCGCGAGCACCATCGGATCGAAGGGCGCGGGGGCGCCCGACGCGTTGCCGAAGCCGACGAGCATCCCGCGGCGCGAGAGGCAGTCGAGGCTGACGTCGAAGGTGGTCTTGCCGACGCTGTCGTAGACGACGGGCACGCCGCGTCCGTCGGTCAGCTCGCGCACCCGCGCGACCACGTCCTCGCGTGTGTAGTCGATCACGTGCGTGCAGCCGTGCTCGATCGCGAGCGCGGCCTTCGACTCGCTGCTCGTGGTGCCGATCACGGTGACGCCGAGGTGCGAGAGCCACTGCGAGGCGATCAGGCCGACGCCGCCCGCGATCGCGTGCCAGAGCACGGTCATGCCGGGCGCGACGGGGAAGGTCCGGTGGATGAGGTACTCCACCGTCATGCCCTTGAGCATCACCGCGGCCGCGAGATCGTCGCGCACGTTCGGTGGGATGCGCACGAGCCGCGACGCGGTGACGTTGCGCGCCTCGGAGTAGCTGCCGGGCGGACCCGCGACGTAGGCGACGCGATCGCCGACCTTCACCTCGGTCACGCCTTCGCCGAGCTCTTCGACGATGCCCGCGCCTTCCATGCCGATGCCGTGGGGCAACGCGGGCAGGGCGTAGAGACCGCTGCGGTGGTAGGTGTCGATGAAGTTCACGCCGATCGCGCGATGCCGCACGCGCGCTTCGCCCGGACCGGGCGGCGGGAGCTCGACCTCTTCGACGCGGAGGACCTCGGGACCTCCGAGCGCGTGCACGCGGACGGCGCGGACCATCATGCGCGGGAGCGTGCCACGGAACGGGCGTGCGGCGCGTGCGCGGTCACGCACGGTGCGCGAGGAGCCGCACGCGTCGGATGCCGAGTCTGGTGCTCACGTGCGGAGACCGCCGCATCGCGTCGATCGCACGCACGTGTGGAAGCGACCGGGATCACGCGAGCGCGGCTTCGCGGCTGCGGAGCGCGCGCACCTCGCGGTGAATGAGGTACGCGAGCACGCCGATCGATCCGAGCGCGATCGTGGCGACGAGGTAAGGCGCGTAGGCGATGCCGCGCCTCTTCGCGTCAGGCCACGCGAGCAGGTTGAAGGCGGTGACGGCGAGCACGAGATCGAGGAAGACCTGCGACTCCCAGCCGAACTGCGCGTGCGATGCGAAGAGGGCGGCGAAGCCCTGCGTGACGACGACCTCGACGGAGTAGGCGGTGAACGCGAGGAAGACGACGACGAGCGCGACGAGACGAGCCATGGAGACCTCCGAGCGCGAGCTCTCGAAGAGCCGCGGGGTTCGGTGTTGGGGATCGGGTGGGGTGCGGGGCTCGGTCGCTCCGAAGAGCGCCGCCTCGCGATTCACTCCCGGAGCATGAAGGCGTGCATCGCTCCGCCCATGACGTCGGAGGTAAGGGAGAGCAGAACGTCTCGCGCTACGATCGCCGCATGCAGCAGCAGGTCACGTCGGACTTCGGGCGCATGCTCAAGCACTACCGCAGCGACCGCGGGCTCAGCCAAGAGCGGCTCCC
>ERZ761607.2927-NODE-2927-length-17456-cov-6.321303_pt1 | contig 17456 bp, 11 predicted proteins | sample MGYA00511164_ERZ761607 | MGnify/ENA primary metagenome ERZ761607 (study PRJEB28899, sample SAMN02445080) | bioreactor sludge metagenome | biome: EBPR sludge | place: Australia: Brisbane, Thorneside Wastewater Treatment Plant | collected 2011-06-22 ...
TTTCGCGCCGGCATGCGCCGGAAGCCTGATGCGGATTCCACCCGGCGGCGGCAGGAGCTTGCCGTGGAAGTCGTTGATTGCGAGAAGTTTCACCAGCACCGGCACCGGCGAGGACGGGCGCTGGTCGGTGACCGCGCAGGCAGTCAGCAGGGCGGCCAGGGCCGGGAAGCACAGGCGGTGTAATCTCATCGGACGCTCCATCGCTAGGGGGCAATTGATTTGGGGAGGGCCGCCTGAGTATCCCGGGAGGCTGGTGCCACGGCGGCTACGGATTGTGGTAGGCGAGGCTCAGTATCGCCCGATGAATCGGGCTCCTACCGGGACGGGTATCGCCCGCGAAAGAGCCGACTCCATAAGCGTATGCGAGTTGTTGCGGACAGCGGAAGCTCACGTCAGGTTCGCCGGCAGCGTAGCATGCAGCGCTTTCCATGCCAGCGTTGGCGAGCGACGATAACGGATGTGTCGCCCCGTGGCTTTACAGCGCTCCAGCCGGACGCGTAGTATCCAACGGCCGCAGCCTATCGGCATGTCATCCCATTTACCGACTTGTGGAAGATTCTGCGAACCATGCCCGACCATAGCTGGACGTGCCCTGCCTGTCACTGTGCCAATGCTGTCGCCACTGAGGCGTGCCGCGAGTGTGGCGCTCCCGCGGCGACTGCGCCGGAGCCTGGCGACCCATTGCCTGCCGATCGCCACGATTTGCCTGTTGCGGGCGACCTATCGCCCGCGCGGCAGGTGAGTGGGCAAGGTGGCCAGAGTGGCCAACCCGGCGAGACCTTTTTCCCGTCCCGCGAGAGCCCTTTGGCCAAGGCAAGGATCTACGTCTTTGGCGGCCTGGCCGCGGGTTTTGCCATAGTCATCGCGAAACAAGGCGCGTTTTCGTCTGAGCTGCTCCTTACTCTGTCGATGCTGCTCCTCTTCGCGCTACCCATCTGGCTCCATTTCCGCAACCAACTCAGATTTGGCCAAGCCATGGTCACCCTCAGTGATGAGGCGATCGAGGCGCCGAATCTTGCCGCGAAGGAAAAGACACTCCGCTGGGCCGACGTTGACAGCATCGCTCTCGATCTCAATCAGGTCACCCCGGTTCTCGCTTTTCACCTCAAGGAGGTTGACGGGTTTCGCAGCAATCGGAAGTCGTGGGCGGGAAGCAATCCATCGAAGCCCACCCTGGGCTTGTCCGCTTTCTCGCCAGCCGATCAGGAACGCCTTCTCGACGCGGTAAGACGTCGACACCGTCGGGCGATGGGCGGGAGCGCTCCCGAGTCGGCGGCGATGGGCAACGAACTACGGGAGAAGCGGGAGTTCCAGGAGCGAATCAAGGCGCTTCAGCCCTATACCTGGGCGACGCACGCGCTGATCGCTGCCAACATCATGATCTGGCTGGTGACGCTGCTCTATGGCGCCGAGTTCTCGCGAACGGCGGCAGAGAAGCTCCTCCTTTGGGGCGGCAACGCCGCCTCCGAAGTTCAGAAGGGCGAATGGTGGCGGTTGCTGAGCGCTCTCTTTCTCCATGGCGGGCTTTTCCACCTGGCGATGAACATGCTCGGGCTGTACACGGCTGGCATGATCGTCGAGCGGATCTACGGGCCACGGCTCTTTCTGATCATCTACCTTGGTTCGGGGCTGCTCGGTAGCGCTTTGAGCCTGCATTTCGCCGCACAGCAGGCGGTATCGGTCGGTGCTTCGGGGGCGGTTTTCGGCGTCGCCGGGGCTCTGCTGGCGGCGGTATTCCAGCATCGCGACAAACTGGCGAGATCCTTCAGCAAGCAGACGCAGGCCGGGATCGGCTTCTTCGTTCTCTATTCGCTCGTGCAAGGCTTCGGGCAAAGCGGCATCGACAACGCGGCGCACGCGGGAGGCCTGCTGGCCGGCTGTCTCGCTGCCTTCATCTTGCCCGAGCGCTTCGACCTGGATCGCTACCGAACAGTGTTCGCCAGCCGAGCCATTGCCGTGCTGGCCATTCTAGGTCTGGTGACGGTGGGCCTCGCGGCCATGGCTCCGTTGGCGACAGTCGATCTGGGACGGAGCCTTGCCAGCTCACAGTTGCCGTTGTTGGAGCGTGCAGTTGGCCGTTTTTGACAGCAGCTTGAGGGCGATCGCTTACGACCAGGACGAAGTCAAGGCGGGCAGGCTTTCGGAGCGGCGAGCGTCCGGCGCTGGCTGCTGCCGGTAGCGTCGTGCTGATTGACGGCCGCGCGTCCCGTGCGGTCCTGAGCTTTTCATGGAGGTTTTCGATGGAGATGCGACAACTGGGCCGCGATGGCCCGCAGGTATCCGCTCTTGGCCTGGGCTGCATGGGCATGAGCGACTTCTATGGACAGCGGGACGACGAGGAGTCGATCGCCACCATCCAGCACGCGCTGGATCTCGGTATCAACCTTCTCGACACCTCGGACATCTACGGCCCCCATACCAACGAGGAACTCATCGGACGGGCGATCAAGGGTCGGCGAAGTGAAGTGTTTCTGGCAAGCAAGTTTGGCATCCTGCGCGATCCGAAGGAACCCTCGGTGGGCGGTTTCGACAGCCGTCCGGAGTACGTGCGAAGCGCCATCGAAGGCAGCCTTCGCCGCCTGGGCGTGACGACCATCGATCTCTACTATCAGCACCGGGTGGATCCAAACGTGCCGATCGAGGAAACGGTCGGCGCTCTCGCCGAGCTCGTTCAGGCGGGCAAGGTCCGCTACATTGGTCTGTCGGAAGCGTCGGCCGCTACGCTGGAGCGCGCATGCAGGGTGCACCCGATCAGCGCGCTGCAGAGCGAGTATTCCCTGTGGTCGCGCGACCCCGAGGCCAGCGTCCTCGCTGCCTGCCGGCGCCTGGGAGTCGCTTTCGTACCATTCAGTCCGCTCGGCAGAGGCTTCCTCACCGGCGCGATCATGCGCCCCGAGGATTTCGCCGACGACGACTCTCGTCGCTCGAACCCGCGCTTTCAGACCGAGAACTTCGCCAGGAACCTCGCGCTGGTCGAGCAGGTGAAGGCCCTGGCCGCCGAAATCGGCTGCACGCCCGCGCAGCTCGCGCTGGCCTGGGTACTCGCGCAGGGTGATGACATCGTGCCGATCCCGGGCACCAAGCGGCGCAAGTACCTCGACGAAAACGTCGCTGCGCTCGCGCTGCGGCCCACCCCCGCGCAGCTGGCCGCTCTGGACGCGGCCTTCCCCTTCAACGTGGCGGCAGGCGATCGTTACCCGCCCAGCCTGATGAAGGCAGTGAATCGCTGAACGTCAAGCTGCCGCCACGGCGGCTACGGATTGCGGCAGGCGAAGCTCGGTTCGCCCGATGAATCGGGCTCCTACCGGGGTTTGGTCTGCGGGCCTGGTGTGGATCTTGATGCTTCGGCTATGGCTTGCACCCTGTTTTCGCTGCCGACGAGGTCGGAATTCCATTTTTTCAATGAGGGTGGGAGCTGAACGCTGTCAGACTTGCGTGCAGAGTTGACTGAGCTGAGGAGGGAGGAAGCGATGGTTCGCAGCAACGCAGGACCGGGGAAGTGGGCGCTGAGGGTATTCGCCTTCGTTGCCGTTGCCGAGATTCTCTATCTGCTATCGGGGAACCTGCTGCTCAATGCCGCTTTTCTGCCGCAGATGCTGAACCGCGATCGCGAGCGTTTCAGCATCGAATGGGCATCCGCATGGACCCTCCTGCCCGGCCATCTGCGTGTCACGGGCTTGACGCTGCGCGGTCAGACGCCCGAGCAGGAATGGTGGTTGTCGATGGGCCAGGCTGAAGCACGCCTGGCGCCGGGCAGTTTGTTCTTCAAGACCGTTCGCTTTGAAGGTGTCGAGGCGGACAAGCTGACGGCAGGGGCGCGCGAGCGGCCGGCGGGGGCCTCCGGGTCTGCGGCGAGGCCTGCTTCCGCTCCCGTGCCCGCCGCGGGTGGCGTGCCGACTGCCACTGCGGATCCACAAGCGGAGGCGGCGCCGCTGAGCGTGCCACGGGCGGAAGGGGAAGTTTCGTCCGCGGAGGGCGCGCCTTTGCTGCCGGCAGCGGCAGAAGCAGAACAAGCGGCCAGCGACTGGTCGGGCTGGAGCATCGAGGTTGGCGATGCGGCCCTCGCGCAGATCGAGGCGCTTGAAGTCGAGGGCTACCGTTTCAGCGGGCAGGCGCGGTTGCGGCTGGAGGATTTCAGTTACCGCCCCGATGGGCCGGTGGCCATGGCGCGCGGCCGGCTGCAACTGGACTCGGGGGAAGTCCAGCGCGATTCCGACTTGCTTGCCGCCGCGCTGCAGGGTGATGTCGAGATCCGGCTCGACGAGTTTGTCCCCGGGGAAAACACGGGCGCCGCAGCGGCCAGGTTTCTTTCCGGCCGCATTGACCTGAGCGGCGATCTGACCTCATTTGCTTTCCTCGACGCCTACCTCAGCGATAGCCAATGGCTGCAGCTGGATGGCAGCGGTCGCCTGCAGGCGAGTCTGCACGTCGAACACGGTCGCTTGCTGGACGGCAGCGAACTGTCCATCGAATCGCCGGACTTGACCCTTGTCTTGGATGAGCGCCTCGCCTCGGGAAGCGGAGAGCGTCATCTGCTCCAGGGGGCGGGCAGGGTGCACGCTGATGTGCGGATTGAGGCGGGCAGGGGGCAAACGCAGCTGCAGGTGGAGCTGCGTGATGTGGCCATGCGCAGGCTGCCGGGAAACGAGCTTTTTCTGCAAGCCGAGGGCTTTCACCTCGGCCTGACCGCCGCGCCCGTCGATTTGAGCGAACGGCCAGGCGAGCCGGCGGTGTCCATGCAGTGGCGGCAGGCGGTGATGCCCGATATTGCGCTCTTGAACAGCTATCTGCCTGCTGGCCTTCCTTTCCGCCTGGTCGCGGGGGAAGCGCGGCTGAACGCTCAGCTTGCCTATGCCGATCGGGCAGTCTCCGGGAGCTTTGAGTTGGCAGGAGAGAAGGTTTCCGGAATCGTTTTCGAGAAGCCCGTGATCGGTAGCCTCGCTGTCGATCTGATCATCAAGGAGGCCGACTTCGAAAACCGCCGCCTCGACCTTTCCGGATCACGTATCCGGATGCAGGCAGCCGAGCACAAGGCTGCCCGCGGGCTTGGCAAGGCCAGCTTGCAGACTGAGCTCAAGCTGCTGCAGTTGCAGTTGCAGCTGGAGTCGGCGTCGGAGTTATCGCTTGCCGAACTCAGGGCCTTTTCCGGGCAGCCGCCGCTCAGTGGCGAAGTCAAGCTGGAGGGAACGGTGGCCAACATCGATTTCCTCAACGCCTTCCTGGCCCCACGTCATGCCATCGAGTTCGGCGGCGGTGGCCGCCTGCAGGCCGACCTGCGCCTGAACGACGGGCACCTGGCTTCTCCCAGTCGCGTGACGGTCGAATCGGACCGACTGCTCAGCCGCTTTTCCGGCTTTGAGCTCCGCGGTGCGGGCGGCATCGTGGCCGAGATTCGAACGCTGGCCGGCGCCGAGACGATGCACATGGATATGGGCTTGCGCGCCATGCAGGTACGCCAGCTGCAAGGGGGCGAGGTTTTCCTGCGCGGCAAGGGAATACAGCTGCTCGCGACAAGCCCGCTGTCAGAGGTGCGCAGGATGCGCGTCGAGCCGACCGCTGTCTTGAGCTGGCAGGATGCGCTGATGCCTGATCTGGCACTGCTGAACAGCTACATCCCGGGTAAGCCGCCATTCAGCCTGAGCTCGGGCGCTGCCCGTTCGAGCGGCCGTCTCAAGTACGCCGGCCGGAAGTTGTCGGGCAGTGTCAATCTGGCCGGTGAGAATGTTGCCGGTACGCTATTCGGGGAGTCGGTCGTCGGCCAGCTCGGCGTCGATCTGGTGATCAAGCAGGCCGATCCGGCGAGCGGTGTCCTCGATCTCTCGGGAAGCAGCGTGCACATGCAGGCCGCGGCGGCAGCGGGCGCGGCGGGCGCGTCGAGCAACAGCGAGGCGCCGCTGCAGACCCGTATCACGGTCACGGAAGCACGCCTGCAATCCCGCCCACTATCGGCCAAGCAAGCTCGCTCGGGGCAGTTGTCTTCGCTTGGCGGGGTGGTGAAACTGGAGGGGTCGGTGGCGAATATCGCTTTCCTCAACCACTTTCTTCACGGTGATCAGGGGCTGGCATTTTCCGGTGATGCACGCATGAGCGCCGATCTGCGGCTTGCCGAAGGGAAGCTCGCACCCGGCACCCGTCTGATGGCCGAGTCGGAGCATTTGGTCAGCCGTTTTCTCGATTTCGAGGCCAGCGGCAGCGGTGTATTGAAGGCTGCGATGCAGGGTGCCGCGCGTGCGCCCGAGGGAAAGCTGGAGGTGGCTCTGAAAAGCTTCGGGCTGCGCCGCCTGGATGACAAGACGGCCTATGTCAGCGGGCGTGACTTTCAGATCACGACAGTCGGCAAACGCTTCGATTCGAAAGAGGGGCTGCGTGAACTGGAGACGGTGGTCACTCTGGGGGCGGCCGAAATACCCGACATTTCCGTCTATAACGCTTATTTGCCGAAAGAGGGCGGCGTTTCGATTGGCTCCGGAAAGGCAAGCCTGGCGGCAGACTTCAGGCTTAGCGGTGTCACCGGTAGCGCCAAGCTGGAGATGCGGGCCAGCGGCGTCGCGGTGCACGTCAAGGAGCAGACCATCAAGGGCGACCTGCGCATCAGTACGCGCCTCACTGCCGGGAACCTGGAGAAGATGAGCTTCGATGCGGCGGGCACGCAGCTGCGCATCGACAACGGCTCGCTGGAAAGCGAAGGCATTGCGCACGACGATTCGTGGTGGGGACAGATCGATATCGAGCGCGGGCGGATGACTTGGAAGCGGCCACTAAAATTGGATGCCGAAATCAGCCTGCGCCTGCGTGACAGCGGCCTGCTGGTGCATCTGTTCGTAAAGCAGACCAAGGAGAAGCCGTGGCTGAACGATTTGCTGACCATCAGGGACGTCAGCGGCCGCAGTGAAGTTCGCCTCAACGACCGTGCCATCGTGCTCGGCAATGCCCGGCTTAGCGGTGAAAAGCTGCTGGTGCTGGCCAATCTGCGGCTGAGTGAAGAGACCATGCGCGGTGGCCTGTATGCCAGCTACGGGATACTGGGTGCGGGCATCGAACTCCAGGGCGAGGAGCGCAGCTGGAAACTGCTGAATCCACGAAAATGGTACGACGACTATTCCGCAGCGTTCTCGGCAGAGAAACCCTAGTATGAAAGTCGCGCAAGCGACTCACGAAGCGCCCTTCTCCCCTCGCGGGGTGAGGCGGGGAATTCAGGGAGCATGCTCCCTGCCCGGCGAACGATTCCGGCGTGCAAGCCGGAATGCGCACTGCAAGTGGAGGCGGGGAATTCAGGGAGCATGCTCCCTGCCCGGCGAACGATTCCGGCGTGCAAGCCGGAATGCGCACTGCAAGTGGAGGCGGGGAATTCAGGGAGCATGCTCCCTGCCCGGCGAACGATTCCGGCGTGCAAGCCGGAATGCGCACTGCAAGTGGAGGCGGGGAATTCAGGGAGCATGCTCCCTGCCCGGCGAACGATTCCGGCGTGCAAGCCGGAATCCCCACGGCAAGGACAGAGGGGGAAACGGTCATGACTTCAATGATCCGCGGTATCTCGCCATGTCATGACCGTTAAGCGGGCGCTATTGGCGCAGGCAGTGCTGCCCCGGCTTCTTTCAGCGGGCTACGGCAAATAACATGCACGACGAGCAAATCGAGATCCTCGACTTCCTGCGCCGCTATCCCCCGTTTGCGGAGCTGCCGGAAGAAACCTTGCAGCAGGTCGCCCGCTCGGTGGATGTGCGTTACTTCAAGGCCGGTACGCGCATCGTCGAGTTTGGCGAAGCAGCGCTGGCCTGGCATGTCGTGCGCAGCGGGGCGGTGGAAATCTTCCGCCGCAACGGCTCGCTGTACAACCGACTGACCGAGGGCGGCTATTTCGGCGAATTCGGTTTGCTGCATCGCAAGCGGGTACGCTTTCCGGCCACGGCGCTCGAAGACACCCTGCTGTACCTGATTCCCGAGCCGGTGTTCACCGAGCTCTTCGAGAACAACGAGCACTTCGCGGATGCGGTCGAGATCGAGGACCGGACGCGTCTGCGGCAGGTGATGTCGCGCCGGGAGGATGCGAACCAGCTGATGTCGGCCACCGTCAGCGTCCTGATCGGTCGCGCGCCAGTGATGCTCGGGCGCCGGGCCACGGCAATCGACGCCGCCCGGCGGATGAGCGAGGAGGGCGTATCGTCCTTGCTGATCGTCGATGAACCTCTGGCGGGGCTTGCCCCGCCGCGCATGGCCGGCGTCATCACCGATCGCGACATCCGCATCCGGCTGGTTGCCGAGGGCCTCGGCTACGACACGCCGGTCAGCGAAATCATGTCTTGCGACCCGGTTGCAGTGGAGCACAACCAGCTCGTTTTCGAAGCGATGCTGCAGATGCTGCGCCACAATGTGCATCACCTGCCGGTCCTCAAACACCAGCGGCCGATAGGCGTGATCGCCCTCTCCGACCTGTTGCGCTACGAGTCGCGCAACAGCCTGTTCGTGGTCAGCAGTATTTTCCGCCAGCGCAGTGTCGATGAGCTGGCCGCGCTGACCGGCGACGTGCGCGCCTGCTTTTCGCGCATGGTGACCGAGGATGCCAGTTCGCGCATGATCGGCAGCGCCATGGCGGTGATCGGACGCAGTTTCAAACAGCGTTTGCTCGAACTGGCCGAGGAGACGCTCGGCCCACCGCCGCTGCTCTATTGTTTTCTTGCCCTCGGTTCGATGGCCCGCCAGGAGCAGTTGATCGTCACCGATCAGGACAACGCCCTGATTCTCGACAACCGTTTCGAGCCGGCGCGTCACGATGACTACTTCCAGGCCCTGGCGCACTTCGTCTGCGACGGGCTGGCGCGCTGTGGCTACAGCACCTGTACGGGCGAGGTGATGGCCACCAACCTCAAGTGGCGTCAGCCGCTGCAGCAGTGGCAACGCTATTTCAGCGAATGGATCGAGCAGCCGACGCCACAATCGCTGCTCGACAGCGCCATCTTCTTCGATCTCGATGGTGTGTGGGGTGAAACCAAGTGGGTCGACGAGCTGCAAGCCCTGATTTCGCGCAAGGCCAGGGGCAATACCCGCTTTCTTGCCTGCATGGCGCGCAACGCCTTGTTGCGCACGCCGCCGCTGGGATTCTTCAAGGACTTCGTCGTCGAGTCGGATGGCCGCCACAGCGGTGCCATCAATCTGAAAAGGCGCGGCACTGCGCCGCTCTCCGATCTGATCCGGGTGCATGCGCTGGCCATCGGCTCGTCGTCCCGGAACTCCTTTGAACGCTTGCGCGACATCATCGATGCCGAGATTCTGCCGCGTGGTCGCGGCCAGGACCTGCACGACGCGCTCGAGTTCGTGTCGACGGTGCGGATCCGCAACCAGGCCGCCGATCTGGCGGCTGGCATCGATCCGGACAACAGCATCGAGCCGGAGAGCCTGTCCGATTTCGAGCGCAAGAGCCTGCGCGATGCCTTCCTGATCCTGAGCAACTCGCAGAAATATCTCAAATACCGCTATCAACCCGGTCGATCGGTCTGAAGACGACAGCATGCTTCATCTCGGCTCGTTTCAGCAGTTGCAGCAGAAAACAGCATCCAGCGCGCTCGCCAGCGCCGAGACGCCGGACTGGCCGGCGCGTTTTCGGAAGCTGGCGGCCAGCGCGCGTGATGGTCGCCTGAAGGCCTTCTACTCGGCGGGTGCTGTCAGCGCCGATACGCCGCTGTCAGCGGTACCGTTGATGGCGCTCGATATCGAGACGACCGGTCTCGACCCGACGCATGACGGCATTGTCAGCATCGGACTGGTGCCGCTGCGCCTGGACCGGATACGCGCCAGTGCATCCAGGCTGTGGATCGTCAAGCCGCGCGTGCCACTGCTCGAGGCTTCGGTAAGTCTGCACGGCATTACCCATTCGCAGCTCGAGTCCGCCCCCGATCTGATCGATATTCTCGACGACTTCCTGGTGGCGATCGCCGGACATGTCCTGGTCGTGCACTGCCGGGCGATCGAACGACAGTTTCTGAACGGTGCACTGCGACCGCGAATCGGCGAAACGATCGAGTTTCCGGTCATCGACACCATGGAGCTCGAAGCGCGACTGCATCGCCGCAAGCCGCCCGGGCTGATCGCTCGCCTGTTCGGCGGCAAGCCGCTGCTGTCCATCCGTCTGGCGGCGAGTCGCCGCCGCTACGGGCTACCGCGCTATCGGCTGCATCACGCCTTGACCGACGCGCTGGCTTCCGCGGAGCTGCTGCAGGCGCAGGTTGCCCACCGTTTTTCGCCCGAAACTGCCCTCGGAGAGCTTTGGAAATAGCCACCACCAGCGCCGGCGTGCGGGCAAAAAACGCGAGTTTTGCCTTTCCACGCGGTGTGTCTCGCCAAACGTCGATATACTTCGTCCTGGCGGCATGCTCTTTGGAGCACTCAAAATACATCCGGCAAGGTAGCCGTGCCCGCCGCGCAGGCGGTCAGCGCATCGACCGACTTGGCACGTTGGCACGCTGCCATTCACAGAGGGAGGTCTTGGCATGACGGGCATGACGGAACAAACATTGTTGCTGATAGGTGGGTTGGCCGTGTTTCTCGCGGCGTTGATCGGGTTTGTCGTGGGCCGCAGCCCAATCGGCGGAAAAACGAAACGAGTCGCAGCGCTGGAGGCGGAGGTTTCGCGTCAGCAGGACGAAATCGCTGGCTACAGGCGTGATGTCGAATCGCACTTCGACAAGACGGCAACCCTGGTCGCATCGATGGCCGGCTCCTACAAGGACCTGTTCGAGCATCTTTCATCAGGCTATGAACATCTCTCCAGCGGTTCTGCGCGCCAGCTGTTCAGGGACCGGGTCGTCGGTCTGCTGGTAGGTAATGTGAGCGCCGCGGCTGCCGCGGATGTGACTCCTTCGGACAAGGTGTCAGCTGCGCTTATCGCTGCCGGTGCGCAACCGCTTGAACCCTCCTCGACGGGGCCAGCGGCGGACTCGGAGCCTGCCGCGGCGGCGGGCGATACGGCGCCAACGGAGGCAGCAGCAACGGACGTCGCGGCCAAGGCCGATGGCGAAGCCGAAGCCGCAGCGACGGCTGCAGGCGCTCCGGCGCAGGAAGCCGAGGCGAGCAGGGGCAAGGCGAGCAAGCCCGATGGCGAAGAGAAGAGCGCATCCGACGGACAGGCGGAGGCTGCCGAAACGACCGCCGCCGCTGCCGGTGAAGCCGCTCAGAATGGCGCCGCGAAGGATGCCGGCAAGGGCGATCGTCCCACCAAGACGTCGTAAGGCATCGCATCCTGCTTCTGATCACCGGGGCAGGATTTGCAGAGCAGAACAGAGCAGGGCAGGGCAGGGTGAGCCTTGATAACCGAGTCCCCGCAGAATGTTCCTGATCTTGAAGTCCTTCCGTTCGCTGTACTTTGCCACCCTGCTGATGCTCCTGGGCACGGGTCTGTTGAACACCTACCTGGCCCTGCGAGTTGCGGAGACGGCCGACGGCCTGTGGGTTGGCGCGCTGATGACCGCCAACTATCTCGGCCTGGTTCTGGGTGGCAAGCTGGGGCATCGGCTGATCGCCCGCGTTGGTCATATCCGTGCCTATGTGGCCTGCGCCGGCGTGATCACCGCCGCCGTTCTTGGCCATGGACTCAGTGGCTGGTTGCCGGCGTGGTTGCTGCTGCGCGTGCTGATCGGTCTGTGCACCATGTGCCAGTACATGGTAATCGAGAGCTGGCTCAACGAGCAGGCCAGTAGCGATCAGCGCGGGCAGGTCTTCTCCGGGTACATGGCGGCATCCTATCTTGGCCTGGTTCTCGGCCAGCTGGTGTTGGTCGCTTCGGCGGAGCTTGGTCCCGAGCTGCTGATGCTGGTCGCCTTGTGTTTTTCCCTGTGTCTGGTTCCGGTCGCTCTGACTCGCAAGCTGCACCCCACTGCTCTGCACTCGGCGCCGCTCGACCCGCGTTTCTTCTTTGCGCGCGTGCCCTTGTCTCTGATTACCATCGTCGTCGCCGGTCTGCTGATCGGTTCTTTCTACGGGCTTGCGCCCCTCTATGGGACGCGCATGGGGCTGTCTACCGAGCAGGTAGGCCTGTTCATGGGCTGCTGCATTCTTGCTGGCATGTTCGTGCAATGGCCGCTTGGCTGGCTGTCGGACCGGCGCGACCGGGTGTGGTTGATCGGGCGTGGTGGTGTGCTCCTGGCGCTGGCTGCGTTGCCGCTGGCGGTGTTGCCCGAAGCGCCGCTGTGGCTGTTGTTCACCGTCGGCGCCTTGGTGTGCATGCTGCAGTTCAGTCTCTACCCGCTGGCGGTGGCCCTGGCCAATGACCACGTTGGCGCAGAACGGCGGGTGTCGTTGACGGCGATGCTGCTGTTGACCTTTGGCGTCGGCGCCAGCCTTGGGCCTCTGCTGGCTGGCGTGATGATGCGTTTCCTCGGCGCCAACATGCTTTATGCCTTTGTCTGTGGCTGCGCCGTGCTTCTTGCCTGGCGCGTGCAGCCGTGGCGGGTCAACCATTTGCACGAGGTCGCCGGCGCGCCGTTGCACCATGTCCTGATGCCCGACAGCACCAGCAGCTCGCCGCTGGCCGCAGCACTCGATCCGCGTGTCGACGAGCAGATGGTTCAGGAACAGATGGTCGATGAGGCGACGCCTGCTGAGGAAGGGGCGGTGAAGCAGACAACGCCGCCGGCGCCGGAGGTCGCGCACGAGCAGGGGGCGCAGCCGGCCGAGCGGGGCCACGCCGATAAATCCGACGAGCACAAGCCAGCGGCTCAATGAAGAACGCCCGGCGCAGGCCGGGCGACTTGATCACTTTCTCTGGCTGTTGCTGCTCAGAGACTGGAGATGAAGACGAGCAACACGCCGATCGGGGCCACGAAACGGGCGATCAGATTCCACAGCGCGAAGCCAGAACTGCTCAGGCCGAGCTCTTCGCGCACGCTCTCGGGCTTGAGGCACCAGCCGACGAAGAGGATGGCACCCAGGGCGGTCAGTGGCAGCAGGAACTTGCTGGTCAGCTTGTCGAGCAGGTCGAAGATATTGTTGCCGAAGATCAGTACATCGCCCCACAGGTTGAACGACAGCAGTGCCGCAATGCCCAGCGCCCAGGTGGCGACGCCGGCGGCCAGGGTGGCGCCGACACGGTTCAGGGGCGTGCGTTCCTCGAGCAGCTCGACCGAGGGTTCGAGCAGCGAGATGGCCGAGGTCAGCGCCGCGAAGGTGAGCAGCGCGAAGAACATCACTCCGAGAATCATCCCGCCGGTGACCTTGCCGAAGACCAGGGGCAGGGTGACGAAGACCAGGCCCGGTCCGGCTGCAGGGTCGAGCCCGTTGGCAAAGACGATCGGGAAGATCGCCAGCCCGGCGGCCAGGGCAATCACCGTATCCATGATCGCCACGGTGCGCGCCGCGCGCAGCAGGTCCACCTTCTGTCCGAGGTAGGACCCATAGGCGATCATGATGCCCATGCCCAGTGACAGCGTGAAGAAGGCATGCCCCAGTGCCGCCAGCACCACCGTTCCGGTGAGCTTGGAGAAATCCGGGGCGAACAGATAGTCGAGGGCCTGCGCGAAACCGTCCGAGGCTGCACCATAGCCGACCATCAGCGCCAGCAGAATGCCCAGGGTCGGCATCAGGATGCGCGAGGCGCGCTCGAGGCCGCCAGAGACGCCCATCGCCACGACGCCGACGGTCAGTCCCATGAACACCGTATGCCAGGTCAACAAGCCGCCGGGATTGGCCAGCATGCCCGAGAAGGCAGCGTCGGCAGCCTCCTTGCCGATGCCATTGAAGGCGCCGCTGAAGGCGTCGATGAGGTAGGACAGTGCCCAGCCGCCGATGACGCTGTAGAAGGACAGGATCAGGAAGCCGGCCAGCGTGCCGCTGACGCCGACCATCACCCAGCCCTTGCTGCGGCCGTTGCTGCGCGCCAGATCGGCCATGGCATTGATCGGGTTCTCCTGGCCGCGGCGGCCGATCAGCCACTCGGCGACGATGATCGGCAGGCCGATCATGGCGATGCAGACCAGATAGACGGCGACGAAGGCCGCGCCGCCGCTCTGCCCGACCATGTACGGGAACTTCCAGATGTTGCCCAGGCCAACCGCCGAACCGACGGCGGCGAGCACGAAGCCCATGCGTGACGACCACTGACCGTGGTGCCCCTTCTTGATCACTGACATGTCTCTCCTTCAGGTGTGGGATTCCTTATCGGCCGCGGATCCTACTTGGTTTTTTCTTGTCGCGAGCCGTGCTGGTGGGTTCAACGCTTGAAGCGCTCCTCGGCTAGCGCGTCGGCCACCTCGCCAGTGGGCCGTGCTTCCTTGTCGGCGCGCTCGAAAATCTCCAGTAGCGTGTCGTGGATGCCTTCCAGATGACGCAGCAGGGCAGGGCGCTCGAAGCCGATTCGTTCATGATAGATGTCGATGATCCCGCCGGCATTGATCACGTAGTCTGGCGCGTAGAGGATGCCGCGACGCATCAGCTCGCTGCCGTGGCGCACTTCGGCCAGCTGGTTGTTGGCGGCGCCAGCGACGATGCTGGCGTGCAATAGCGGGATCGTCTCGTCGTTGAGAATGGCGCCCATGGCGCAGGGGGCGAAGACGTCCACGTCGGCTGCGTAGATGGCTTCCGGTGCCAGCGCGCTGGCACCCAGCTCCTGGCGCGCACGCACCAGATTTTCCTCATGGATGTCGGCGACCCACAGTTGCGCGCCGGCTTCCTTGAGCTGGCGAGCGAGGTCGAAACCGACGTTGCCGACCCCCTGGATCGCGACCCGCAAACCGTCAACTGAATCACGTCCGAGCTTGCGCTTGACCGCTGCCTTGATGCCGAAGAAAGTACCGTAGGCGGTGGCCGGTGAGGGGTCGCCGCTGCGCATGCCCTCAGCGTCGTCGGAGGGCTTGTCGACAATGCCGGCGACGTGCGCCGTACGCGCGGCGAGGTATTTCATGTCGGCGACGCTGGTGCCCGAGTCCTCGGCGGCAACGTAGCGGCCGTTGAGCTGGTTCAAGGCGCGCGCAAAGGCGTCGAGCAGGGCCGGCGTCTTGTCGGTACGCGGATTGCCGATGATCACCGACTTGCCGCCACCGAACTCGAGGCCGGCCAGGGCCGACTTGTAGGTCATGCCGCGCGACAGGCGCAACACATCGCGGATGGCATCGTCTTCGCTGGCGTAGTGCCACATGCGGCAGCCGCCGAGCGCCGGGCCGAGATTGGAATTGTGCACCGCGATGATGGCTTTCAGGCCGCTGGCGTCGTCGCTGCAGAAAACCACTTGTTCGTGATCGGCAAAATCACGCAGGGAAAAAACGGACATGGCAATGCTCCTTATTCTGGTAATCAAGGATGCGGCAATCCCGCTGCCGTCGCTTGTGGCGAGCGGGGTGGAACTGCCGCGGGGGGCGAGGTTCTGAAGCGGCTCTCGATCAGGCCGAGACTTTGCTCGTCGGCATCTGTTGCATGACCTGTACGCTCGGTGCGCTCTGGCCGTTGAAGCGTGCCAGCAGCGCTTCCTGCTGCGCACGGGCGTGCTCGATATAGCGCTCGCGGATATGGCCGAAGCCGCGAATCTGCTCGGGCAGGCTGGCCAGTTCGACGGCCAGTTCGTGTTTGCTGGTATCGAGGCCGGCGAGCAGGCTTTCGATCAGTGCCTCGTAGTCGGCGATCAGTTGCCGGTCGAGCCTGCGCTCGGCGCTGCGCGCGAAGATATCGAAGCGGCCGCCGCGCAGGTGCTTGCAGCCGGCCAGAATACGCATCGCCTTGAGCATCCATGGGCCGTAGCGACGCTTCTTGAGCTGCCCAGTCGCCGGGTCCTTGCCGGCAAGCAGCGGCGGTGCGAGGTGGAAGACCAGTTTGTAGTCGCCCTCGAACTGCGCCTCGACGCTGTTGATGAAGGCGCCGTTGGTATATAGCCGGGCCACTTCGTACTCGTCCTTGTAGGCAAGCAGCTTGTAGTAGCCGCGGGCGACGGCTTCGCCGAGCAGCGAGATTCCCGGCGTCAGCGCTTCTTCGGCCGCACGCACGCGCTTGACCAGCGCCAGGTAGCGCTCGGCATAGGCGGCGTCCTGATATTCGCTGAGCTGCTGCTGGCGGCGGGCGATCAACTCGTCGACGCTGCTCGACAGGCGGTGATGATCGGGCAGCTGCGTCGCTTGCGCGGCCTTGACCACCGCCGCCCTATCGACGGCCGCAACGCGGCCCCACTGGAAAGCGGTGGTGTTGGCATTGACGGCCGCGGCGTTGATCTCGATGGCGCGTAGAATCGCCGCGCGCGACAGCGGTACCAGGCCTTTCTGCCAGGCGAAGCCGAGCATGAACAGGTTGGTGGCGATGGCGTCGCCCATGATTGCCGTCGCCAGCTGCGAGGCGTCGAGGAAATCGGCGCTGTCGCTCCCGACGGCGTCGGCGATGCGCGCTTCCATGCCGTCCTGCGGGAACTGCGGATCCGGGTTGGCGACGACGTCACCGCTGCGCGCCTGCGCGGCAAAGCCGCGCACGAAGTCGCTGGTGGTGCTCTGGTCGCGGTTGATGACCACACGGGTGTAGCCGGTGCGCATCTTGGCGATCGATTCGTCGCTGGCGGCGACGACCAGGTCGCAGGCGATTACCGCGTTGGCTTCGCCGGCGGCGACCCGCGCCGCGTAGAGTTGTTCCTGGCGGTCGGCGATGCGCACATGCGACCACACGGCGCCGCCTTTCTGAGCCAGCCCGGCCATGTCGAGCACCAGCACGCCTTTGCCTTCGAGGTGCGCGGACATGCCCAGTAGCGCCCCGATGGTCACCACGCCGGTACCGCCAACGCCGGTGATCAGCATGCTCCACGGCTTCGCCGTGCCCGGCAATGTCGGCTCGGGCAGTTGCGCGAACAGGGCCTCGCTCGGCGTCGCTGCCTTGCCCTTCTTCAGCGCGCCGCCTTCGACGGTCACGAAGCTCGGGCAGAAGCCCTTGATGCAGGAGAAGTCCTTGTTGCACGCCGATTGGTCGATGGCCCGCTTGCGCCCGAACTCGGTCTCGACCGGAACCACCGACATGCAGTTGGATTTCTCCGAGCAGTCGCCACAGCCTTCGCAGACCAGGTCGTTGATCAGCACCCGCTTTGCCGGATCGGGAAATTTGCCGCGCTTGCGACGCCGGCGCTTCTCGGCGGCGCAGGTCTGGTCGTAGATGATGGCGGTCGCGCCCGGCACGCTGCGCAGTTCGCGCTGTACCGCGTCCAGCTGGTCGCGATGACGCACCGGTGTGCCGGACGGCAGGGCCGCGTCGCCGTGGTATTTCCCCGGTTCGTCGGTGACCACGACAATGCTCTTGATGCCCTCGGCGGCGATCTGCCGGGCGATGATCGGCACGCTCAGCGGGCCGTCGTGCGGCTGCCCACCGGTCATGGCGACGGCGTCGTTGTAGAGAATCTTGTAGGTGATGTTCACCCCGGCAGCGATCGACTGGCGGATGGCGAGCAGCCCGGAGTGGAAATAGGTGCCGTCGCCGAGGTTGGCAAAGACGTGCTGGGTGCTGGTGAAGGG
>ERZ761607.2929-NODE-2929-length-17435-cov-8.320771_pt1 | contig 17435 bp, 17 predicted proteins | sample MGYA00511164_ERZ761607 | MGnify/ENA primary metagenome ERZ761607 (study PRJEB28899, sample SAMN02445080) | bioreactor sludge metagenome | biome: EBPR sludge | place: Australia: Brisbane, Thorneside Wastewater Treatment Plant | collected 2011-06-22 ...
TGCCTGTGTGGGTTATAGAATTCAAACCTTGCCCTGATGAAGAAGGGATTAAGACTCATCAAGGCCGTTGGACTCGATTCCCTTCTCGATTCAAACCTTGCCCTGATGAAGAAGGGATTAAGACGGGCATCCAAAGGGTGCCTGGTGGCCTTCGGTTTATTCAAACCTTGCCCTGATGAAGAAGGGATTAAGACGAAGATCGAGCACGCGATAACCGGGGCGGATGTATTCAAACCTTGCCCTGATGAAGAAGGGATTAAGACGGCGCACCGCGAGCAGTGCTGAATCTATAAGAGTTTTATTCAAACCTTGCCCTGATGAAGAAGGGATTAAGACGGCACTGACGTGTGTGGGGTGCTATGGTTTTTTGGATTCAAACCTTGCCCTGATGAAGAAGGGATTAAGACATATCTGAACGCTTTGATGTTTTATTCGTAATTGGCATCATATGGAGATAACATGGCAGACTATACTGGCAAAGAAGATGGTAGAGAATTATCTGTAATAGACCCAGTCGAGCCGAATACGGTTTTTGATCTCAAACCAACGGGCGTGCCAGCAGGTGCTGTACCGATATTTGATGATGATTTCAGTGCAGTAGTAGGCTATCGTCACGAGAGCGTGATTGGAGTTTATAAGATTTACGATCTTGAAGGAAAAATCATTGGCATAGAAGAAAAGGGACTTGAAACTCCTCTATTCGATCCAATTGATTTGCTCTTTTTTGGGGGAGGGATTGTCCGGGCTATTGGAAAGGGGATACTCAAGGGAACTGTCAGAGCAGCTCCGAAAGTTGCTGCGCTTACAGCCACGAAACTCTCTACACGGACGCTCACTGCTTCGATTGTCGGCGTACTACGTACAACCTTTAAAGGTTTATCAGCGCGGAGTTTAAAATTTACCGCAGTGACAGCGAAACGTATGGAGATACAAGGCCGCCATGTTCCCTTGCATATCCTCCATCTTGCGCTCAAATATGGAAAACGGGTAGCGGATCCACAGGGTATTAAAGGAGCTTTTTTGTATACTGTGAAAATGTTTCGGAATGGAAAAGAATATACCTTGGAGGTTGTTGTACGCGAGTCTGATTGGACCATTCTCCATTTTCTCTACAAGTAATTATTGAGTCTATATGAGCATGAAACCTCTACGCCTCACTTTTCAAGCCACAACAACAGAATGCCACTCTCAAATACAATGGGATGAGGATTCATTCTTGTTGTCGGTTTTCTTTCACTATTCTAATGGAAAGATAGAAAAATCCTCTCTGTTAGAAAAACTTGATCAGGTTTTTGGTATTAGACAAAAAGAATATCGAATAGCTCTTGGAGAGCTAGATATCCTCCTTGATGCACAAAAGCGTATTACTCTAATTGAGATTCGCACGAACCCTCTTTTGTGGAAGCATGAAGCGCTTCGCCCAGTCTCCAGTATTTCAGAGGCGGTTTTTGTGAATTTCTTGGTGAATTATGACGAAAATTATATTGCTCAGTATGATTTGCCGCTCCAAATAATTCGTGATATATCAAGCCAAACGCTCAGCTTTTCATTTGGAGATTTTGTTTCTTCTCAGTGGATATCTGTTTCTCAAGAATTTCTTATTGGAACGACGTTAGATGGTTTTTTGAGTGAGTTTCGAATCACAGGTATAAAGGGCGGTTTTTTAAGGCGCAATTTGTGATCAAAATCTTGTCCTGATGAAGAAGGGATTAAGACTGCATGGGAGTCCCATACAGGCTACTAAGCCTTTGCATTCAAACCTTGCCCTGATGAAGAAGGGATAAGACCTTTCGGTGTCCGCCCAGGTCATCTGGACTCATGCCATTCAAACCTTGCCCTGATGAAGAAGGGATTAAGACCTTTAAATTGCGATACTAGGCTGGTCTGCCAAGCTCATGAAGTGGTTCTTTGGCGTAGCGGGGATTTTTGGCGTAGCAGGGGTAATAACCGGGAGTCTGAGCGGGTTCCATTCCAAGGGCTACTTCCATCCTGATTCAAAACTCATGTGAGAATAATGCAGTGGTCGCGTCGACTTCCAAAGCCATCGCCCCAGTCGCCGATATCGACTTCTGGTTCGATTTCGCCAGCAATTACAGCCATATCAGCGTCATGCGCATCGAGCGGGAAGCGGTCGGGCGCAACGTTCGGGTGATTTGGAAACCCTTCCTGCTCGGCCCCATCTTCAAGGCGCTGGGCTGGGCTACCTCGCCCTTCATCGTGCAGCCGGCGATGGGGGCGTACATGTGGAAAGACATGGTGCGCCAGTGCGCGAAGTACGGCGTGCCGTGGCGCCGGCCGACCGCGTTTCCCCGACTCTCGGTGCTGCCTCTGCGGGTGGCGCTGATCGGCGTCGACCAGCCGTGGATCGGCGACTATTGCCGGCAAATCATGCGGCGCAATTTCGTCGACGATCAGGACATCCACACTCCCAAAGCGGTCGGCGCCGTATTGACCGATCTTGGGCTTCCAGCGGACGAGATCATCGCTCTGGCGCAGTCGGAACCGAACAAACTCAGACTTCGGGAAAACACCGAGGCCGCGCAAGCCTTGGGCGTTTTTGGTGCTCCGACGTTTTTCGTGCGCGGGGAGATGTTCTGGGGCAACGACCGGCTCGACGACGCGCTGGATTTCGCCACCCAGGGAATCACTCCCTGAAGGCTGGGCGGCGATGCGCGCGTCGGTTCAGGGTTTGATATCGCCGGCCTGCAACTCCACCCGGCTCTGCTTCTGGTTGTAGCCCATCCGGGCGATCACCTCGTAATCCAGTTCCACCTTGCCGCCGGCGGGTATTCCGGTCTCGAACTGCACGGTCTGGAAATCGTGCAGGGTCGGATTCAGCCGGCTGCGGAACACGATGTCGCCGGCGTATTCGCGGCGGATTTGCACGTTGATGGGCTTGCGGGTGTAGTTGCGGATCTTCTGCCGATACACCGTATGCTCGTCCCAGCCGGCGACCTGGCTGTCCAGTTCCAGCTTGAACCCGTCCTCGCCCAGCTTGCGGTAGAGATTGCCGCCCTTGATCTGGAACCAGAGGTTGTCGCGGTAAACCTTCTGCTTGAGCAACTCGAACACCACCGCCGGGTCTGGACCGAGATTCAGCTCGATCTTGTCGCCGATGGGCACGTATTTCAGATTTTGCGCTGCCAGATAGCTCAAGCCATCGCGGCCGTTGGCGCGGAACACCCGCAGCATTCCATCCGGCAGTGGCGTGGTTCCCAGTTTCGAGGCCGCGTCATTCCTTAGCCAATACAGCCGGGTCAGTTGCTCGCCGTACTCGCGGGATCGGTAGCGGTACTCGACCGTCATCGGCACGCCCGCCGCCTCGAAACTGCGCAACCGCTTGGCCCAGCCGTTGGGCACGGTTTCCGTCCCTTCGATGGTGTAAATGAAATACTCGCTCAACCCTTCCTTGATGATTTCCTTGGGCGCTTCCATTTCCGCCACTGCGTCGTAGGCGGCCCCAGCCATCATCATCGGCGCGGGCGGCGCGGCGGGCGCCATCATCTTGCGGGCGGCCTTCTGGCGCATGTCCCGATATTCGTTCTTATCCAGTTCGCCGATTCGCCCAACCGGCACTTTCGCCAGCTCGGCGATCTTCTCCACCAGGTTGATGGCGCCCACCACCAGCCGCACCTGGGCGTTTTCATAATCCTCGCCGGACTGATTGCGCACCCGGACGAAGCTTTCCAACCGCAGCGTCTTCTCGTCGGCATCGGCGATGGCGACATAATCCGCCGCCCATGAAATGCCGGATGTGAAATAGCTGATCTCGATGGTCGCCTCGCGATTGGCGTCGCTATGCACGTTCCAGTACAGCATCTGCGGCTTGTCGTGCGGGAACGTGGTGTCGAGGACTTCCAGCCCGGCTTTGGGTCCACGGAATTTCAGTTCGACCGAGGTCGGGTCGATCAGGGTATTGGCCCAGGAAAATTGCAGGGGGTTGACGCCCTGTTTGAAGGTCACCACCCGCGTTTCCCGCACCAGGGTCAGGTCTTCGGAGTTGTAGATGGTCAACTGCACCGTGCTTCGGGTGGGCACGGTGGCAAGATCGACGTTGCGGGCCGGCAGCGCCAGCGGCAGCAGCAACCCGAACAGGCACAGCAACCAACGAACAGTCAGGTTGGAAGTCATGGCACTCACCACTCGTTGTTCAGGGTTAGCCGCAGGGTATGGATTTGCTTCTTGGCTTGACCGTCGGCGGCGCGGGCTGGTAGATCGACATGAAACAGCAGTTTGTCGGCGTCGCTCTTTTCAAGATCGGGACTGCGCAGGCTGCCGTCGCCCAGTTGCCATTCCGGGTCGCGGCCACTGTCGCCGCGAATCTGATCGCGAATCTGACGGACGCTTTCGGCGATGTCGAGCGTAACCGGCGTATCCTTGAAATTCTCGATCTCGTATTTCAGGGTCACGTCGTAGCGGTACAGATTGCCGGCGATGCGCTGGCGCTCGTTGCGGTCCACGGTGCGCCGCACCGCGATGTCGCGCGCCAGACCCAGATACAGCTTGAGTTCGTCGTCGGGCGCGGTGAACTTGCCGCGATCCTCGCCCAGGAAGGCGCTGCCGCCCTTGCCGTCGTCCTGGAAGATGCGGGCCTTGCCCTCCGGCAGCGGTTCCTTGCCGAGCGCGCCGCCGGCGTTCTTGATCACGTAGTGCATCGGCACGTTGAGCTTGTCCTGGGCGCGGTCGAGATAGCCGAACTCCACTGGATGGCTGGTGTAGGTCTTGCGCACCGGCACGGCGGTAAAACGGCTCAGTTGCACTTCCTTGGTCTCGCTCAGGCCCAGCGGCTTGCCGAAACGTTCACCGACGCCAGCCCAAAATTCGGCGGCGTCGTAGGCTTCGTTGGCGTTGTTGTTGACCCGCAGGAATTGCGCCAGATTCAGGGCCTTCTCGTCACGGTCGGCCACCGCGCGGTAATGGAAATCCTTGCCCAGCCCGCCCAGGACGTAGCTGATGCGCACCCGCGCCGCGCCGGAAGCGCTGGCGGCAACCGCCCAGACCAGCGCGGTTTCGTTGGGCGGATAGCTGACCGAGAGTACCTTGGCGTCCAGCGGCTGATCGGCGGGCGGCGGCAGGATGCGCAGCACCAGAGTATCGGGGTCGATGCGGGTATTGGCCCAGGAGAAATCCACCTGGTTGACGCCTTTGACCAGGGGAACGATGCGCTCCTCCTCGACCAGGGCGATCTGGGGATGATCGAGCTGGATTTCCACCCGCTCGCGTACCGGCAGGGTGGTGAGCTTGATCCGGGCCAGTGCGTCCAGCGGCCCGGCGCCGAGCACCAGCAGGACGCCTAGCGGATACAGCCATCGGGTTCGGTTCATGGGTTATCGCCTCCAGAAAATGCAATGGATCGGTATAACCATAAACGCCCTTGCGGCGTTGTGGGGTCAGCCCACGGATTAAATCCCCGGACCAGGGAAAAGCGCGTCGCTCACCGCCCCGTTTCCTTGACCCGCGCGGCCAGCGAAAAGTGCCGGCCCCGGGTCGGCAGCAAACCCTGCGGACGGATCACCATCATCACCATCATCACCAGCCCGAACACCAGCATCCGGGCGCCGGCGAACTCGCGGAACAGTTCCGGCAGACCCACCACCAGGAACGCCGCCAGCAACACGCCGGGAATGCTCCCCGCCCCGCCGAGAATGACGATCATGAACAGCACCACCGACTCCCAAAAATTGAAGGACTCTGGCGAGATGATGGTCATTTTGGCGGCGAAGAGTGTTCCAGCCATCCCAGCCCAGGCCGCGCCCAGGCCGAACGCCGCCAGCTTGTAATGATCGGTGTTGATCCCGCTGCCCTCCGCCGCCACCTCGTCCTCGCGCAGGTAGTTGAGCGCCCGCCCGAACCGCGACTGCTTGAGCCGCAGGAACAGGAAAATGGTCAGCCCGACGAAGCCCCAGATCAGATAGAAAAATTCCTCTGGCCGGCGGATGACCCAGCCGAACAGCCGGGGCCGGCTGATGCCGAAGATGCCGTTAGCGCCACCGGTGATGCCGAACACGTCGTTGACCAGGGCGATGCGAACGATCTCGCCGACGCCGATGGTGACGATCAACAGATAATCGCCGCGCAAATGCACGACGGGCCGCGCCACCGCCAGCGCGAACAGTCCGGCGGCCAGCCCGCTGAAGGGCAGCGTCCACAGAATGGGAATCTGGTAGCGGGTGTTGAGGATGGCGGCGGTATAGGCTCCCATCGCATAGAACGCGGCGTGGCCCATGTTGAACAGCCCGGCCTCGCCCAGAATCAGGTTGAGGCTCAGCGCCAGCAGCGCGTACAGACCGATGCTGTTGAGCACGTCCACCTGATAGGTGTTGAGAAACAGCGGCGCGACGGCGAATAGCGCCGCGCACGAACCGGTGCCAAGCCAGGCGGCGCGGTTCATATCTTGTCCGCCACCCGCTCGCCCAGCAGACCGGTGGGCCGGACGATCAGAATCAGAATCAGCACGCAAAATGCGATGGCGTCCTTCCAGGCGATGGAGACATAGGCCGCGCCCAGCGCCTCGATCACCCCGAGCAGCAGGCCGCCCACCATCGCGCCGGGAATGTTGCCGATGCCGCCGAGAATCGCGGCGGTGAACGCCTTCATGCCGTAGACCCAGCCCATGGTGAAATTGACCTGGCCGTAGTACAGCCCCACCATCAGCCCCGCCGCGCCGCCGAGCGCCGGCCCCAGCAGGAACACCAGCAGGATTACCCGGTTTACGTCGATGCCCATCAGCCGCGCCGCGCTCTGGTCAATCGCCGCCGCACGAATGGCCGTGCCGATTCGAGTTTTCTGGATGAACAGGTACAGGGCGACCATCATCGCCACCGACGCCAGCACGATCAGCACCCGCATCAGCGGGATGTACAGGCCGAAGACATCGAGCGTGGCGGCGGGCAGGATTTCATCGGGATAAACCTGGAAGCGCGCGCCGTAGACCAGCATCAGGGTGTTTTGCAGAAAGATCGAAGCGCCCAGCGCCGACACCACCGCCGACAGGCGCGGCGATTCGCGCAGGGGACGATAGGCGGCTCGTTCCAGCATCGCGCCCAGTATCGCCACCAGGCCCATCACCATCAGCACCAGCACCAGCACGCCCAGCGCGAAGCCGACCCGGTCGGTCAGCGCCAGCGAGGTCAACAGGGTCAGGCCGAGATAGGCGCCGTAGGTGAACAGGTCGCCATGGGCGAAGTTGATCAGCTTGAGTACGCCATAAACCATGGTGTAGCCCAAGGCGATCAGGGCGTAGATGCCGCCCACGGCGAGACCGTTAGTGAGTTGCTGGAGGAATTCTTCCATGATGTCGCTGGGATTCAGGCTGGAGGGAAAGGACCGGCAAATACTGGCGTGGTTGCGGCGGCTTCCTCCGGCAGGGGAGAAAGCCGCCTAGCCGCCTTACAGCTTCTGCATCACGAACTTGCCGTCGGCATCCACCTTGTAGACCCGGTACACTTCGCCCTCGCGGTCGCCCTTGGCGTCGAAGGCAATCGGGCCGCTCAGACCGGAAAAATTCTTCAGGTCCTTGTGCAAATAGTCAGCGATCTTGGTGGCATCAGTGGACTTGGCGCCCGCGATGCCCGCCACCATCACCCGGAAGCCGTCGCCGGCCAGCACCGCCCAGATCGAGGGCGGCAACTCGTTGTATTTCTTCTGGTAATCGGTCAGGAACGCCTTGGCGTCCGCCGTATCCAGGTCCTGCGGCTGCGGCGGACTGAGGAAATAAAAGCCCTCGGCCGCCTTGCCGGCGATCTTGATCAGATCGGCATTGTTGTTCGCGTCGCCGCCGATGAACGGCACGTTCCAGTTCATCCCTTTCTTCTGCTTCAGCAGCAGGCCGGCTTCCGGATAATAACCGGTGAACAGCACCACATCGGGACCAGCGCCCTTCAGCTTGGTCAGGATGGCGGTGTAGTCGCTTTCCTTGGGCGTCAGCGCGTCGAAGAATACGACTTCCGTCCCTTTTTTCTTCAGCAGGGCGTTGGCCTCATCCGCCAAACCTTTGGCATAGGCGCTGCTGTCGTGCAGGATGGCGACCTTCTTGAAACCCAGTTTTTCGATGGTTTGCGCCGCCATGCGGCCCTGCTCGTCGTCACGCGGCGCGGTGCGGAAGAATTTCTTCAAACCCTTCTCGGTGAGGCGGATCGCGGTCGAACCGTTGGCGATCTGGGGAATACCGGCCTCGTCGTAGATGTTCTGGCTGGCTTCGGTCACGGCGGAGCCGTAGGTGCCGACCACCGTCGCCACCCCCTTGGTGGTCAACCGTTGCGCGGCCAGCGAAGCGGTGCGCGCATCGCCGCCGTCGTCCTCGGTCACCACCTCGATCTTCTTGCCCAGCACGCCGCCCTTGGCGTTCTGCTGCTCGGCCAGCAGCTCGACGATCTTCTTCATGCCTTGCCCTTCGCTGGCCCAGGACCCGGTCAGCGGCGCCATCAGGCCAATCTTGACCGTATCCGCCGCCTGGACCATCCCGCCGCCCAGCGCCAAACCGACCGCCGCGACCAAGGTCAACAGTTGTTTTTTCATGCGGTGACATCCTCCTGGCGAATTTTGGGAAAGAGCAACGATAACAGCGAATTTCAAACAGCGTCAAACTCGCCGAACCGGCGGGAAGGGTATCCTGATCTCCGTCAGGGACGCGGCGGCCATCGGCGCGCGGGCCTCATCCTCGTCGTCCATGCCCGCGTCTTCCGCCTCATCGCCTCCGCCGGGCAGCCAGGCCGAGGTCCGACCCCCCGTGCGGGAACCGAGTCCGGCGAAATCGAACAACCGGGCATCGGCCAGATGCGAGGGCGCCACGTTCTGAAGCGCGGCGAAGAGGTTTTCCACCCGCCCCGGAAACTGCCTCTCCCATTGTCGCAACATGGCCTTGATCGCCTGCCGTTGCAGGTTCGGCTGCGAACCGCACAGGTTGCAGGGAATGATCGGGAATTGCCGCGCCTCGGCATGGGCGGCGATATCGCGCTCCCGGCAGTAGGCCAGCGGCCGGATCACCACGTGGCGACCATCGTCGCTGAGCAGTTTCGGGGGCATGGCCTTGAGCTTGCCGCCGTGGAACAGGTTCAGGAACAGGGTTTCCAGAATGTCGTCGCGGTGATGGCCCAGCGCGATTTTGGTCATGCCATGCTCGGCGGCGAAGGTGTAGAGAATCCCGCGCCGCAGACGCGAACACAGCCCGCAGGTGGTCTTGCCGACGGGAATCACCCGCTGGACGATGCGGTAGGTGTCCTGCTCGATGATGTGGAAAGGGATGCCGATGTCGCGCAGATAATCCGGCAGGACGTGTCCGGGAAAGCCGGGTTGCTTCTGATCGAGATTGACCGCCACCAGTTCGAACCGCACCGGCGCCCGCGCCTGGAGATGACGCAGAATGTCGAGCAGGACGAAGGAATCCTTGCCGCCGGACAGGCAGACCATCACCCGGTCGCCGTCCTCGATCATGTTGAAATCCTGAATGGCGCGGCCCACGTTCCGTCGCAGGCGCTTTTGAAGCTTGTTGAAATGGATCTGCTGTTTCCTGGCCGCCGTCATCGTTGTCATTCCCCCCGGGAACCGCCCGCGCGGCGGGAGACTTTACCTGAAATCCGGTCTGGCCGCGCCGGGTTCATCCCTTGCTGGACGCCGGGCGGGGGACTAGACTCCCCCGGTATTACCGATCGCCATCATTCAAACCGTGGTTCGGCGTTTCTCGTTCCCGGCCCGCCGGCCCGCACCGACCGCCATTCCCTGGAGGCTTTTCACCATGGAGACTCGTGACATCGAACATTACCGACACCGGCTCGTCGAACTGCGCGTCGAGCACCGCGACCTCGACGACGTCATTGCCCGCCTCGCCAAGGATCCTCTGGTTGACGAACTGGAACTGAAACGGCTGAAGAAGCGCAAGCTCCTGCTCAAGGACATGATCGCCCATCTCGAAAGCAAGCTGATCCCCGATCTCAACGCCTGATCCCGCCCAAACGAATGGAGCCGCCCGACCTCGCGATCGGCGGCCCCATCGCCTCCATCCCCTGATTCGTTCAGATCGCCTTGCCGTGCTTTTTGAGGTACAGGGTCTTGGCCTGACCGATCCAGTCATCGCGATGAACGCGACCGCTGAAATTGATCACCTCCGATTCGAGCCGCTCGATCTCGTCGTCGGTCAACACCGCGATCTGCCGATACGTCGTGATGCCCGCGCCATTGAGCTTGCCTTCCAATACCGGACCGATCCCGCTGATCAGCTTCAGATCGTCCTGCTCCGCCGGCGGGGTGGCCGGACCAGCGGCCTGTCGATCCTCGGCCAACCCCCGAATCAGATCGTTCATCGCTTCAAGGCGCTTGGCGATGCCCTGCAAATCGTCGCGAGTCGGCACGCCCAGCCGTTTCAGGGCGCGAGCCACCCGCTCCTCGAACAACTGCTCCAAGTTGTCCAGGGTATCGACCGTCCTGGTCTTGACGCCCTCGACCATGCCGCGCACCTCATCCACCCGCTCCTTCACTTCCTCGACTTTTTCTCCGGCCAGTCTCAGCGTCTGATCGCGCAGTTTCCCGCCTTCCCTGGCCAGCGAATCCATCACCTTGCCCGCTTCTTCCTGGGCCTTGTCCACCGCGGCCCTGAGTTGATGCGCCACGGATTCGGGCGCCTGTTTTTCGGTATCATTGCTCATGTCGTACTCCTTGCTGGGCGATTGCCACGAATGGATCGTGATTTTCATCCTAGCGACGAAAACTAGTGTAAACACCCTAGGCGGCGTTTTATCCGGTCTCGTTCAGCCAGCGGCCCAACCGCCCCCGCTCCACCGCTATGATAGAGTAATCCATCGATGTACTTCCGATCCGACGGCCCGCCTCGCCGCGGCCGGCGGAGCCAAACCTGATCCAGAACCCCGCAACCATCCCATGATCCTGAGCCGCTTCCTCAAGCCCAAGTGGCAACACGCCGATCCCGAGACCCGCAAACAGGCTTTACGGGAACTGGAAACCACCAATCCGACGCTGCCCGAACTGGCTCGGCGGGACCCCGATCCGGACGTGCGGCGCGCCGTGCTGGAACGCCTCGGCGATCTTGACCTGCTCCAACTCATCGCCTGCGAGGATGGCGACGCCGGGGTGCGCGCCGCCGCTCAGGAGCGCTACCGCGCCCTGCTGGCCGGCCAAACCGCCGACGGTCCGACGCTGGCCGAGCGTCTGGAGCGACTGCGACGCGAACCCGACGCCGATCTGGCGGACTACCTGCTGCGCCATGCCGCCGAACCGGAACTGCGGCTGGCCCTGCTGGAACGAATCGACACCGAGCCGGCCTTGGCCGAAATCGCGATGGGGGACTATCATCCCGACCTGCGGCTGGCGGCGCTGGAACGGGTTCACGATCCCGAATTGCTCGACCGAATCGCCCGCCACAGCCGCAACCGCGACAAGCGCCTGCACCGCCGGGCGCGGGAACGCCTGGACGCTCTGGCCGCCGAGCAGGCGCGCGCCGCTCACGCCGAGCGGTTGTGCGTCGAGATGGAGAACCTGCGCTGGGACGGCGAGAGCGGAGTCAACGCCGGGCGCTTTCCCCGACTGGAACAGGAATGGCGCGACCAGGAAACCACCGCGCCGCCCGAACCGCGAGAGCGCTATGTCCAGGCGCGCGCCCGGTTTCTGGCCGAGCGCCAGGCCAGCGCCAGCCGCCGCGGCCAGCGATTGGAGTTGATCGCGACGCTGGATGCCCTGCTGGAACGGCTGCGCCAAGCGGCCGAACCGAGCGCCGAACTCGACGCGGCGGTTCAGTACGCCACCCACGAGGCGCCGGCGGCCTGGACGGCTTTCGGCCCCTCCCAAAGCGCCGAGAGCCGGCGGCTGGATGAGCGGTTTCGGCAACTGGAGCAGGACATCCACGACCAGGACCGCGTCCTGCACCGCAACCATGCCCGCGCCGAGCGCCTGCGCGACATGTTGCGACAGGGCGAGGCACTGCTTCAGCAACCCAGCGCGGTTCACGAGACCGACCTCAAACACCTGCGTCAGCGCTGGGAGGCGCTGGAGCGTCCCGAGACCCACGCCCTGGCCCTGGAGCTGCAGAGCCGCTTTGAGAGCCTGCTCGACCAACTGCGCGCCCGCCTGCAACGGCAGGTTCAGCAGCGCGACCAGGAATGGCGGGAGTTGCAGGAACTGACGGAACAGCTTGAAACGGCGGCCGAAAACGGTGAGCTACAACAGGCCACCCAGCTTCAGGACCAGATTCGCCACCGGCTCAAGCACAACATCGGCCTGAGCCGAGCGCAGATGGCGGGGATCGAGGAGCGGTTGCAGACCTGCGCGGGTCGTCTGGGCGAACTGCGCGACTGGCGCCGCTGGGGCGCCCACCAGGCCCGGGAACAACTGTGCGCCACCGCCGAGGGTTTGATCGACCTGGCGGCCGAACCGGCCGAGATCGCCCAGCGCATCCAGCAGGTCCGCGAAGCCTGGAAGGCGCTGGATCATCAGGAAGGCGCCGCGCCCAAGGCGTTGTGGAAACGCTTCAACGCCGCCTGCGAACGCGCCTACGCTCCCTGTCAGGCCTACTTTGAGGCCCAGGCGCAGGAGCGGCGGCGGAACCTTGAGAGCAAACAGGCGCTGTGCGCGCAGCTGGAGCAGTTCGAAACCGCCACCGACTGGCAACGGGTGGACTGGCGCGAGGCCGACCGACTGCGCCGCCGCGCCCAGGAACAGTGGTACAAGCTTGGGCCCGTCAACCGCGCCGACCGCAAGACCCTGGATCGCCGGTTCCAGCGGATCCTGCGCCAGTTGGACAACCGTCTCGACGCCGAGCGCGGCCGCGAATTCCAACGGCGCCAGCAACTCATTCGACAAGTACGCGCCCTGGCGGAAGGCGCCGACCTGCGCGTCGTCATCGAAGCCGCCAAGAAAGCGCAAGCGGAATGGCACCCCACCGTGCAGGCGTTGCCCCGTCAGGAACAGGCGTTGTGGAAGGAATTTCGCGTCGTCTGCGACGCCGTGTTCGCTCGCCGCCAGGCCGAGCAGCAGGCCGTCGATACCGAGCGGCAGGATCATCTGCGGCGCAAGCGGGAGCTGTGCGCGGAAATCGAGGCGCTGGCGACTATCGACTCCAGGCAACTGGCCGAAGCGCGCGCCCGGCTGCAAGCCATCCAGCAGGAATGGGAAACCGCTGGCCCGGCACCCAAGACCGAGCAGCGTGCGCTCGACCAGCGCTTCGAAGCGGCCGTGCGCCAATTTGCCCATCGCGAGCAAGCTCTGCGGCGGACCAAGGTCCGGGAGGCTTTCCAGCACTTGCGCCAGCGCGCCCGTCTTTGCGCTGGCCTGGAAGCCCTGCTCGCCGACCCAGTCGCCGATATCGAAGCCACGCTGGCCGAGGCGCGGGACGCCTGGGAAGCTCTGCCGGAATTGCCGGTGGCATTGCTGGAACCGATGCGGCAACGCTTTACCACTATTGTTCAGGCCCTGAGCGATGCCAGTCCCGCTCCAGCATCGGTGGTGCGCGCCAGCCTGGAACGCAACCTGGAGCGCAAGCGCATCTGGTGCGTGTGCATGGAAATCGTCGCTGGGATGGAATCGCCGCCCGAGTTCGCCGCGTTGCGGATGGAATATCAGGTCGCCCGGCTGTCGGCGTCGCTGGCCGGCGCCGCCGTCAAGGCCGACGCGATCTATGACCCTCGCCGGCTACAGGAACAATGGTGCCTGACCGGGGCGTTGCCCGCCGAAGCGGAGACGGCGCTGGACGCCCGCTTCTTGCGCGCGCTGGAGGCCTGGCGGCGACGGGAGGAAGCCTGAAGCCGCCTGACGCCGCCCCACCGGACCTGAAGCCGAGCGATCTGTTGCTGGCGCTGCTGGCCAACGCCGCCTGGGCGTTCAACTTCGTCGCCGGCAAGGTCGGCGTGACCCATTTCCAACCGTTCCTGTTCACGGCCCTGCGCTTCGCCGTGCTGCTGCTGGTGCTGTTGCCGTTCCTGCGCTGGCTGCCGGGCCGAATGCGTGGCGTGCTCGGCATCGCCCTGGTGCAGGGTGTGCTGCATTTCAGCCTGGTGTTCGCCGGGCTGGAAGCCAGCGGCGATATCGTCTCGGTCGCCATCGCCAGCCAGTTGTACGTCCCGTTCTCGGCGCTGCTGGCGGTGGTCTGGCTGGGGGAAACCCTGGACGGGCGGCGATTGGCCGGCATCGCCTCGGCCTTCGGCGGCGTGCTGGTGATCGGTTTCGATCCCATCGTCTTTCAGCATCTCAACGCTTTGCTGCTGATCACCGCTGGCGCGGTAGCCATGGCGGTCGCCACCATCCAGATGCGGCAATTGCGCGGGGTGGGCGTGTTCGCGCTGCAAGCCTGGATCGCGTTGTGCGCCACCTCGGCGCTGTCACTGCTGTCGCTGCTGTTCGAGCACGATCAATGGACCGCCCTGCGCACCGCGACCCTGCTGGAACTGGCCGCTCCGGTCTATTCCGCCCTGGGCGCGTCCCTGATCGGCCACGGCATCGTCTACCACCTGCTCGGCCGCTATCCGGTCAGCGTCACCACCCCGCTGATGCTGCTGGCGCCGGTGCTGGCGGTGGTTTTCGGCGTGCTGCTGTGGGGCGATGTGCTGACCTGGAAGCTGGTGCTGGGAGGGATCCTGACCCTGACGGGCATCGCCGTCATCACCGGGTCGGCGGCGAACCGCCACGCCGCGGCCTCGTAGCGCGCTTCAATGCTCCCGCCGGGCCAAGCGCTCGATCAGCGGTTGCAGAATCAGCTCCATGGCGAATCCCATCTTGCCTCCCGGCGCCACCAGGGTATTGGGCCGCGACATGAAGGAATCGTGGATCATGCTGAGCAGATAGTGAAAATCCGGTTGAATTTTCTGCTTGGCGCTTTTGAACCGAATCACCACGAAGCTCTCGTCCAGGGTCGGGATGTCGCGGGCGGTGAAGGGATTGGAGGTATCCACGGTGGGCACCCGCTGAAAATTGATGTCGGTCAGCGAGAACTGAGGCACGATGTAGTGGGTGTAGTCGTACATCCGTCGCAGGATGTTCTCGGTCACCGCCTCCTGGCTATAGCCGCGCTCGGCGGTGTCGCGGTGAACCTTCTGAATCCATTCCAGGTTGACGATGGGCACCACCCCGATCAGCAAGTCCACGTAGCGGGCGACGTTGACCTTGTCGGTGACGACGCCGCCATGCAACCCCTCATAGAACAACAGGTCGGTATCGGGCGGCACCGATTCCCACGGCGTGAAGGTTCCCGGTTCCTGACCGTGGCGGGCCGCGGTTTCGCGGTCGTGCAGATAGTGGCGCCGCAGTCCGCCGCCGCGCTCGCCGTACTCCATGAACAGCGCCTCCAGCCGGTCGAACAAATTGCCCTCGGGACCGAAATGGCTGAGATGGCGGCCTTTCCGAAGCGCGCTTTCGACCTGCCGCTGCATTTCCAATCGACCATAGCGATGAAAGCTATCGCCCTCGATGATGGCGGCCTTGAAGCCGTCTCGCCGGAAGATGTGTTCCATCGCCACCCGCACCGTCGAGGTGCCGGCGCCGGACGATCCGGTGATCGCGATGATGGGATGCTGTTTCGACATGACCGCTCCGCGTGAAAATCCCGAGCGGTATTATAGCCCGACTTATATTGCGATGCAGCATGAAATGATCGAATCGCCGACATATGGCTTGCGGATCGCTCAACTCGGAAGGTCCGTTTTGGCGGTTGTCCGACGAGGTCTCGACGCCTTTGGCGAAGCGCGCGGTCGAAGGGTCGCAAGGCCACGTTGGCGCGGACGCCGGGCATCCGCGCCGACAAGGAAGTTGGGCGAAGCCTAATCTTTTGACTTCACCCCTGTTTCGAGGGTCGGGCCCACTTCAGGCGATCTCGTCGAGCACGGCGCGGACACGAGCGCCGATTTCCTCGATGGTCCCGGTTCCCTTGACGGTGCGCAGCAGGCCCTTCCGGGTGTAATAGTCGATCAGCGGCGCGGTCTTCTCCTCGAAGACCCGCAACCGGTTGCGGATGGTTTCCTCGTTGTCGTCGGCGCGACCGCGTCCCAGCAGGCGCTTGACGATCTCCTCGTAGTCCACCTCAAAGAACAGCACTAGATCGAGCGGCTGGTTGATCTTGGCCAGCAGCTTGTCCAGCGCCTCCGCCTGGGCCAGATCGCGCGGGAAGCCGTCCATCATGAATCCCCTGGGATTGGTCACGGCCAGGGTTTTCAGACCGTTCTCGATCATGCCCAGAACGATGTCGAAGGGCACCAGTTCGCCGGCGTCCATGTAGGGCTTGGCTCGTTGCCCCAGTTCGGCGCCGGCGGCCACCTCGGCGCGCAGCAGATCGCCGGTGGCGACCGTGGAGACCCCATGGCGGGCGATGATGGCGTCGGTTTGCGTGCCCTTGCCCGAACCGGGGGCGCCTAGTAGAACAATTCTCATGGCGATTGCACTCTATGAAAAATTTTGGCGGAAAAACATTAGAATTTCAGCGAAAATCCACGGGGGGCCGAAGCGGTTCCATCGACCCGCCCCACGCGGTGGTTGCGTGGGCGTGGCTGTCCAGCGTTCGACCTTCGCGGTAGTATAGGCACTCTTTCAGGTCTTAACCGCCACATCGAAGGTCGCCACCATGATTCTCGACCGAGTGGACGCTGGTCAGCACTTTTTCGAGGAGTTCGGCGCCGGCGTCGAGACCCCAGCGCATGCGGATCCAGAAGCTGTAAGAAAACCAACTACAACCCCAACCCCTAACCCCTAACTACAACGAGGAGGAACCATGCGGTTCATTTATCCACAGACTGAGGGATTTGCGTCACAGATGGGAGGATTCGCATCATGGCGACATTAGGATTGCTCATCGCATTGGCCTGCGCCGCTGGCGCTCTGTATTACGGTTATCAGTCAATACACTGGGTCCTGGCCAAGGACGCCGGCAACGCCCGGATGCAGGAAATCGCCGCCGCCGTCCAGGAGGGCGCCCGCGCCTACCTGAACCGGCAGTACACCACCATCGCCATCGTCGGCGCGGTGGTCGGCGTCATCATCCTGATTACCTTGGGCGTGCTGTCGGCCATCGGCTTCGTGATCGGCGCGGTCTGCTCGGGCGTCGCCGGCTACATCGGCATGTACGTCTCGGTGCGCGCCAACGTCCGCACCGCCCAGGCCGCGCATGACGGTTTGAACGCGGCTCTGGATGTCGCCTTCCGCGGCGGCGCGATCACGGGGATGCTGGTGGTCGGTCTCGGCCTGCTCGGCGTGGCCGGCTATTACGTGTTGCTCTACGCCTTCGCCGGCAAGGTTCCCGATCTGGGCCCGCTGGTCGGACTGGCTTTCGGCAGCTCGCTGATCTCCATCTTCGCCCGTCTGGGCGGCGGTATCTTCACCAAGGGCGCGGACGTCGGCGCCGACTTGGTCGGCAAGGTGGAAGCCGGCATTCCCGAGGACGATCCGCGCAATCCGGCGGTGATCGCCGACAACGTCGGCGACAACGTCGGCGACTGCGCCGGCATGGC
>ERZ761607.2934-NODE-2934-length-17414-cov-4.798260_pt1 | contig 17414 bp, 2 predicted proteins | sample MGYA00511164_ERZ761607 | MGnify/ENA primary metagenome ERZ761607 (study PRJEB28899, sample SAMN02445080) | bioreactor sludge metagenome | biome: EBPR sludge | place: Australia: Brisbane, Thorneside Wastewater Treatment Plant | collected 2011-06-22 ...
GCGCAACGCGACGAACAGGCCACCGCCCGCCGCGCCGCCGAACAGGAACGCGACGCCCTGCGCACCCGCCTCGCCCAAGCGGAAGCCGCACTTGCCGCCAACACCACCGAAAACACCTCCCGGCAACGCGACCACGAAACCGCCCTCGCCGCCGCCGCCGAGACACGCCGCATCGACCAGGAACGCTGGGACACCGAACGCGAGGCCGCCACCGCCGAACGCCTGCGCCTCGAAACGCAACTCGCCAAGCTGACCACCGACTACCAGACCCTCTCCGCAACCCTCGATCAGACACGCCAGCAGGCCAACGACCTCGAAGCACGCCTGGCCTCCGAACGCACCGCGTCCACCCAGGAACAATCCACGCTGCGCCATCGCATCGAAACGGAGCGCGACACCGCCCTCGCCCAGGTGCGAGATACCGAAGCCCGGTGCGAGACCCTCACCGCCGAACGCGACAGCTTGGCCGCCCTGGCTACCGAGCGGCAACGCGAACGCGACGTGGCCACCACCGCCCGCTCCACCCTCGAAGCCCAGCTTGCTGAACGCGACGCCGCCTTGAGCAAAGCCCGCACGGAAGCCGCCGCCCACGAAGCCACCCACCAGCAAGCCCTCGCCGCAGCACAAGCCGCGCACGAGCAGGCCCTCGAGGATATCCGCCGCACCGAGCGCGACGCCGCAGCCACCGCCCTCGCCGCCGAGAAAACCGCCCGCACCGAGGCCGAGGCGGCCCTGCTCCGCGAACGCACGAACATCGCGGCCGGCACCGAAGCGTTACGCAGGGAACTCGCCGCCGTGCGCGAGGAGCGCGACACCCTCCTCGCCGAACGCGACGCCGCCCGCAAGGTCGAAGCCAAGGGAGCCGACGCCATCACCACCGGCGAAGCACGCGCCTACCGCGATCCATTCCGCCTGCTCCTCCGCCGGTTCGCCCTCTACGCCGGCGGAGCCCTGACCCTGCTCGGCCTCGCCGCCGCCTACATCGCCTGGACCAGCGACGAACCCGAACCCACCGTGCTCGCCACCCCCAGCGCCGAATCGCTCCGCGCCGTGCTCGCCGACGACACCATCGAGGCCCAACTCGGCACGCCTGCCCTGATCGACGAATTGGAAATCACCCTCAGCACCCCGCGTGTCGGCCCCGTCACCCTCGTCTCGATGCTCGGCACCGAAACCGAAAGCTCCGAGTGGTACCTCGTCTTCGACGTCACCGTGGTCAACCGGAGCGATACCGAAACCATCCTCTACCAACCGTGGAGCAATGCCCTCATCACCGATGCGAACAAGCGCAAGCTCCGCCCCGCCCTGCTCGGCCAGCACAACGCCATGCACGACGTCAAGGATCGCCTGGTCACCCACACCCTCGCCCCCGGCGAAACCGTCACCGACCGCATGGTCTTCCCCTGGCGCGAAACCGAAGCCGACCACTACACCCTCACCGTCGACCCCGATGCCCGCCGCATCAACCTCGACGAACGCACCGTCCAGCTCTCCTTCTCCTCCCTCCGCCTCGACCTCCCCCGCACCGCCATCGCGTTCCCGTAACGCGCTCCGTCGTCGCCCCCCTCCTCCGCCTCCGTGGTTCAACCCAAACCCGTCACGCCTCCGCCCTGACGCCCGCACAACCAACCGGCCCCTTGTCCATTATGGCCCCGGAACCTCATGCGCTCTTTCGTGTTTTTCGCGCCTTTCGTAGTCACTCCTCCGTGCGCTCAGCGTCCTCCGTGGTTCAGATCTTTTTTTTCGGGTATTCCGCGTGTTCCGTAGTCGCTTCATGGTCCGCACCCCATCCCACTCCGGCGTATAACGCCGGAGTTACAGCCCACAACCGGACCCTACAACACGCCTTTCACATGGTTTGCGCCTTATGTAGTTCCCTCCGTGCGCTCAGCGTCCTTCATAGCTCACATCTTCTTTCCGGGTATTCCGCGTGTTCCGTAGTCTGACCCACTCCTCCCCCTCCTCCGCCTCCGTGGTTCAACCCAAACCCTTCACGCCTGCGCCCTGACGGCCGCACAACCAACATCCCTCCAATCCTCCCGGGACGCAGGATCCCGCCCTTTCGCGCCTTTCGTAGTTGATTCCCCGTCCCCCTCCGTGGTCTTGGCCCCTTCGCGCCTTGGCGTTTAAACCGCATCACACCCCGCGAAGGCCTCCCCGCGCATCCATCCATTCCCGCACGCCGCGTCAACGCACGCCGCGGTAGAAGGCGCGCGGCGCAGCGTCGTTGGTATCGATCAGGATCTCGGATGTACCCGGCGCAAGAATCACCGGACCGATGTCCACCCAATGCACCATGTCCGTGGAACGCTGGAACCGGTACAAGGCCGGCACATCGGCGGCAACACCCACCGGCCCCGCCTGCATGGTCACCCGCCGCGCCGTGTTGGTGAACATGATCGCGGACAGGTTCAACACCGGCTGCGGATACACCTCGATCGCGATGTCGTCCAGGCTGTGGCGCGCCCACGATCCGCCCGTGCGCGCCGCGAAGGAGAACCGCGCACCGACCTGTGGCACGAATCCGGTTACCACCTGACGGGTGAACACCGACCGGCAGTTGTACACCACATCGAGCACGCCGTCCGGATTCAGCCGCACCAGCACCTCGACCCAGTTGCTGGCGGCCACCAGATCCGCCGCCGCGACCGGTAGCCGCGCGACAAGCTGGCCACGCCACTTCACATCGATCGCCGGACCTTCACCACCCCCGTTGTCGAACAGATCGAAGCATACGCTCAATCCGCTGCCCGATCCCTCTTCCGCCTGCGCGACGGTTCCGTTGGTGAGATCGGTCGCCCAGTTGAAGCTGAACCCGTCGGCGGGCACCGGTGACGCCTGGTCGATGCGCGAACGGAACGATGCGGCGAAGCCCGCGATGACCGCCGCCGGATCGGGCGCTTCAATGACCACCGCGCCCTGCACCGAACCCACCCCCGGCGTAAGCACCAGCGTCCCGCTGGTATTGTCGCGGAACGCCGCCCCATACAAGGCGACGCCATTCGATACCCCGAGGTCGAAGTCGTAGATCACCGAGGGATTCACCGCAATGGACGGCGCAGCATTGGTGCCGACGATGTAGATCGTGGCTTGCGCCTCGTTCGATGCCCCCTGCGCGTCGCGGATCCAGTAGGTGAAGGTATCGGTGATCGTACTGTTGAGCCGTAGGCACGGCTGCGGGTGGGCCTGGTAGGTCACCTGCCCGTTGGTGAACGCCAGCGTCCCGAACGCGGGCGCGCCCGACACGCCCGACACCACCAGCGTCGCGGTCTCCCCCTGATCGGGATCCACGTCGTTGGCGCGCAACAAGGCGGTGATGTTGGTCGAGCTGCCGCCTTCGTTCACGACGACATGATCGTCCACCGCCACCGGCGGATCGTTTTCGCCGACCACCGTGACCGTGACCACGCCGGTCGCGGCGACCGTGCGCCACCGCGCGTCGATCGCCGGCGCTTCGCCGTTGGCATTGTCGTACGAATCAAATGAAATGCGCAGCCCATACCCTTCGCCGTCCTCGCCGAATGCCGCATTGGCCAGGTTGTTGGCCCAGACAAAACTGATACCGTCGGCCGGCAACGCGGTGCCGCCGCTCATCCGCACCGTGAAGGTGGCGAGGAATCCGGCCACCGGATTGCTCGCGGTGAGGTCGGGCAACAGGATCGACCCGAGCTGGTTGTTCGCAGCCGGGGTGAGCCGCACCACCCCGCCGGTGACCACCGCCGAACCGAGTAGTACGGATCCGCTCGGCGCACCGCCGGTGAAGGCGTACACCACGTTGGTCGGGACATCCATGAACAGGGTCAGGTTGACGTCATCCACTTCCTGCAACTGGTTCTGGCCTCCGGTGCGCGCACCGAAACCGAACCGCGCATCCGACAGGGCACGGTAGCCCGGCAGCGGCGTGTTGGTGAAGATGACCTGTCCGTCATAGGTCAGGTTCAGCAGGCCGCCCGGCGTCACCTCCACCGTCACCGGAACGAAGTTGGTGCGGCGCAGCAGGGACAACGGCACCGGTACCGTCTCGACCAGACCGACCGTGGGCGAGCGGATGCTGTAGCCAAAGGCATCGTTGGTGGTCTGGCCGGCCGCCAGCGATTCGAACTGTCCGTTCGGCGAATAGGTGACCACGCCGTTGCTGTACGCGACGAGGCCGATGGTCGCGGCGGTGTCGATGCCCTCGATGAACAACTGCCCGGTCTGGCCGGCGTCGGGATCGACATCGTTGGCGAGCAGGCGCTGGGTGACGTTGGTCGGCGCGGCGTTCTCGAGGATGGCGAAGGCATCCGGCCCGGCCACCGGCGGATCATCGGTGCCGATGACGCGGATCACCACCTGCGCGGACGAGGTGGCACCGCCGCCATCGCGCAAGGTGTAGCTGAACGTGGTGGTGGCGACCGCTCCGTTCAGCAGGTTCGTGAAGGCGCCGGTCGGGTCGTAGGCAACACCGGCCACGGGATCCTGCTCGACGCGGCCGAGGGTTCCGTTGGTCGCCACGGCGCTGATGAACAGCGTCGACTGGTCGCCGCTGTCGGGATCGGTGTCGTTCGCGAGCAGGAACGGCGTGATGATCGTGCGGCCGGCGTTCTTCCGCACGGTGACGACGTCGTTCGACGCGACCGGCGGATCATTCGTGCCGATCGACCGCAACGTGACCGTGCCGACCGCGGAGGCGTTTTGCTGGTCGCGAATGGTGTAGGTGAACACATTGGTCGCGACCGCGCCCGCGGGCAGGGCGAGATAACTCGCGGGGGGCGTATAGCGGAACACGCCGCCGCCGAGGTTGGTCAGCGTGCCCGCGATGCCCGAGGCGTTGACGTTCACGAGGCTGAAACTGTCGCCGGGATCCGCATCGAAGTCGTTCGCGAGCACACTGGCCGTGACCAGTTGCGCGCTGGCCGAGCCGGTGAAGCCGGCGCCACCATCGTTGACCGCCAGCGGTGCGTCGTTGACCGAGAACGCCGTGACCACCGCGAGGTCGTTGGTACGGATCACCGACCCGCTGGTGGCACGCACGGTGAAGCGGGTGACCTCGTTGCTGCCCACCGGGACCCGGTTCGCGACCGGGCGGAACACCAGTTGCCGCAGCGCGGCCTGGGCCGAGGCCACCGTGCCCGACGCCCGCAGGTACTGGTTGCTGTTGACCGGACCGGTGAAACCACCCGCCGCGAGCGAGGAGGTCGTGAACGAACCCTTGGCGACACCCGCGCCATCGAGGGTGATGGTGATCGCGACGTTGGTCGGACCGCGCACGACGAGGTTGGTGAAGGGCATCGCGGTGTCGGTATCGGGGATCACGAGGTCCAGGCCACCCTCCACCGGCGCCAGCACCGCCTCGTTGATCCAGACCTGGTGCGCCCACGAGACGCCAAAGCGGTCGACCGCGATCCACACATCCAGCGCCCCGTCGTTGTTGAAATCGCCGAGCGCCAGGTTGCGGTTGATGACCAGCGGCGCGCCGGAGGTGGGATTCAACGTCGAGTCGCCGATGATCTGGCCGCTCGGCGTGAACGTTCCGGTGCCGTCGTTGAAGAACACGGTACTGAGGTTGGTGAATCCGCTGGAAGTTCCCTGAACGACGAAGAGGTCGAGGGAACCGTCGCCGTTGGCGTCGCCAAGGGCGGCCGCCTGCACGGCGCTGGTGGGCAGAAGCTGCTGGCCCGGGGTGAAGAACCCGTCGCCGCGGTTGAAGTAGGCGAACGGTTTCGGCCCCCCGAACGGCGAACCGAACAACGACACGGCGTCCAGATCCCCGTCGCCGTCCAGATCGCCCAGCAGGGCGGATTGGCCGCCGTTTCCGAACACCTGCCCGCTTTCGCGGAAGATGCCGGTACCGTCGTTCAACCAGACCTTGTTCGGATCCGCCGCGAAAAACGGCGTGATGAAGAGGTCGAGCGCGCCATCGCCGTTCAGATCGCCCAGCGCGCTGCGGGTGATGCTGACGTTGACGAAATTGAGGTCGGCCACGGCGGCCGGGTTGTTGGTGAACGTCCCGTTGCCGGCATTCATCATCACGACGATGTTCGTGCTGGCGGTGAGCACGATGTCCGGACGGCCGTCGCCGTTCAGGTCGCCCACCAGGTTGCCCACATTGACCGAGGCCAGTGCGGTGCCGCCGGTGAAGACGCCGACGCCGTTGTTGTACCACACGAACTGGCCGCCGACGATATCGAGGTCGCCGTCACCGTCGAGGTCTGCCGTGTTGATCGTGGAGGCATAGTTCGTGCCCAGCCGTTGTCCGCTGTCGGAAAAGACGCCGGCGCCGTTGTTGCTCCAGATGATCATCGCCGCGGTGGAAGGGACATTGGTTCCGTTGATGAACTGCGAGGCGGGCCCCTGGATCGCATCGAGGTCGCCGTCCTGGTCGACATCGCCGAAGGCGATGGAGGAGATCCAGTTGCTGCCAAGCCGCTGTCCGGTGTCGCTGAATACACCGCGACCGAAGGGGGCTTCGGCCTGGAACTGGACCACGTGGGGGGCAGGCTGCCGTTCGCCGCCGGTCCCTTCCAGTCCGCCGCCCAGCGACACGGTAACCCGCTCCGCGACGCGGAGCACGTTGCTGGGATCGAGCCGCAACGTGTCGCCCGTGACCGTCCGGGCAACCCCGCGACGCCCGGTAAACTGGCCGTGCACCACGACGTTCGCCGGAACGGTCGCGGCGTTCAGCGTCCGGTTGAACCGCAGAACGAGGTCATCGACCGCGTTCGCGCGCGGCGTGTTGCGCGGCGGGGTGCTGCCGACCAGGTAGAGTCCGGCCCTCACATCCAGCCGTACGGTCGCCGTGGCCGAGGTCGCGAAGCCGTCGGTGGCCCGGTAGGTGAAGCTGTCGATGCCGACATACCCGCCGGACGCGCTGTAGAGGAAGGAACCATCGGGCCGGAGGGTGAGCGTCCCGTTGGTCGGCGACGCCGCCACGATCGCGGTCAGGGGATCGTTATCGGCGTCGGTATCGTTGTCCAGCACGCCGCGGGCCGCCACCCGCAACGGCGCATCATTGATGACCACGTAGTTGGTGTCGTTCGCGGCGACCGGGGTTGCGTTGCCGATCTTGACGCGCGCGACAGCCGACGAGAACGCGGAATCGACCGCCCGGTACAGGAACACATCCGAACCGGAGAAGTTCGTGCCCGGGGTGTAGGTGACGGAGCCGTTGGTGCCCAGCGAGACCGTGCCGCGCAGCGCATTGCTGACCAGCACGGCGATGAACGCGCCGCCGTCGCCGGGGCTGTCGTTCGAGAGCACACCCGACACGGCATTGACCACGAGGGCATTCGAACCGTTGGCCGGATACAGGTCGTCGCGGGCGCGCGGCGGGGTCTGGTTGTACCAGACTTCCGCGATGTCGAGGATCGAGCCGCCGCCGCGCGGCACGAACACGTCGAGATCGCCGTCGTTGTCGAAGTCGGCCGCGGCTGTGCTGAAGTGGTTGGTATAGCCGATCGGCTGGCTGGTGGCGGTGAACCGTCCCGCGCCGTCATTGAGCGAGACGGAATTGCCGAGGTCCCGCAGGAAGACGTCGGCATCCCCGTCGCCGTCGTAGTCGGCGACCGCGAGGTCGCGGGCGAGGTCGGCGTTGAATTCGAAGACCGAGCGGTTGAAGGTGCCGCGCTGGTCATTGAGCCAGACCGTGCCGGCGCGGGCAAGATAGACCGGTCCCATGAGAAGATCGAGGTAGCTGTCGCCGTCCACGTCGGCGAAGCGGGTCACCTCGTTGCGCTCGGTGTCCATCGGGTTCGCGCTGAGCGTGAAGGCGCCGCTGCCGTCGTTCAGCAGCAGTTCGTCGCGCAAGAAGCCGGACAGGTACAGGTCCAGGTCGCCGTCGTTGTCCACATCCCCGGAGGCCAGGTGCATGACGAAGCTGTTGTTGCCGTTGAAGACCGGGATGGCGTTCTCGATGGTGAACTGGCCCGTCCCGTCGTTCCGCATGATCCAGGCGTAATAGAATCCGACAAAGGCGAGGTCGACGTCGCCGTCGCCGTCGAAGTCGCCGGAGGTGATGCTCCGGTTGGAGTCGAAGAAATACGGCCCGATGTTCTGGAAGACCGGCAGCGGCGACGCGGTGAAGTTTCCTGCCCCGTCGTTGAGGGCGAGGAGGTTGGCCTGGCCGAAGCTGTTCACGACCACGAAGTCCAGCGTGCCGTCGCCATCGAAGTCGGCTACGGCCCCGCGCGGATTGGAGGCCGGGTTCCATGTCGCGCCGAGTGTGATCACGCGGTTGCTGAACGTGCGGTCGCCGTTGTTGAGGTAGAGGTGCGGTGCTTCGTTCCGGTTGATCGCGATGACATCGGCGCGGCCGTCGCCGTTGAAGTCACCCGCCCCGGCCCATTCCGTGGCGAGCCGGTTGGTGTTGGCGGGTTGGGTGGTGAAGAATGCGCCGCCTCGCTCCGTCCGTACGACCATGGTCCAGTGGAACGGCTGGTCCAGCTCGAAAAATCCGGTGCCGCGAATGCCCGCCTGCAGGGTGAGGGTGACGGTCTCGCCCGGACGGAAAGCGCCTGCAGGCGTGATCGTCACCTGCTGGTTGCTGACCGTCGTGCTGAATGCGCGCCGTCCGCTCCACGCCCCGTGCAGGGTGATGCGGGCGGCGAGGCCGGTGGTGCTGACCGGCTTGCTGAAGACCACCCGGAACGGACCACCGGACGGTGCAAGGCCGGAATGCAAGGCCGGCGTGAAGGCCATCGGGCGCATGACATCAAAAATGCCGATCGTGACGGTGGCCGGTGCGGAATTCGTGACCGGGTCCCGCGCACGGTAGGTGAATGAATCGATCCCCGAGAAGCCGGCGTTGGGGACATAGACGAACGCCCCGTTGGTGCTGAAGGAAAGCAACCCGTTGGTGGTGCCGGTCACGAGTTGGGCGGACAGCAGGTCGCCATCGGCATCGACATCGTTGGTCAGCACGCCGGCGGCCACTGCGACGGTCAACGTCTGGTTCAGGAACATCGTGTAGTGGGTATCGGCCGCGGCCACCGGCACCGTGTTGCCGATCTTCACCAACCCCGGCTCCGAATCCTCGCTGCCGTCGTTGGCCCGGTAGGTGAAGGAATCCGTGCCCGTGTAGCCGTTGGTGGGCGTGTAGAGGAAGGTGCCGTCTTCGTTCAGCATCACCGTGCCGAAGGACGGCGGGGTTTCCAGGCGGGCGAGCATGACGGGATCCTCCTCGCCGTCGGTATCGTTGGCCAGCACGCCCAGCGCGGGATTGGTCACCGCGACCGGTTGGCCTCCGGAGGGCGGATAGACATCCACCACGGCCACCGGCGGCGTATTGCCGAGCTTCACCCGAACCGGCGCGGAGGTGAGGGCGGCATCGGCGGCCCGGTAATAAAAACGGTCGCCACCGCGATACCCCGCGCCCGGCGTGTAGGTGAACGACCCGTTCGTGGCGAGGTTGAGCACGCCGGACTGGGTCGAACTGACCAGCACGGCCCGCAACGCGTTGCCGTCCACATCGGTGTCGTTGGCCAGCACGCCGTCGGCGGCGTTGATGGCGAGCGGACCGGACGGATAGGCATCCGGAAATGCCTCCGGCGGGTCGTTGATGTTCGTGACGGTAATGAACACCCGCACGGGCGCGGTGGTGAACACGCCGTCGGTTACCCGGTAGTCGAAATAATCGGTGCCGAAGAAGTTGGTGTTCGGCACATAGGTGAACGTGCCGTCGGTTTGCAGGTTGAGCGTGCCGTTCTGCGCCGCCACCGGGGCGAGATAGGCCCAGCTTCCCTCCGGCCAGTTTCCGGAAAAGAAGGCGGTCACGTTCGTCGGATCCCGACCGGCGAGGATCTGCGCGGTCCAATAATCGGACAGCGTCACTTCGCGCGGCAGCACGGAGATGGGATCGCGGTCCGGATCGGCGTCATTGTTGAGCAGTGACTGGGCGAGAGCATTGGACAGCGTGCCTTCCTCAACCACCCCGAACGTTTCCGCCGGACCGGTCACCGGCGGGCGATTGGTGAAGGTGCGGTAGGAACGGCTGCCGGCCGGGAAGATGGGTGACCCGGCGGCGCTGGTCATCGACTCGAGCACAGTGACGGTGACCTCCTCGTTATAGCCGAACCAGGTGTGCGGAACGAGGCGTGCGGTCGCCCCGACCACGATCGCGGTATAGGCGCGGGGACCGGAGAGCGACCCGCGCACACTGATATGCGCCTGCACCGCGCTCGTCGTGATGTTCTCGTCGAAGGTAAGCACGATGTTCGTATGACGCTCGGCCAACGAATGGGTGCCGTCGGCGGGAACCATCGACAACCAGTCCAGGCGCGGCCGGACCACAATGGAGGCGGTGGCCACCGCCCCGGTCACCCCGTCGGCATCAAACACCCGGTAGGTGAACACGTTGGTGCCATTGAAGTTCGTGGTCGGGGTGTGGATGAACCCTCCGCTTGGAAACAGGGTCAGGCTTCCGTTGGTGGTCGGCAACACCAGCACGGCCTGCGGCGTGTTGGCGAAGTCATTGAGGATCACGCCCTGCCCGGGCTCAACCACCAGCGTGGTGTCCTCGAACATGGAGTAGTTCTCTCCGTTCGCGGTCGGCGTGATGACCTCGTAGGCGCCAATGTCGCGGCGTCCGGCCAGGGAACGCAACAGGCCACGCTGGTCGGTCGGCGGACTCAACGCCGCGCCGAGGGTTCCGGTCGGCGCGCCGGCGTTGATGGCCGGACTGCCGGTGAAAAGCGCATGGGTCGGCGAGGGTCCGCCATTGTACTGGAGCGGTCCCAACAGGGCATTCGCGGTGCGGAAGCGCGCGGACGACGCCAACGCCTGCTCGCTCAGGAAAGCCGCGGAAACGCCGGATCCGTCACTGTCCATGTTGTAGCCATAGGAGGTCAACAGGCTCGGAAAGCTGTTGTTGATGTCTTCCGGCACATTCCGGGCGAACAGGCTGTTGGCGATGAATACCCGCGACGTGCCGGGGACATTGTCCTCGATGCTGAACTTGATTTCGCTGAACCCGGTGGACCGCAGGCCACCGCCGTCGTTGATCAGGCCACGCGCCGCAGCGTTCGAGAATACCGTGCAACTGTACACCACCACCTGGGCGACGCCGCCATCGAAGCTCCCGTTGTAGATACCCGCCCCGCGGGTCTCCATCGGGATGTTCTCCGGGCCACGGCCATCCAGGACGTTGTGGCTGATCGTGCTGTTGAAGAGGGAAACCCGGCTCGAGTTGATCACCGGCACGACATCGCCGATCCGGTTCTGGGTGCATTGGTTGTAGACACCGCCACCCTTTACCTTGCCGGAGGCCACGTTGCCGCTGATCGTGGTGCGATGGATATCCACCTCGCCGCCGTCCTCGTTCCGGAGTCCGCCGCCATTGGCGGATATCACACCGGAGATCATGTTGCGGAGGATCGTGCTGTCCTCCACCAGCAGCCGGGCCTTGTAGTCGTTGGCGATGCCGCCGCCACCGCCGGATTCGTTGTCCTCGACCCGCACCCGCACCAGCTCGGCATAACCGGCCGAGGTGTTCTTCAGGCCGCCGCCGCTCGACAGGAACAGTGCGTCCACCGCATTGCTGATCATCTGCGCATCGCTGATCTTCGCATAAGAGGCGAAGGTGTACACCGCGCCGCCGGCGGCCAGCACGGTCAGGGATTCGGCGAGGTTGTGGTTGATGGTAGTGTTCCGGATGCTGAGGCCCCCGAGCAGGGAGGCAACCCCGCCCCCGTAGTTGACGACATCGCTCGCCACCTCGTTCCGGTCGATACGCGAGTTTTCCACGGTCATCAACCCCAACTCGTTGTACAATCCGCCGCCGAAGCAGACCAGCCGGGGCAGGCGCAATCCGAACACCGTGGAATGCAATACCGCTTTGGCATTGGCTTTGCCGACCCGGTTGGCCTCGATGACCGTGTTGCTGATCACGCAGATCGGTGAATTGTAGTTGAACCAGGTGATCGCATCCTCCAGCGGATTGCTGAAGTTGCCTTCAAAGAAATCCTTGGGCGAACCGATCTGCAGCAACGTGTTGGCCGAGCGCCCCGCGACATCGCTCGCGAAAGCGTTGAGCTGGTTCGTGTTCGTCGGATCGGATGGCGGGGTTAATCCGGCCAGGTTGGTGAGCGATCCGGTCACCACGTCGCGGGCCAGACCGGATCCTCCGGGCGATGGCATGGTGCTGGAGTTGATGCCGCTGCTGCTGATGCCGCCGCCATTGCGCGAGGCGATGTTGTCGCGGATGATCGAGTCCGATACCCACAGCTTCGCCTTGCCCCGGTTGAAGATGCCGCCCCCCTCGCCGAACAACGCGTGGTAGGCGCGGTTGTTTCGGATTTCGCACCGGACGACTTCCAGCTCCCCTTCGTTGTAGATGCCGCCACCGCTCTGGGACAACCCGTCCATGATGGTCATGTCGGCCAGCGTGACCTTCACCCCGGGCAAAACCCGGAAGACCGACCCCCCGCGCCCGCCGGATACCAGGGTGCGTCCGATACCGGCCCCACGGATGGTAAGGTCGCGGGTGATCACCGCATTCTGGTAGAACAAGCCGGTGCCCAGCACGATCTCGGTCACGTTGGTGTTGTCGAGCGCGAACTGGAACTCGTTGCGCCGTGGCGGATCAAACACCACTTCCGCGTCGTCGGTATAGCCATTGCCGGGCTGGAACGCGACCTGCCGGGGTATGATCAGGACGCGTGTATTGGATATGACAAACTTTTCGAGCGAATAGGCCAGCCAGAACCCGGAACCGGCCGAGCTCACCACGCGGGCACTGATATAATCCGTGAACCGGTTCGGATTGAATTCGATGTCATAGCCGCGACCAAGGTCAAGGTTGTTCACCCCGATCACGCCAAAGAGGACACTGCCCAGGTCAAAGTACACCCCGCTGCCAATCACCGCCTCGCCCCCGCCCTGACTGGCCGGACGCCAGTTGGCTTCGACATATACGGAGGTTGCCCGGACGGGCATCGAAAGGAAGACCACAACCGCAAATAGACGCGCACGCCGTAATAATCGCCACATCATATCAAGTGCGCCTTTCAATCTCAGGGAGAGCCTGTTTTGCGCCACGCTGCCGCCCCGGAACGGGGATTATGCAGGCATAAGGCAAAAGCCTAGGTCCGGGGCGGGTTCAGTCAAGCGGATTCAGGACATGTGTTCCGGCGACACGGCCCCCGGGAGACCGGGTCGCCGGAATGGCTTCGCTTCTAAAGCCAAGTATAGCAACGACCAAGAGCGGTCCCGTTTCCGTTGTCACTCACGCTTACGGAAGATTGGGCGGACGGGTTATGACCCGATATGATTCCGTCGGACGGTTGGTCGTGATGAAATCGGTTATTGTGAAGTTCGCTTGTTCCTGCATGGCGGTGTACACCGGATGCCAGTTCGCCATATTGGTAGAGGATTCCACCACCAATTCGTTCGGCGATTCGGCGAAACCCTTGATGGTGACCACCTGATTGCTGGCGCGCCGCACCGACTGAATCAACGCCGGACGGATTGGAACCACTTCCACGGGGAACCTATTTGTCGCGGTCATTCCATGCGAATCGGTGGCGGTGACCGTGATGGCATGCACACCCAGCGAGCGGTTCGACCACGCGGTATCCACCATGGTGCCGTTGGCGAATACGCCGTCCAAGTCCGAGGACCACACGAGGTTGGATTCGCTCAACATACCGTCCTCTATGTCGTAGGCGGCAACCTGGAACCACGCCGTGGCACCGGCGCGTATCGGTTCGCTAGGGTTCCCGGCGACAAGGCTCACCACCGGCGGATGAAACGCCGTGGAGAAAACGGCCTCGGATTCATCGGCGGTGGTCCAGAAGCCATCGCCAGCCACGACACGAATCAAGCCTTGCGTGGTGCCGGGCACATAGTCGCGCGGGATCTCATACGATTCACCCTCGAGATCAATACCCACCGGAGCCCAGGTTGCGCCGCTATCGGCACTAAAGAAGATCGTGTAGGTCAACGGATCGCCATCGGAATCCATTCCGGCCCATGAGACCGGTATCGTCGGGCCCGCGAATGATTCGCCGCCATTCGGACTTAAAACAAGCACGGTTGGAGCATTGGGCGATGCCGTGATTTCATCTTTCACGTCCGACGACTTTCTCACGGTGACGCGGCGCAGGTCCGGATGATCGGGCGCCACCACCAGAAACGGCCGGACAATCAGGGTTCCTTCACTGCCGTCGCTCGGATCAAAGGGATAGGAGGCGAGCAGGACATCTGCGGCATTACGCAGGTCAAGCGTATAGGCGCCGGTCGTCGCCGGTTCGATCGGATGGGTGCGGTGTACACGATGAAGATTCTGCAACTCCACCTCTCCGGTGTTCATGTCGATCAATCCTCGAATGACCACATACGATGTGCCGGGTGCACTCAACACCCCGACCTCACCCGCTTTGCTCCGCCGGGCACTGGGCGCAGGAATGGGAAACCGAGTCGCAATGCTGAAATAGAGCGCCTGATAGGTTTCACGGGAAGGCCAGCGCTTGTATTCAGGAATCACGCGGTTGCAATAACTCATCAACTCCACAGCCTGGTTGTGGGGATAGACATCCAAATTTTGGCTAAGGGTATTGAGCCCCCGAACAACCGACAACCGGTTATCGGTTGGCCGATCCAGCCCGGCAAACACAAGGCCGGCGGCATTGGTGTGATAATAGCCGTACGGCGTGTAATCTTCCACGTCAACACACTCCCCGCAGGCGCCACGGATGCCAAATTCGTTCGTGAAGGCCCCGCATTGGCCATAGCCGAAAAGGTTGCTGGAAGCGGCGTGGGGACGACCAAGCAAGTGGCCCAACTCATGGAAAAACAAATCGGAAAAACCCGGATAATACTGGCCGGCGGCCACCGAGGTGGTGTTGTCATGGCTTGAGGCAAGTCCCCCAAGATTTTTACTGCTGTTAAAACTGCCATAATAAAGATCGCGCGCCGGCTTGTCGGTTAACGCCCAATGAAGCCCCATGGCGGATAATAGCTTCCACAGATCAAGGGTGTTGGTGATGTTGTTGGAATCGAAGCGGATACCGGGCTCGATGGTTGCATTCACTTTGGACACCGGAAACGTAAATTCCAGAAGAAGCGCATCCAACATCAACTGGTCGGCATCCGGCGGGCGGTTGGAGGGCGTGTCATTGTCCATCGTCACGGGAACAAAATGGAGGTTGATGTACGTCGGATCGTCAAAAAAGACCCACACCTCCCCGTCCTTGTCCGGATCGGAACCGAAGCCGAAATCCGCATTTGTTTGTGCGACATGCTTCAACTCCGGCCGCACGATGATGTTCTGCCTGGTCCACGATGAGGGCAACTCAAAGTTCAGCGTGGCATCCAGGCTGGTCGCCTCCACGATGCCCAAGTTGGTAACGGCGAAGGCTCCATTCACCAGCCCGCTCCTGGGCAGGAGCGGCGAGCCGGGCAAGGGCACATCGGCCTGCGTGCGCCCGTGCAATACACCTTCGACGATCAGATCACCAGAGGTCGCATCCGGGCTTTCCACATGCACCCGCGCGATCGTGCGCTTGCCCTGAACCAACCGGATTTCATTGGGGAGATTTTGCAGGCTTTGATTCATCTCCACACCCAGCATGGTGACTCTGGGCAAAATGCGCAGGCGGAAGGTTTTTTCCGCCGCCGGCGGCACGCTGTTCGTCGCGCGAACCGTGAAAGTGAACACGCCGAATTCAGTCGGGGCGCCGGTGATCACGCCGCTGGGGGTCAATTCAAGCCCGCCGGGCAGGCTGCCGGACAAAAGGGCTACGGTGGGCTGGGGCGTTCCGTCCAATGTGAACGAGTAGGCATAATTCTGGCGATTGGTGGCATCGGGAAGATCGTTGGTGATTCCGGCCACCCCGTCGGCGATGGAGGGACTGCTGAGGCTCGACAATGTCCACCGCACGGGCTTCCATGTACTGCCGCCGGGCGTGATCATCATGCCTGCCGAATACATACCGTCGGCGGAAACATCTTGCGCCACGGCTTGCTCGTCTGGTTGCGCGATCGGCCGCCACCCCTTTGCCGCGGTCCAGTAGTAGTGGCCCACGTCAGGTTCGAAGGGATACGTCCGAAGCATTCCGGTTCCAGCATGGGCGATCACCGTCGATCCATCGCGCGAGGCGGCTTTCATCCAGGCCCAGCGCATACCCGCCGGAACGCCCAACCTCTGGATGCCGTTCTCCGCCGTCCAGACAAAGGGTTCGCCATCCGCCGTGTCGCCACCCGAGTTTCCAAAGTAAAGATTGCCGAACACCTTGGTTCCGTCGTCGGTCACGTGAAGTTCACTCACGGCATTTGCTCCGGACGGCATGACCGGCGCCGTGAATCCACCCGCCGGCGTCCAGACGAACAGGGGGTTGCTAACTTCAGCTACCACTTGAGCGTAGCCGGCGATGACCTGGCCATTGCTCGAAACCGCCATTGGAAAGGTGTACGTGGCGCCGGGCAGATTGCCCATGAGAATCACCGTGGTGTTGGACCACCGGCACATCTGTAGAGATGCCTGGGTGTTGCCAACGGCCGTTACACCGTCCAGGGAGAAGGCATTTACGCTGGCGTCGGAATTGGTCGGACCGGTGAGGAAAGAAAATGCGTTCGTGGTCCAGCGGAAGCCGCGATTCCGCTGGATGTTCGCAACCGTATACTGCATGTAGCCAACCACGACATTACCGTTTGCGGAAATGCCGACCGGGTAGGCGCTCCCGACCGTGATGTTGGTGGGCAGCGAGGCAAGCAGGTCGGTCATGCCGTCGTTCGCGGTCCAGCGAAAGGAGCGGTTTCCGGCATGACCGGTCGCGGCAACGCCATTCGCCGAGGCAAATCGCGCCACCGAGTCCTGGATCGCGGGGGGTGGAGGCGGAGGCAGATAACCCAGAAAGGAAAAGCCGACGCCCTCTTCCCAACGCCACGCCTCGCGTCTAAACGTTTCCGACCGCCGGGCAAACCCCACCACTACCCGTCCGTCGGCGGAAATGTCCGTCACCTGACGGTCGATATCAGAGTTAATCGTTCCGTTGAGGTCGTTGAGCACCACGTAGGGCGGATAGGACGTCTGCGCAACTGCGGTCGGCCCCGCCGCCGCAAACGCAATTAAAATGGTGTACAGAGCGCTCGAAAAAACACGCCATCCCCACATCATCATAAACGCTCCTTATTCGAAATCGTAATCATACCTTAATCGCCGCGCCTACAGGCGCAGCTACAGATGGGGCGCGTAGTTGCCTTGTGCCGTCGCAATCCAAGTCGCCTCCGATTTCTGACCTCTGGCTTCCGTTCTCCGGCTTCTCATCACATCCCGAGCTTCCGCTCCATCGCTTCCAGCCGCTCGCGCAGCGCCCGGTTCTCCTCCTCCAACTCCGACACCTGAACACTGAAACCTGACACCTTTTCCTTCAGCCCCTCATTCTCCTTGGCCAGCGCCTGGATCGCCGCCAGCGCGACGCCGTCGGCATCCACGGTCATGA
>ERZ761607.2935-NODE-2935-length-17405-cov-9.496138_pt1 | contig 17405 bp, 11 predicted proteins | sample MGYA00511164_ERZ761607 | MGnify/ENA primary metagenome ERZ761607 (study PRJEB28899, sample SAMN02445080) | bioreactor sludge metagenome | biome: EBPR sludge | place: Australia: Brisbane, Thorneside Wastewater Treatment Plant | collected 2011-06-22 ...
AAATTAAAATTTTTAAAAACTCCAAAAAATTTAAACTAAATTTATCTTTCGTCTCTGATTTCAATTTTTCAATTTTTTTTATCGCCAATCTTCTTTTATTAATTCCGGATAAATATTTTATCAACTTAAATTTTAAAACAGGTAGTGAATTGTCGAAAAAATTTAAATTTTTTCCCGTTAATCCGTAATGATTTAAAATAACATAAAAAAAATCAAGATTTAAAAAAACCTTTTCATCATGTAAAACAAGTAACGGTTCATTATAAGAAAGTAAAGTTTTATCAGTCTGTGTTAAAATTTCTTTTGCAGTATTATTAATTTCGTTTGAATTTATTTTTATTTTATCGGAATCAAAAAAATTAAACAAATCAGTATTAGCCAATAATCTTCTGAAACTGTAATCGTTATCAGGTTTAATATTAATTAAATAAAAATTCACTTCATCCCAAACCCATTCTATATATGCAGGTTCATAATTGAATTTTGAAATACAACTCTCGAGAAAATAATTAAGTTCTGAAAGAATTAATGTAAAAGGAATTTCTTCTGCGTTCAGATTCCAGTTTTTTTGCCATTGATAACCGAGGTTGGAAAGTATTGAACAGTATAACTTATCACCGGGATTAATTAGTTTTTCAGGAAGACCTTCAGTCCATTTTATTTCACACCCGGATTTCCTGACAAATGCAATTCCTGAAATTTTTATGTTTGATGGAATTCCGGTTTTAACATTAGTATCTTTAAATTTCTCAATAAGTTTTTCATCAAATCCCATTTTAAATTCTGCCCGTATCTTTTAATATTGAAATAATATTATTATTAATTTGTAATTTTTTAATTTGCTCAATAGAATAATCACAAACAAGTGACCAGTTGAATTTATTAATTATTCCCGGTGTGTTAATTCTATATTCAGGGTGAACATTTTTGTTTAAAAAATCTTTTTCGAGATATAAATATTCAGGTAATAACTGAATACTGAAAATGGATGAGGTTTCATTAATTTTCACAAGAGTGGATTTAATTAATTCTTCATTCAGTTCTTCTGATTTTAATCCTAAAAAATTTATAAACTTTTTCTTTTCATCAAAACTTGAAACATATAATCCGATTAGTTCATTCACCGCATCTCCGGTGTTTTTTAATATTTGAAGAATTTTAAATGGACGATCTATCTCAGGATTCCATCTGAGTCTTCCATTTTCAGAGTTTTTAATATCAAAAAGTAAATTAAGATATTCAATAATCAGAGGTTCTGAGAGATTTAATTTTTGCAATATTTTTTTTACTACAAATTCATCTACTGTACCTGCTTCATACTTCCACCAAACTGGGGAAAAACTTGAATCGTGAGTTGATATAACCGAAATTGAATTTCTTCTGTAGTGATAAGGACTTTTAAAATATATTCCTTCATTAAAAATTTTATTCCATCTTAAAACGTCCATTCCGGGAATTCCAAACTCTCTGAGAATTTGAAAAGAGCAATCAGGAACAGTCCCTAAATCCTCAGCACAAGGTAGCATATCAGTTGCCGTTACCATTTCAGAAATAATTTTCCTTCCGTGAGTTTCCCATAAGTAATCCTGTTCAGGATCAAAATTACCTTTTGATCCGGCTAAATCTTCAGGTGTATTTATTGGAATACTCCATATTCTAAACAATCCTACAAAGTGATCAATTCGATACATATCAAAAAAATTCTCTGCGTATTTAAGTTTATTTTTTAAATAAACCCAATTGTCATTTGCTATATTTCCCCAGTTGTATGGAGGCATTCCCCATCTCTGACCACCTGAAAAATACATATCGGGAGGTGCTCCGGCTGATTTATAAAGTTTAAAATAATTTTGATAAGACCAAACATCCGCACTGTCCCGTGAAACCAATAACGGAATATCACCCATCAAGAAAATTTTTTCTCGGTTACAATAATTTTTAACTTCTTTCAATTGTTCATAAAGTTGCCACTGAACCCAATAATGAAAATCAAAAATCTCCTGATTTTTATTTTCAAGATCATCAATTGTCTCATCATTACAATCAAGAAACTTATCATCCCAGTTACTCCATTCTTCATTTTTAAATTTCTGTTTTAAAAATTTAAATGCGGCATACTTTTTTAACCAAAAATCATTTTCTCTTTTGAATTTTTTGAATTTTATAGATTTGGAAAAATCATTCTGTGTATATACAATTTTTAGAAATTTTAATTTGTCAGTTTTTATCTGATAGTTAATGTATTTTCTTTGATGTGAATATTTTTCTTTAAGTTGATTTAATTCTTCATTAAAATTTTTATTCTTTACACCTTTTAATTTATTTAAAGAGATATAAGAAGGTTCAAGAGCAAACGTTGAGATTGAATTATATGGGGCAAAATCAAAACCTAATTCATTAAGCGGGAGTAACTGAATAATTGAAAATCCAACAGATTTACACCACCGTGCAAATTTAATTATATCATAAAATTCACCTATTCCAATAGAAGAAGATGAATGGATATAAAATAATGGGATGCAAACTCCTGATCTTTTTGTTATACCGATTCTTTTCCATTTATCCGAAGTTACCGTTTCTAATAAATAATTGTATTCCATTTAATTGTCTCAAACTATCAGTCTGTCAGGAATTTTTTTAGAAAAATTTTTTAGATAAATTTCTTTACCGTTTATCTCTTCCGGTTTATTACTAACTGCTTTTTCAAGTATTTCTAAAAATTCCGGTTCTAAATTAACTCCTGAAACTTCTTTAGCAAGTTCAATCGCCCGTGCAGCATACTGTAAAATCTGGATTGTTTCTATTCCTGAGATATCATTAAAAAACCATCCGCAACTTGTGAACATAAGTTGACAATATTTTTGCATCTCAAGCAATTTAATACAATAAGAAGATTCTTCAGCGTTTAAATATTTTATTGCATTAAAATAAAAATATTCTTCGATTGTTTTTAATTCAGGTTTTAAGATTATTTCAATGTAATCATTTCTTGCATGAACAGGATCTTTTAAAAAATAAGAAGATATTTCTTCATAAATTTTATAACACTCATCGTTTAAAAAATTTAAAGCATCTCTTAGAGGAGTTCTCCATTCCTGATTCCAGCCTTCTTCACCCCCACCTGAACAACCACAGTTTTCTTTCCATCTGCCGACACCATGCAAGCAACTCCATGAAGTCCCTTCTCCCTTTTCACCTTCAAATATTTTAACTTCATATTCCGGAGGATTTTTTTCAAGATAATAACCTAAATTTATATTTTCAAATTCTGATTTATCTATCAATTCTTTAAAAAGATAAGCAAGTGTTCTGTCGCTAAAATGTTTATGATGTCCAAAAGTTTCTCCGTCTATTGCGGATGATATAATCTGATTACCTTTACGTTTTCTGTCAATGCTTTGTAATAATCTGTCTCTTAATTTTATACCGTCATATATATGATCATCAAATGCTATATTTCTTGAAAGCGGTCCGTCATAAAAAAATATATCTATGAATTTTTCTTTTTCATAATCTCTGTAACATCTGTAAGGCATCTTAGGATCAATCTTTCCTCCTGTTACATTTTTCCATCTGCCTTTTTTTATCTTTCTTGTCTGCGCTGCCTGTGAAGGATCAAGTATAATGTATTTAAAACCAAAATCAATTAAGACATCAATGGTGTCATTGTTACATGCCGTTTCAGGAAGCCAAATTGCTTCCGGTGCCCTGTTGAAATGAAAAATAAAATCTTTTATTGCCCAATAAACCTGAGTAATTTTATCCCGTTTATTTGCAAGCGGCATAATGATATGATTATATACCATAGCGATTGCGTTTCCGTGTCCGTTATATTTCTTAACGCTCTTACGGTCTGCTTCTAAAATTAATTCATAAGTTTTGGGGTGATGTTTTTTAATCCAGTGAAATAAAGTTGCACCAAAATTAAAATTTAAATATTCATAGTTATTTACTCTTTCGGTAACATTATCATATTCATCTACAATCACAGCATTAGAATTTGGTTTATAACACTCCTGAAAAATTCTTTCGTTCCAGTCGTGAAAAGGTGCGGCTGATGGTTGAATGTTAATTTCACCTGTATATGCATCTTCACGAGGTGGCTGATAAAAATGACAATGTATGCTTAAAAATTTATTTTTATCCATTTAACTTAATACTGTTAATTCTTTTAATTTATTGATGATTTCTCTGTCTGATTTCTTTTCATTTTTTTCAATGATTTGCCAGACAGGATGGTTATCGGCAAAAACCTGCCATAAAGAAATTTTGTTGTTTTTAACTTCAGCACGCCATGCCGCAGGTATTTCAAATTTATTTTCTTTTTCTTCTTTACCGGTGTAAAAAGTGCCTGATGCTTTCCCGAATAATGCTATTGTATCTTCATCTACAAAAGTATGTTTTAATTCAATTTTATAATCCGGAAACCAACTGAAATATCCTTTCCATGATTTTTGTAAAATATCTTTACCCGATGCTTTTGTTCCCATTGAATCAATTAGAATATGATCATCTGTAAGCATTTCAATAATTTTTTCCGTCTTATGTTCATTTATAATTTCTATAAACTCATAAACAGTTTTAACCGTATCAAATTTTCTTCTCTCTATTATATCCGATTTAAAATCAGAATCTTTTCCGAGATAGATGAAGTCAAGTTTTGTTTCTGTTACAGAGTTTTTATTTTTTGAAACAAAAAATGCTGTCTTACCCGGTCTTGAAGATACTATTCTCACAAGTTCATTTCCTATAAAATGTAATGCCGCTCCGTCTTCAACTCCATAACCTGAACCTATTGTTTTATCATTTATAAGCGTTTTAAAAGTTTCTCTTAACTCAGGTCTGTCATCATAATGAGGACAAAAACTTCCTTTTAACAATCCTACACATTCAAGCCTGTCAAGCAAGCCGGGACCAGGGTTAGTAATACCATCCTGAAACCAGCAAATCGCTCCCGCACTCATACCCGATAATACTATACCTTTATTCCATGCCTTTCTCATAATTTTATCAACACCTGTTTTTTTCCATGTTTCCATTATTAACTTTGTATTTCCTCCGCCAACGTGAATAATATCCTGTTCCATAATTTTCGATTCTAAATCTTCCGGAGGAGAAGTTAATTCAATATGTGTGGGATAACAATCTTTTTGTCTGAAAAATTTATAAAACATATCTATATATTCTTTGCCGTCGTTACTTGCAGTTCCAAAAAAACATATTTTAGGTTTTGTTACCGGAACGGAATTTAAAAGATATTTATCGAGTAAACCGTTCTCGGGCTCCATAGAAAACATACCACCGCCAAGTGCTATAATTTGTTTAGGTCTTTTCATTAAGTAATTTTAAGAAATTATATTATAAATTATAAAAGGGTTATTGTATTTTCAATTTAGTAATTTTACTGTTTCCTGAATCTGATGTTTTTCCATAAGTATCTGAAGAATATCTCCTTCTTTTATTATTGTATTCCCTTTTGGAATAAAGAAAATTTCATTTCTGCAAATTAATACTATCAATACATTTTCAGGTAACTGTAAATCAAGAATTTTTTTTCCGGTTATTCTTGAATTAAACGGAACAATAAATTCAATAAGTTTTGCGTTTGAATCGGGATTATTTTCAAATTCAAGAGGTGATTTTATTTTATCCTTTGATGTATCTTCAAGGTTAAGTTTTTTCGCAAACCAGGGAATTGTTGTGCCTTGTATTAAAACGGAAGTCAAAACTACAAAGAAAATCAGATTAAAAATTATATCTGAACCGATTATTCCGTTTGTCATCGGAAAAGTCGCAAGTATGATTGGCACCGCACCTCTGAGACCAACCCATGATATAAAGGTTTTATCTTTAAAAGAATACTTAGAAAACATTAACGAGATAAAAACACTTACAGGTCTCGCTATCAGAATTAAAATAACTGCAAGAATTATACCGGGTAAAAATATTTCAGGAATTTTGGAAGGAAAAACAAATAAACCTAACGTTATAAACATCACAATCTGAGCAAGCCACGAGAATCCTTCAAAAAATCTTATCGATGATTTTTTGTGAATAAAATAATTACTTCCGAGAATAATTCCGGAAATGTAAATCGCAAGATATCCGCTACCGTTTAAAAGTGATGTCACGGAAAAAATAAAAAATGAAGAACTCAAAAGTAAAATGAAATAAAATGCTTCATACGAAAATTTAAAAGTATTTGTAAACTTTAAAAGAATTTTTCCGAAAAGTAATCCTGCCAAAACACCTAAGCCAATTTGTGACAAAAGAAATATTATAAATGAAATAATTGTAAACTCAGGATTTAAAATTAATTCTATAAATGTAAGAGTAAGAAAAATTGCCATCGGATCATTACTACCCGATTCAAGTTCAAGTAAAGGTTTTAAACTTCCTTTTAATTTTAGATTTTTACCTTTAAGAATTGAAAATACTGCTGCTGCATCAGTTGAAGAAATAATAGAACCAATCAGCAAACTGTAATATATATCAAGTTCAAATATATAATGTATAAATAAACCTGATATGAAAGTTGTTATAATCACACCCAAGGTTGCAAGAACGGCGGCACTTTTTGAACTTTCTTTAACATATTTCCAGTTGGTGTTTAATCCTCCTCCGAAGAGTATCACGACTAATGAAATAACACTTATGTATTGTGTGACTTTTACGTTATCAAAATATATAATACCCAAAACATCAGAGCCGGTTATCATTCCGATAGCAATAAATATCAATAATGCAGGTGTACCGGTATTATCACCAAGTTTAGACATCAGCACACTTAAGATAACAAGTGTTGAAAGTATGAGAATTATATATTCCATTTCAATAATATACAAATTTTTTAAAAATTTTATTGAAGTTAAATTTAGGACTTGACAGACTAAACAGTGTTCAGTATTTTTGTAGTGTTAATTTGATATGGGAATAAAACAAAGAAAAGAACGGGAAAAAGAAGAGATGAAGAAATTCATTCTCGATGCTGCGATGAAACTTTTTCTCAAGGATGGTTATGAGAATGTTTCAATTAGAAAAATTGCTGAAAAAATTGAATATTCTCCGGGAACGATTTATCTATACTATAAAAGCAAAGAAGAGATTTTTTTTGAATTACACTCGTTGGCTTTTGATAAATTTTATAAATGCCAGCAAACTATTAATCATATTACCAATGCTTTTGAAAAATTAATTCAACATGCTAAAGTTTATCTTGAATTCGCATTTGATAATCCTGAATATTATGAACTTATGTTTATTCTTAAAGAACCCGGAAATCAAATAGTAAAAGAAAAATCCTGGGATGCCGGAATGAGAACTTTTCAATGTCTCAAAGATAATATTGATGAATGTTTTAAACAGGGATATATAAAACATGGGGACGTATTATCTGTTTCGCTGACTTGCTGGAGTTATGTTCACGGAATTGCATCACTTTATTTAAGAGACCGGTTCGCAATGATCCCCAAAGAATTTCTTTATTCTATGTTAAACAACTCTCTTGACTATATGTTTAATACCATGAATGATAAGTCTGAAAAATTTAAAAATTATAATATTTTAAACTAAAAAAATTTACCATTATACTGAACACTGTTTATAATCAATACATTGTTAAAACTAAAATAAACTAATATGAAAACTCTCTTTTTTATTTTTACTTTTTTATGCTTTCCTCATTTAATCTTTGCCCAAAATTCAAATGGGATTATTAAAGGAATCATTATTGATAAAGAAACACAAAGCCCTGTCGCAGGTGCAATAGTTGAAATTATTAATTCAGAATTCAAAACTGAAAGTAATGAATCCGGTGAATTTATTTTCACAAATCTTGATTTTAAAAATTATGAAATCAAAATTTCTTCAATCGGTTATAATACATTAAAAAAATCTGATTTGATAATTTATTCTTCAAAACCTCTCGAGATAAGTTTTGAACTTCTGCCTTCAAATCTTACTACAGAAGAAATTGAGGTCGGAGCAAATTACTTCGAAAAAAATTCAAATGTAAATATCAGTTCGATGAATCTTGATTACGAAGAAGTAAGACGGGCACCGGGAGCTGCAGAAGATATAGGGAGAATGTTACAAACAGCACCTGGAGTATCAATAGGAAATGATCAAAGAAATGATTTAATCGTCAGAGGTGGTTCACCATCCGAAAACTTAATTCTGATAGACGGTATCGAAGTACCTAATATTAATCATTTCGGAAGTCAGGGTTCATCCGGCGGACCGATTGGAATTATAAATCTAAAATTTTTACAATCAGCCGATATTTACACCGGTGGTTTTTCTTCAGTCTTCGGAGATAAACTCTCAAGTGTGGTTGATATAAAATTCAGGAACGGAAGTAAAAATAATTTTTACTCAAATGTTGATTTATCAATGCAGGGTTTTGGCGGAATCTTTGAAGGTCCTCTCACTTCAAAAGGTTCTTATATGCTTTCTATCCGAAGAAGTTATCTCGATTTATTAAAAGATGCGATAAGACTCTCGGCTGTTCCGAATTACTGGGATATGAATCTTAAATTAAATTATGAATTAAACAAAAATAATTATATTAGTATGATAGGATTTTCAGGAATTGACAAGATTGAATTTGAAAAAAGAGATTTAACAGATCCGGAATCCAATCCTTTTGAGAATGCATTTTTTAATAAAGAATCATACACCGCAGGAATTAGTCATAAATATTTATTCGATAAAGGATACATTCAGAATATTGTTTCAGGAACTTTTTCTGATAACCGTCTTCAACAAAAAGACAAACTGAATGAAATAACCGAGTTCAAAAATAATTCTAAAGAGAGAGAAATAACAATCAAATCCGATTTGAACTATCAACTTTCAGGAAGTTTTTATCTCTCGACAGGTCTCGGATATAAAAACATAAATTCTAAAAACGAAATTTTTGATATACAGGATACAACAGCAACAGGTTATATAATTCCTGAATTAAATGTTAACAACGAAATAAATTCATATAAACTTTTCGGATATGTAAACGTGACGAATAAATTTTTTAAAGATAAATTGTCAATAAACTATGGTGTAAGAGCGGATTACTTTGAAGTTATAAATAATAAAACAACTATTTCTCCGAGAGTCGGATTAAGTTATAAAATTCTTCCTAACACTTCACTTAATGCTGCCTTTGGTGTTTTTCATCAGACCCCTGAGTATGTTTGGTTATCAACGGATGAATTTAATAAAAACCTGAACAGCATCAGAGCCGATCATTATATTGCGGGAATTGAACACTTTGTAACACCTGAACTAAGAACAACTTTGGAATTTTATGTTAAAGATTATAAAGATGTACCTGTAAGTCTTGATAATCCGACGTTTATAATTTTAAACGGAGGCACTGAATACGGTCCAAACCTTATATCGAAAGCAATTTCAGGTGGTAAAGGAATTGTAAGAGGTTTTGATTTTTCATTGCATAAAAAATTAACAGGTGACGGATTTTATGGAATGTTAAATTATTCTTATATGAAATCTGAATTTACTGCACTTGCCGGAGGGACGGTCCCTTCAGCGTTTGATCAGACCCATCAGTTAACACTTATCGCAGGTTATCAGGTAGCAGATGACTGGTTAATCAGTGCTAAGTTTAAATTCGCAACAGGTAAACCATTCACTCCTTATGATATAGAAACTTCAAAATCACTTGGTAGAGGGGTTTACGTAATGGACAGATATAATTCAGAAAGAATGCCTGACTATAACAGACTTGATTTAAGAGTTGATAAGAAATTCAATTTCAAAGGATTCAGTATAGTCGGATATGTTGAGGTTCAGAATGTATTTAACAAACAAAACATAAGTGAATATTACTGGGATACTGATTTTGAAAGAGTAGGAAAAATTTACCACTGGTCATTTTTCCCTGTCGGCGGATTCAGTTTACAGTTTTAAAAAATTATACTTCCCCTGTAATTTTAATTTTTTATTACGGGGGAATTTTTTCTTCTTACAAATTTTACTGTTAACAAAATTATAAAAACTGAAATCGTCAGATACAAACAAATTTTCGCAAACCAGTCACCATATTTAGTATAAAACGTTAAATCTTTTTTAGGAAAAATTACTTCTGATATATTTATTTTTTCATTTATACCTGTTTCATTTTTCATTTCTCCTTTAGGAGTAATAAAACAGGAAATTCCCGTATTTGCACATCGTGCTATCCATCTTCTGTTTTCAATTGCTCTGAAAACCGCATATTGATTATGCTGGTACGTTCCGGAGAGTTCTCCCCACCATCCATCATTAGTAATAATCACAATAAACTCAGAACCTTTATTAACAAATTCAGAAATAAATCCGGGGAAAACCGATTCATAACAAATTGCCGTATTAAATAAATAATTATTTATGTTAAACAAAACTGTATCATTACCTGTCTGGAATGCACTAATACCGACTCCCCATTTTATTAAATCTCTGAGAAAAGTTAGTTTTTCCTGATAAGGCATTCTTTCGCTGCCCGCTACCAGTTTAATTTTATTGTATATCGTAATTGAATCTTTTGGCTCACCGGGATTAATCAACAATGCTGAATTAAATACATCATAAAATTTATCAGTGTTATCAAATTTTCTCGCATCAACCGGAGTTTCTTCATCTTTGCCGTAAACATATAAATCAGGTGAACCTGTTAAAAGTGGAACACCGACCGAATCTATTACATTTTTAAAAAGTAAATATTGTTCATTATAAAAATCATACCTGAAATAAAAAGGAAAAGCAGTTTCAGGCATTATTACAAGTTTAACAGAAGTATCTTTTGTAATTTCTTTATATTGATTTATATAATCTAAATTAAGTTCCTTATATTTAGAGCCCCATTTCTTCCATGGGTTAATATTAGGCTGAATAATTCCTAACTTTAAACCTTCTCTATTTTCATTTTCAGGAGCATGTTTATAAAAAGAAGGTAATAGATAAACTATCAGAGTTATAAATATTAAAATAAATAACAACGGTGATTTTAAATTTATTTTTTCTTCTCTGATTAATCTGATAATTAAATATAATAAACAAGAAATTATACAAATCCAGAAACTCACGCCAAACATTCCGGTTATATCGGCAAATTGAATTTTATCAATATTATAAGTTTGAGTATATGCAATTATCAACCATGGAAAATTAATTTGTCCTAATGTTTGCAGGTATTCAAAGCCAACCCAAACGAATGGAAATGTTATAAGAAAAACATATTTGAATTTAAAATCTTTTGTATGTTTATATATGAAATAAAATATCAGGGAAGGGATTATATAAAAAATTGTATGAAACAAAATTGTAAAAACACCTCCGACTATAATGAACCAATCTGCACCTTCTCTGAAACCGCTGAGTGCTATCCAGGATATTGCAGTTAAACCTGAGAATAAAAAAATCAAAAAACTGATTCTGAAAACCTGCAGATAAGAATTGCAATTAATAATTATAGAAATGTAGGAAACGAGAGCGAGAAAAATCAAGTAGTGAAAATTCACCGGAGGAAAAGATAAACCGAAACAAATTCCTGTTAAAATTATAATGAGTATTCTTGCATTAAAAATGGATTCGGTTAATTTCAATAAATTATTTTAAATTTGGAATTTATTAACTTAAGAATATAAATTAATATTAATGCTTCAGTTATTCCGACAAACGCACCGACCGCTATGTCAAAAGGATAATGAACTCCAACAAATACCCGTGAGATTCCTACAAGGAAAGCAGTTATAAATAAAATCAATTTATATCCCGGATAAAAAAAAGAGAATAAAGTAGCGGCTGCAAAATTGTTTACCGCATGGTTTGACGGCATCCCGTAAAGACTGTTACACCCTACAAGCAGATTAACACCTTCAAGTACTTTACACGGGCGAAGTCTTGCAAAATAATCTTTTAAAAAATTTGTTGACTGGTCAGCAAAAATAATCAAAACTAAAACTGAGATTACAGCAACTTTACCTTTTTTACCGCCTTTAAAAAAAATATATCCGAGTATTATTATATAAAACAATAACCAGTGATTATTTTCCGTTATAAACGGCATCACTTTATTTGTTACGGAATTTGAAAGTGTAACATTTATGAAATAAAATAAAGAAGTGTCTATTGAATTTAAAAATTCTAACATTATTTTTTTAACATTACTGTTGCATAAGCCACACAACCTTTTTTCTCACCGACAAAACCCAATCCCTCTGATGTAGTTGCTTTGATTGAAATATTTTTTGTTTTCAAAATTTCCGAAATATTTTTTTTCATCTGTTCAGTATATTTATATATTTTAGGTTCTTCAAGAATTACCATACAGTCAAGATTCACAACTTTCCACTTTTTTGAAGTTAAAAGTTTGAATGAATTTTTTAACAATATTAAACTTGAAATATCTTTATATTTTTTATCTGTGTTTGGAAACTGATTTCCAATATCTTTAAATCCTGCTGCTCCGAGCAATGCATCACAAATAGCATGGAGCAAAACATCAGCATCAGAATGTCCATCAAGTCCTACCGGGTGTTTAATTTCAACACCACCTAAAATAAGTTTTCTGCCTTTTTTTAACTTATGAATATCATATCCGAATCCTGTTCTATATTCCATTATTTTATATAATAAATATAATTTGGTATTCTTAAAAATATACCTGAGTTTCCGCCGCCCATATCACTGTATTGATCTCCGCAATTTGCTTCAATTACAAGTCCGTTGTCAGTAAATTGTTTTCTGAAATGTGATTTATATTCCAGTGCGGTGGTGGTATAAAACTGAGGTGGTCTGCAAATTAATGTATCATATCCGTCATATCCGTTTCGTTTAAGATTTTCTTTTATATACTCTTCAAGAGTATCCGGAGAACCTGTTATTAGAATTATCACAAACCCTTTTTCTTTTACATAATCATAAATCCTTTTGGTAGGCATAGCAAATGAGTTAAGACCTTTCACCCAGTTTGCCCATGTAGTATCATACCAAGGAGTATTTCTTTCGTAAAGTTTAATATTCGAAAGTAAAGTTTCATCAAGGTCAAATACTATTGCTGACTTACCAGGTGTAACTGAGATACCTGAAAGAACTGAAATATAATGGTCAGTAATATCGTTTATCTCCGCATCAAATCCGCCTGAATTGTAATATCCTAAAACGTCTTTAACGGTTGAAAGTAAAAACTCATCCTGTGCATTGGTTAAATCAGGATTAAATAATAAAACTGAAAATAATAAACCAAGAAGGTATTTATATTTCATATTTCTTAATTTTAGTTATCGGTAAATTTGTAAATTATGAACATTATTGCAATTACATTATTTCGGTTAATTTAAATGGAACTTGGATTAAAAAAAATATCACTTACTGAACTGCTTCCTTTAAGAGCAAAAATTTTAAGACCGGGTAAAAAACCTGACGAATGTATTTATGATTCAGATATGTTACCCGAAAGTTTTCATCTTGGTGCATATGATGGAGATAAACTCATTTCCGTCATTTCAATTTATAAAGAAAATTTTGAATCACTTGAAGGACAAGGATACAGAATTAGAAGTATGGCTACGGATGAAGAATACAGAGGGAAAGGAACAGGCTCTGTTTTATTAAATTATGCCGAGTCTGAAATAAGAAAACTTAATTGCGATTATATCTGGTTTAATGCGAGAAGTGTTGCAGTGAATTTTTATCTGAAAAACGGATATATAATTATTTCCGATGAATTTGATATTCCGGGAATTGGTCTTCATTTTGTAATGACCAAAAGACTTATCCCACCAGGAAAATTATATGATATAAAACATATCAACATAAAAGATTATACTTACAACCTGCCTACCGAAAAAATTGCTTATTACCCTCAGGAGAAAAGAGATGAATCTAAATTACTGATTTATAATTATAAAAAAATATCGGAAGATAAATTTTTAAACTTGCCTGAATATATTTCAAAGGATTCATTATTAGTTTTTAACAATACTAAAGTTATTCCCGGGAGATTTTTATTTAATTCATGTGAGCAAACAGTTGAAATTTTATGTATAGAGCCGTTTGAAAACAAAGATTACCGGTCAGTTTTATCTCATAATTCAGGTGTTAAATGGGAATGTATGATAGGAAAATTAAAATACTGGAAGGATGAATATATTCAAAAAGAAATTTATTCAGGCGACAAAAAAATAATTCTCAAAGCAAAAAAACAATTTCAGAATAATAAATTCATAGTTGAGTTTTTCTGGGAACCGGAAGAATTAACATTTTCCGAAATACTTGATTTGGCTGGAACAACTCCCTTGCCTCCATATATAAAGAGAAACTCAGAAGAAAAAGATAATGAAACATATCAGACTGTTTATGCGAGAAATGAAGGGTCTATTGCCGCTCCAACAGCGGGATTGCATTTTACAAATGAAGTTTTAAATTCCTTACAGAAAAAAGGGGTTAAAAATTCGTTTGTTACTTTACATGTGAATACAGGAACGTTTCTACCGGTGAAAACTGAAACAATTGGAAAACATAAAATGCACTCCGAGTATGTTCAGATTCAAAAACAAACGCTAATTGATTTATTAAATTCAGAAAAAATAATTGCGGTTGGAACTACGAGTATGAGAGCGGTAGAGAGTCTCTACTGGCTAAGTTATTTAATATTGAATAAAAAAAATTCAAAAGAATTAAATGTTACTCAATGGTTACCTTATGAAAATGATTTTAATATTTCAAAAAATTTTTCATTGCAGATACTGATTGAATACTGTGATAAAAATAATTTGGAAGTTTTAAATTTCAAAACAGCATTATTGATTACACCCGGATTTAATTTCAGGTATTTTAAAGGTATCATTACAAATTTTCATCAGCCACAAAGTACTTTATTATTACTTATCGCGGCTTTTCTCGGAGATGAATATAAAAATGTTTATCAATTTGCCCTCGATAATAATTTCAGATTTCTTAGTTACGGTGATTCCAATTTATATTTATTGTGACTGTATCAAATATTTTTCAAGCCAAGTATCCATTTCCCATAACATATGCAGTACTGATTCTCTCGCTGAATAGCCATGACTTTCGTATGGTAAAACAACATATCTCGAAGTACCACCGTGACCTTTTATTGCGTTATATAATCTTTCACTTTGCATCGGAAAAGTTCCTGCATTATTATCCAACTCACCATGTATGATAAGAATAGGTTCTTTTATTTTATCTGCATACATAAAAGGTGACATCTTAAGATATGTTTCAGGTGCTTCCCATAGTGTTCTTTGTTCTGATTGAAAGCCAAATGGTGTTAATGTTCTGTTATATGCTCCGCTTCTTGCTATACCGGTTTTGAATAAATCAGAATGGGCGAGTATGTTTGCAGTCATAAACGCACCGTAAGAATGTCCTCCTATTGCCATTTTATCCGGAGTTGAAATTCCCCGTTTAATCATTTCATCAACTGCTGCTTTTGCTGACATAACGAGTTGTTCAATATATTTATCATTTGGCTCTTCATCACCTTCACCAATAATAGGCATTTTAGGATTGTCAAGAATTACATAATCTTTTGCTAACCAGAATAAAGGGCTTCCCCAAGACATCCAGTTAAATCTGTATGGTGAATCTGTTATTTGACCCGCTGCATCAGAACTTTTAAATTCCTGTGGATATGCCCACATTAAAACAGGATATTTTTTATTCTTGTCGTAATTTTTTGGTAAATATAAATTTGCGTTCAGTTCAACGCCATCTTCCCTTTTATATGTTATGATTTCTTTTGAGATGCCTTCAAATAATGTATAAGGATTTGTATAATTTGTTAATGCTAATTGAGTATTGGAGTTTTTATTTATTAAAATATAGTTTGGTGGTGTGTCCGGAGATTCCCTGCTGATAACAAACTCGTTTGAATTTTTAATGTTTACTACTCTTTCGTAATATGGTTTTTCAGATCTCCAGATTCTTGAGGTTGTTTTAGTATTTAAATTTAAAACATCTAAGAAAGGTCTATTGCCTTCTGTTGATGCACCATTTCCTGTTAAAAAAATTTCTTCGGATGTGTTTGCTTCTTTTATTGTTTCGGTATTGTTAGTATTTGTTTCTAAATATGGATCACCGGGATTGTTATATCTGTCTTCTGTATTTAAATTAAATATTAATGTAGTATCTGAAAAATTATTTAAATTTATTTTTATAAATTTAGACGTTCTTGTATTCCACCACCTTTCATTTACAATTGCAAAATTATTTTCACTCCATAAAATATTTTCATATCGTAAACTCAGTGAAATTATCTCTTCAGGTGTAGTATTAAAAGGAGATTTTAACTGAAAAACTTTATCTCTGATTTCGGTTTTTGTTTTTGGATTTCCACCATCCTGTGCCTCAGCCCAATATAGAGTAGAACCGGCATCTTGTCTCCATTCAAATTCTCTTTTACCTGTTCTTACAGCATTAAATCCGGTTGGAATTTCATCTGCAAGTGGTATATCAGCAAGCAAAGTTATTAATTTTCCATTCTTATCTAATATTTCAACTGTTTTAGGAAAATAATAATATGGAAAAAGATACGAATATGGTCGTTTAATTTTTTCAGATAAAATATAATTTCCATCAGGTGAATATTTAAATTCTGTATATATCGCGGGAGTAGAAATATTTTCTGTTTTTTTAGTTTTAATATCAATTTTTACCGGTTGCGACACTCCATAAAAATCGAATAAATCTTCATCGTAAGAATTTTTTAATAAATCCTGAAAAGTTCTTGTGGGTGTTGACTTACCATAGTTCTCCTGAATTATGGGACTTTCAGGAACTTTGTTTTGAACAGGTACCGAATTATTTTTATTAAATGCTTTCAGATATATCAGAGATTTATTATCCGGTAAAAACTCATATGGTTTTCCGAATATTGAATTTAAATTATCTGTTAACTTTTCTGCGGATTTAGTTTCCACATCAACCGCCCAAAGTTCAACGTTCACTTCAGTAGTATTAGTAAATACAATATATTTATTATCTCCGCTCCAGTTCACATATCTGATTTTACCATTTGAAGGAATATTTTGAATTATGCTTTCAGAACCATCTGCAATTAAAACTAATTTTATGTTAATATAATATCCTGCACGAGTGAACGAAAAATTATTTGGATTAAATCTAATCCCGGCAATTTTCAGTTCAGTTTGTGAAATTTCTTCGAGAGGCGGATATGAAGTCCTTTCTAAAATTGCCAACCATTTATTATCCGGACTAAAGGAAGTAACAGGAGAAAATGGTGCATCAATGATTTCAACAAATTTTTGATCGGGAATTTTATATCCGTCCTGTGAAAAAACTAATATTGGGGAAAGCAAGAAAAAGAGTAAAATATACTTCATTTTAATTGATTTTAAGCAAATTAAACAAGATATATC
>ERZ761607.2936-NODE-2936-length-17398-cov-5.092833_pt1 | contig 17398 bp, 12 predicted proteins | sample MGYA00511164_ERZ761607 | MGnify/ENA primary metagenome ERZ761607 (study PRJEB28899, sample SAMN02445080) | bioreactor sludge metagenome | biome: EBPR sludge | place: Australia: Brisbane, Thorneside Wastewater Treatment Plant | collected 2011-06-22 ...
CGTTCGCTGCGCGCCGTCCGGTAGGGCGGCTTGCGAAGATCGGCCATCAGCTTCTTTTCAGCCGCCGACTTCTTCGTTCATTCGGGAAGATCGTGTGGAGCGAGGCGAGATACCCTCCGACACCGTGGACGACCGGGCGGACCTCGTCGCGAACGCGATGGCCGAGCAAACGCGCCTCTCCCTCGAGGTGGAGGAGACGGATCGACTCGGTGAGCTTCGTCGCATCGCGGGCGCCGACGTGGCGTACGAGAAGTACGGCGAACGTTTCTTCGCCGCGGTGGTGGTGCTCGACGCGCACACGCTCGAGGTCGTGGAGATCGCGCGCCACGAGGGCGAGCATCCCTTCCCGTACGTGCCTGGGCTCCTCTCCTTCCGCGAGCTGCCCGCGCTCCTGCCTTGCTTCGAGAAGCTCACGTCGACGATCGACCTCGTCGTCTGCGACGGCAACGGCCGCCTGCATCCGCGCGGCTTCGGCGTCGCCTGCCACCTCGGCGTCGCGCTCGACGTGCCGACGATCGGCTGCGCGAAGAACCTCCTGCTCGGCGAGGTCGGTCCGCTCGCGCACGAGCGGGGCGCGCATTCGCCGATCGTGGTCGACGGAATCGAACGCGGCTCGGCGCTCCGCACCCGCGACGGCGTCAAACCGGTCTACGTCTCGATCGGACACCGCGTGAGCCTGCCGAGCGCGCGCACGATCGTGCTCCGGCTCGCGCGTGACTACCGCTTGCCCGAGACGACCCGTGCCGCCGATCACGAAGTGAACCTCTGGCGGCGCGCGGCGTTGGGGCTGCTCGCGTGAGAGCTCGGGACCGGCGTGTGCGTGATCGCTGCTCGTCGCCGACCACGTCGCCGATCACGTCTACGATCACGATCACGACACCGAGGACACGAAGCGACGTGATTCGGCGCTTGCCCGACGAGGCTTGCGGGGATCGCCCCGAGCCGCTACCGAGCCGCATGGCCCTCTCCTGGCGCGGGTTCTACGCGATCGTCGACCCGGACGTGTGTGCGGGCGATCCGCTCGACGTGGCGGACGCCTTCTTGCGTGGCGGGTGCGCGGTGCTCCAGCTCCGCCACAAGAGCGACGCTACCGCGGGCGATCGCGCGACCCTCGCGCTCGCGCGTGCGCTCTCCGCGAAGTGTCGCGCGGCGAGCGTGCCCTTCGTGATGAACGATCGGCTCGATCTCGCGCTCCTCGCGGACGCCGACGGCTTGCACCTCGGCCAAGACGATCTGCCGATCGCGGAGGCGCGCCGCTTCTTCCGGGGTCCGATCGGCGTGTCCACGCACGACCTCGCGCAGCTCGCGCGCGCGATCGCGGAGGGCGCGGATCTCGTGGGCTTCGGCCCGGTGTTCGCGACCTCCACGAAGAAGAACCCCGATCCGGTGGTCGGGCTCGACGGGCTCGCGGCCGCGTGTCGCGCGGCGAGCGTGCCGGTGGTCGCCATCGGCGGCATCGATCGCGAACGCGCGCGCCTCTGCTTCGAGGCAGGAGCGGCGCTCGTGGCCGCGATCGGCGCGACCTGCGCGGCGGACGATCCGGAAGCCGCCGCGCGCGCGTTGCACGAGGTGGCGGCGTGATCCTCGAGGCTGCCCTCGGGGGTGCGCTGGTGGCGACGGCCGCGCTGGTGTGGCGACGCGTGCACGAGCGGCGCGCGATGCAGAAACGCACGGGCGAAGAAGCGAGCGCGGCGGAGACCACGAAGGAAGCCGCGAAGGACGTCGCCAAAGACGTCGCCCAGAAGGTCACGAAGGCGACGGCGAGCACCGCGAAAACGGTCGCGAAGACGAGCGCCGCGGGAGCCACGAAGGCGAGCGAGCTCGCGAGGAGCGCGGCGAAGAAGGGCAAGCCGAGCGCGGAGAGCAGGCCGCACCGCAGCGGACCGCGCGGGCTCCGCGTGGGCGACGTGTTGCTCTACGCGGACACCGAGCTCTGGCTCGCGGGCTCGTTCGAGCTCGACGAAGAAGGCCTCGTGGCTCGTGTGTTTCGCGCGCCGGGCAACGACCGCGCGCCCTGGGTGATCCAGCTCGATCCGGACGCGCAGAAGATCGTGCTCGCGCGCGACTGCGGCGACGAGGTGCCGGGCGGTCGCGTGCCGGCCGAGCTGCCGATCGGCGGGATGCGGCTCTCGCTCGAGCGGCGCGGCCACGCGAAGGTGACGGTCGAAGGCGAGCTCGACACGCCCGACTCCACGACGGTGCGCGCGGAATACGTGCGCATGACGGGCCCCGGCGGTCGCGAGCTGCTGGTGGTCGACTTCGAAGGTGGCGCACGCCTCGCGCTCGCGGGCGAACGCACCGGTCGCGAGCTCTTCGACTTCCTCCCCGGAGGCGACGACTGATGCCGAAGCTCCCGCGGTGGTGGTGGATCGCGCCGGTGCTGCTGCTCGTGGCGTACGTCGCGCTGCAGACGCAGTCGACCGGCAACGACCTGCGCTACGACGAGCTCCTCGCGAAGATCCGCGCGGACGAGGTGCAGTCGGTGGTCCTCGAAGGCGACACCGTGCGCGGCGAGCTGAAGCAAGGTGAGGGTCGGGCGCGCGCGTTCACCGCGACGCGACCGGAGGATCCGCGCTTCGTGCCCTTGCTCGAGGAGCACGGCGTGCGGGTGCGCGCGATGCCCGAGAACCGCGGGAGCTGGATGAGCTGGCTCTGGATGCTCCTGCCGCTCTTGCTGCTCTTCGCGCTCTTCTCGCGGCTCGCGTCGGGCGCGGGTGGAGGCGGTCCCGGCGGCGCGCTCGCGTTCGGGAAAGCCAAGGGCAAGATCTTCACCGAGCGCGACGTGAGCGTGACCTTCGAGGACGTCGCGGGCGTCGACGAGGCCAAGCAGGAGCTGCGCGAGGTGCTCGACTTCCTCCGCGAGCCCGACAAGTACCGCGCGCTCGGGGCCCGCATCCCGAAGGGCATCTTGCTGGTCGGGCCGCCTGGCACCGGCAAGACGCTGCTGGCGCGCGCGGTGGCGGGCGAAGCGAAGGTGCCCTTCATCTCGATCAGCGGCAGCGAGTTCGTCGAGATGTTCGTCGGCGTCGGCGCGGCGCGCGTGCGCGACCTCTTCGAGCAAGCCGCGCAGGCTGCGCCCGCGATCGTGTTCATCGACGAGCTCGACGCGCTCGGTCGCAGCCGCGGGCCGGGCAACCTCGTGGGGGGCAACGAAGAGCGCGAACAGACACTCAACCAGCTCCTCGTGGAGCTCGACGGATTCGAGCCGCTCGGCGAAGGACAGCGCGGGGCGGTGGTGATCCTCGCCGCGACCAACCGGCCGGAGGTGCTCGATCCGGCGCTGCTGCGCGCGGGCCGCTTCGATCGGCAGGTCGTCGTGGATCGTCCGGATCGCGCGGGGCGAAGGAAGATCCTCGAGGTGCAGACGCGCAAGGTGCCGCTGCACGAGGTCGACCTCGACGTGGTGGCCGCGCGCACGCCGGGCTTCGCGGGCGCGGATCTCGCGAACCTCGTCAACGAAGCCGCCTTGCGCGCCGCGCGTGAGGGCCGCGAGGTCGTGACGATGGCCGACTTCAGCGCCGCGCAGGATCGCGTGATCGCGGGGCTCGAGCAGCGCTCGCGGCTCGTGGATCCGGACGAGCGTCGGCGCGTCGCCTTCCACGAGTGCGGGCACGCGATCGCGGCGCGCCTCGGAGGGAGCGACTCGAAGGTGCACAAGGTCAGCATCGTGCCGCGCTCGATCGGCGCGCTCGGCTTCACGATGCAGATGCCGGAGCGCGAGCGGCGCCTCTTCACCGCGACGCAGCTCCGCGCGCAGCTCGTGGCGCTGGTGGGCGGCCGCGCGGCGGAGGAGCTGATCTTCGGCGAGGCCTCGACGGGGGCCGCGGACGACCTGCGCAAGGCGACCGACATCGCGCGCGCGATGGTGCTCGAGCACGGGCTCTCCGACGCGGTGGGGCCGGTGTCGATCGAGCGGCGCAACACCTACCTCGGCGGCGTGGCGAGCGACCTCGACGTCGGGCCGACGGTGGCGAACGCGGCGGACGCCGAGGTGAGGCGCCTCGTGGAGGACGCGCTCGCGAGCGCGAAGGCGCTGCTGGTGCGCGAACGCCCGCGGCTCGACGCGATGGTGGAGGCGCTGCTCGAGGCCGAGGTCCTCGAAGGCGAGGCGCTCGATCGGCACCTCGCGTGATCGCGGAGGGCTCGCTCAGGCCTCGCTGGCGCGTGCCTTCTGGCGCAGGAGCGAGACGCCGATCGCCACCGCGAGACACACCACGATCACCGTGAGCGAGACCCAGTTCGGCAGCTTGAAGTAGCCGTGGCCCACGAGCTTGACGCCGATGAACGTCAAGATGATCGCGAGCGCGTACTTGAGCTCCGCGAACTTGTGGATGGCCTTCTCGAGGACGAAGAAGAGCGAGCGCAGGCCGAGGATCGCGAAGATGTTCGAGGTGAACACGATGAAGGGCTCGGGCGCGACCGCGAGCACGGCCGGGATCGAGTCGAGCGCGAAGACGATGTCCATCCACTCGACGACCACGAGGCAGAGCCCGAGCACCGAGATCATGGTCTTGCCGTCGACCTTCACGAGCAGCTTGCCCTGGTGGTCGACGCTGTCGGGGGCGACGTTGAGGAACTTGCGCAGCTTGCCGATGAAGCCGTCGCTCGGGCCTTCCTCGTCGTCGTCGTCTTCCTTCTCGGGCGCGAAGAGCTTGAGGCCGGTGTAGATGAGGTACGCCCCGAAGACGTAGAAGAGCCAATCGAACTTGCGCAGGAGCATCACGCCGCCGATGAGCATGATGCCGCGCATGATGATGGCGCCGAGGACACCCCAGAAGAGCACCCGGTGGCGGTGCATCGGGGCGACCTTGAACTGTTTGAAGACGAGCGCGATGACGAAGATGTTGTCGACGCTGAGCGACTTCTCGAGGAGATACGCGGTGACGTATTTGGCCGCCGCTTCGCCGCCCGCGTTCGGGATCAGCTCGCCGCCGTCCCCGTAGACCATGGCGCCGCCCCAGCCGTTCTCGAACATCAGGTAGACGAAGCCGGAGAACGCGAGGCCGAGCGTGATCCAGACGATGGTCCAGCCGGTGGCCTCCTTGATGGTCACCTCGTGCGGGTTCCGGTGGAACACGCCGAGATCGAGGGCCAGCAGGATGACGACGAGGACGAGGAATCCAACCCAGAACAGGGTCATTCGAGAGCTCCGGGCGCCGGGACGCGGGCGCGTACGAGGGCGACCGTGTACCACGCTTGCGCCAGGTCCGCCCGTCGGCCGTTGCAAGGCGCAACACCTGGCCACCACGTGGTCGGCGACCCTTCACCGGCTCCGGCCTTGGCAAGAATGGTGGATCCTTCGAACGAGCCAGAGGCGCTTGCGCCAGGTCCGCCCGTCGGCCGTTGCAGGGCGCAACACCTGGCCAGCACGTGGTCGGCGACCCGTCACCGGGTCCGACCCTGGCAAGAATGGTGGATCCTTTCGAACGGGCCAGAGGGATCCTTCGATCGAGCCCGAGATCACTACATTTTTCGTCGTTCGTACCCCCTGGGACCTGTCGCAACGGAACGCGCGCGTGCGTGGGCTCCCGACACCGACCGGAAACCTTTGCGTAACTCTTTCGCGAGCGACTATGCTTCGCGGTGAGGTGGCCGGATGACTCGGGGGTCGTGGTGCATCGGGGTGGCGCTCGCGCTCGTCGCGGGGGCTTGGTCGGTGGGTGGCTCGCTCGCCTCGGTCGGGATCGGAGCCGCGGCCGCGCAGTGCATGGTCAGCATGCCCGGCTGCGACTCCGGTCGGCCCACGGGCCTGCTCGCGACCTTCGCGTGCGCCTGCGACGAGCCCGGGGTCTGCAACATCGGCGAGTTCTGCGGAGGCGGGGGCGACCCGACGTGCCCCGACCAGGGCATGAACGCCACGTGCGAGAGCCGCATGTGGCACGTGCGAAACGACAACTCGTGCATCCCGAGTCAATCCGAAGGGCTCGACCCTCAAACGGATTGTTCACCCTACATCACACGTTTTTCCCCAACCTGTCCGCTCACCTTCACCGTGCTCTCGCGCGGCACCGCTCAGTTCCGCAACGTCTTCGGCTGGTACGAGGTGACGGGAGCCCGCCCCGAGCTCGACGACCTCAACGTCATGCTCGACTGCACCGCGGCGCCCGGTGACTCCGTGGTGCTCGACGTGCGCTCCGACCCCGACTACCGCGGCGGTCAGATCGGCTTCTTCCTGCTCACACCCGAGGGCCGCTCGGGCGACGCCGGCACCGCCTCCTGCGCGGGCGGCGACTGCTGCGCCTCGCTCGATCGTTACCGCGGCGGCGCAGGCTTCCTCTACTTCTCCGAGCCCGCCTTCAGCGACGACGGCTCGGTCACCCACCTCAACGTCTACGACTCCACGATCACCGAACGGAAGTTCTACTTCGCCTGGGAGGACACCTTCGGCCGCAGCAACTTCGACTTCACCGACCTCGTGACGAGCGTCGAGGGCGTCGAGTGCGCGGGTGCGGGCGCGGCGTGCGACACCGGCGGCATCGGCGCGTGCCGCGCGGGCGTGACGCGCTGCGCGGCCGGCGAGCTCGAGTGCACGCCGATCGTCACCGCCGAGGCGGAGATCTGCAACGGCGTGGACGACGACTGCGACGGAGACGTCGACGACGACGCGCCCTGCCCCGAGCGCGAGGTCTGCCACGACGGACGCTGCGTCCCGAACTGCGACGTGAGCGACGAGTTCGTGTGCGACGTCGGCTTCGAGTGCGACCCTGCGACCGGCTTCTGCATCGAGGTCGCCTGCCGCGGCGTCACCTGCACCGAAGGTCAGATCTGCCGCGAGGGCGTCTGTGCGGGCGAGTGCGAAGGCGTGGTCTGCCCGCACGGGCAACAGTGTTTCCGCGATCGCTGCATCGACCCGTGTCGCGGCGTGAGCTGCAGCGCGGGCGCCATCTGCCGCGGCGGAATCTGCGTTCCCGGCTGCGGGCAGTGCGACGGCGTGGTCTGCGAAGGCGGCCTCACGTGCCCGACCGTCGGCGGCGAGTGCGTCGACCCGAGCTGCGCGACGCCGTGCGCGGCCGGCACCTTCTGCCGCGCCGGCGCCTGCGTCGACGCGTGCGAAGGCGCGATCTGCCCCCGCGGCGCGGCCTGCGTCGCGGGCGAGTGTGTGGGCGGCGACGTCGAGCCCGGCACCGACGCCGGCACGACGCCGCGGACCGACGCTGGCACGACCGAGCCCGGCATCGACGGAGGTCGCCCGCCCCGCGGCCGTGGCGGCGACCCGGGCTGCGGCTGCGTGGTCGGCGCGAACGAAGCCCCGAGCCCACTCGCGCTCGCGCTCGCGGCGATGGTCGGGGTGGTGATCGCGTCACGCCGCCGTCGTCGCTGACGCCTCAAGCCTGGCGCAGCACCAACGTCGTCTGAGGAAAGTGCGTCGTGCCGATCGAGAGCCACGCGATGCGGCACGCGTCGACCACCGCGGTGACGCGCCAGATCTCCCGCAAATCGGCGCGTAGCCCGGGCTCGAGCTTCACCGGCTCGCAGGCGCGCAGCATGGTGAGGTTGGTGAACTGCCAGCCGTGGCCGTAGACGATGCCAGTCTCGAGATCGACGACCCAGGGCTCCTGCGGGCGGCTCTCCAGGCGGCGACCGGTCAACCCCGTGGGCACCTCGAACATCCGCACTTCCACGCGATGACCCACCGGGATCGGGTACGTGCCGACGCACTCGATCGTGACGCGATCGCTCATCGCGTCACCCGCCCGGGCTCTTCTTCGCGAACGTGAAGGCACCCTCGTTCACGTCGACCACCACGGTGTCGCCCGCGCCGTAGCCGCCTTCGAGCAGGGTCTGCGCCATCGGATCCTGCAGGTTCTTCAGGATCACGCGCTTGAGCGGGCGCGCCCCGAAGGCCGGCTCGTAGCCCATCTCCACCACGAGCTCGCGCGCCGCTTCCGTCACCTCGAGGCCGATGCGGCGGTGGTCGAGGAGCTTGCCCAGCGCCCGCATCTGGATGTCCGCGATGCCGCGCAGATCCGATTTGTCGAGCGGGTCGAAGATGATGACGTCGTCGATGCGGTTGAGGAACTCCGGGCGATACGTCCGGTGCAGCTCGGCTTCGACTTTTTCTTTGAGCTCTTCGTTGGTTCCGTCGTGATCCAGGATCAAGTGCGAGCCGACGTTGCTCGTCATGATGATCACGGTGTCGCTGAAGAACGCCGGTCGACCGCGCGAGTCCGTGAGGCGTCCGTCGTCGAGCACCTGGAGCGTGATGTTGAAGACGTCCGGGTGGGCCTTCTCCACCTCGTCGAAGAGCACCACCGAGTACGGCCGGTTGCGCACCGCCTCGGTGAGGAAGCCGCCCGCGTCGGAGTCCTTGTAGCCGGGCGGGGCGCCGAGCAGGCGCGCCACGGTGTGCTTCTCCATGAACTCGCTCATGTCGAGGCGGGTGAGCGACATCTCGTCGTCGAAGAGGAACTCCGCGAGCGCCTTGGCGAGCTCGGTCTTGCCGACGCCGGTCGGCCCGAGGAAGAGGAAGCTGCCGATCGGTCGCCGCGGATCGCGGAGCCCCACGCGCCCGCGCCGCACCGCCTTGGCGATCGCGGTCACCGCGTGGTCCTGGCCGATGACGCGCCCCTTGAGCTTGTCCTCCATCGCGAGGAGCTTCGTCGTCTCCTCCTCGAGCATCTTGGCCACCGGCACGCCCGTCCAGAGCGCGACCACGTCCGCCACGTCCTGGGGCGAGACGTGGTTGCGCACGAGGAGCTTCGACTCGTCGAAGTCGGCCGGCATCTCTTTCTGTGCGTCCTCGAGCTGCTTCTCGAGCAGCGGGATCGTCCCGAAGCGAAGCTCGCCCGCCCGCGCGTGATCGCCGCTGGCGCGCACCTGCTCCAATTCGCGATTCGCGGCCGCGAGGTCTTCCTTCAAACGTCGAACCTCGCCGACGCCCTTGAGCTCCGCGGTCCAGCGCTTCTGCAAGCTGTCGATGCGCGGCTGCAGGTCGTCCGCCTCGCGCTTGAGCTTCGCCTTCGACGCCTCGGACTCGCTGTCGTGATCGTCCTCCAGCGAGCGCCGCTGGATCTCGATCGCTTCGAGGCGACGCTTGAGCTGGTCGAGCTCGGTCGGCTCGCTCTCCATCGTGACGCGCACGCGCGCCGCCGCTTCGTCGATCAGATCCACCGCGCTCTTCGGGAGATTCGCGCCCGGGATGTAGCGCCGCGCGAAGGTCGCCGCGGCCACGATCGCGGGATCGCCGATGCGTACGCCGTGGTCCATCTCGAAGCGGCCCACCACGCCACGCAACACGGCGATCGCCTCGTCGAGCGTCGGCGGCTCCACGCCGATCGTCACGAAGCGCCGCACGAGCGCGGCGTCCTCGTCTTGCGCCTTGCGGATGGTGTCTGGCGTCGCGACCGCGATCGCGCGCAGCTCGCCGCGACCGAGCGCGGCGCTGATCAGATCGCCCGCTCCCTGCCCCTTCTGGCCGATGAGCGCGCCCAGGTCCGGCAGGAAGAGCAGGATCTCGCCTGCGCTGTCGCGGATCGCGTCGAGGATCGCGCGCGTGCGCTCTTCGAGCTGACCGCGCAGCGAAGCGCCTGCGATCAGCGTGCCCATCTCGAGCGCGACGATGCGGCGCCCCTTGAGGAAGTTCGGTACGTCGCCGATCGCCATCCGCTGCGCGAGCGCCTGCACGATGGTCGACTTGCCGATGCCCGGCTCGCCCACGAGCAGCGGGTTGTTCTCGCGGCGACGCGCGAGCACCTGGAGCATCCGGCGGATCTCCGCGTCGCGGCCCACCGTCGGATCGAACTTCCCCTGCGCGGCGAGGCGCGTCAGATCGCGACCGAAGGCCTCGATCGGATCGCCGAGGTCTTCCTTGCCCGTGCGCTTCACCGGCGGAGCGCCGGGCGGACGTGCGTCCTTGTTGTCCTCGCCGAGCTTCGCGCCCCCGAGGGTCGCGCGGAGGATCGGCGCGGAGAGCCCACACGCGGCGAAGACGTCTTTGACGCCGCCATCGGTCTCCTGCGCGCACGCGAGCATCAGGTGCGCGACGCCGACCGGCACGCCGCCTTGGCGCGCGGCTTCTCCTTCGGCGCGCCCGAGCAGATCGAGCATGCGAGGCGAGAGGTACGACTTCACGTCGCGCGAGGAGGGCAGCTTGCGCAACAGCAGCTCGGCTTCGACGAGCACGTCGGTCGGATCGACGCCCGCGCGCTCGATGCCGCCGCGCGCCTCCGCCTGCGACTCGAGCAGGACGAAGAGCAGGTGCAGCGGCTCGACCTCCGCGTTCTTCCGTTCGTCCGCGAGCGACTGCGCGGTGGAGATCGCGGTCTTCGCTTCTTTCGCGTACGCCTCGAGGCGGAGGGTCAGGGTGCTCATCGGCGGGAACGTTCGCGGAGCGCGAGGACACCGTCAATCGATTCCGGTGGGCCCATGCGACCGAGGACCGAAGCCGACGACGCTGCTACGCTCCTGCCCGATGCGCGCGCGCACGACGCTCTTGCTCGCCTTCTGCTTCGCGTGCCCCGCGGATCTCTCCCGCTTCGCGATCGAGGGCGAGACGGACGCCTCGGTGCCCCTCGTGGACGCGGCGGGCCTCGACGCGAACCTCCCCGACGGCGCGAGCGGCGACGCGGGCAGCGGCGACTCGGGCAGCGGCGACGGCTGCGATCCCGCCCCCACCTGTCCGGGCGGTTGCCCGCTGCCTTGGCTCCTCGCGAGCGTCGAAGACCTCCAACCGGGCGATGCGTGCGGCGGCCGCGTGATGCGCTGGTCGCTCGGCGACGAGACGGAGTGTCTCTGCCCTTCCCTCGGCGCGGGTGTGCTCGCGCTGCCCTTCGCGGTCGGCTTCGTGCCGCCGCGCAGCGTGGTGGCGGTCGACCAAGACGGGACCGTGACCGCGATCGACGGCGACACCGACCGCGTGCAGTGGATGGCGCCTTCGACCGGCACCGACCGGCTCGTCGCGGACGTCTTCCCGCTCGCCGATCCGGCGGGCGTCGTGCACGCGGCGGTCGCGACCACGCGGCGCGGGATCGAGAGCGTCGACGAGCTCGTGGTCTACGACGCCGCGGGCGACGTGCGGATGCGCTGGGGCCCCGGCGGCACCGCGTTGCCGGGCGGGAGCGGTCTGGCCTCGATCACACTCTCGTCCCACGCCGACCGACGCATCCGCGCGCTCAAGCCCAACGGCGACTTCGCAGCGGCCGAGATCGATCCCTGGACCGGCACGCTGATCTCCACGCCCTACCACACGCTCTCGCGCGAAGGATTCTTCCTCGGCACGATCAGCGCGCTCTACGCGAACGGAACACACCGCACGGTGTGGACGGGTCGCCGCACGGATCTCTCGCCACAGATCAGCGAGGTCTACACGATCCGCTCTACGACTCCGACCGAAGACAACCGCGTGCCGCTCGGCGACGAGTGCACGGAAGGTCCGGACGGTCTCGCCTACGACGCGACCTGCGAGTTCGTGCACGCGGTGCCCGATCCGCTCGACGACTTCCACACCTTCGCGATCTGCGAGATCGCCCCCGGCGAGCGGCGCGTGGTGCGGCTCTACCATTTCGGCGGTCAGTGCCGCGACCTCGCGCAAGACACGCGGATCTTCCCGCGCGCGCGCTTCTCGAAGCTGGCGATCGCGCTGCCGCGCTATTGGCCTTGAGCGCTCGACGGCTCGCGGGAGGAAGACGGCTCGCGGAAGGAAGCGCGCGGAGCGTCGTATCCTCGCGTCGATGGCGCAGGAACGTCCGCTGATTCGGCAGCTCGCCCGCACGATCGTCGACGTCGCCCGCGACACGTCGGGGCTCGTCGTCCTCTTCGACGACGACTCGATCGAGCGCCTCGACGACGAGGGGACGTCGATCGCACACGTCGCGACGATCGCGAGCACCGGAGGTGGCGTGAGCGAGCTCTTGCCGCTCGCGGACGGTCGCCTCGTCGTGCGCCCGAGCGCGGGTGTGCTGCAGGTGGTGCGCGCGGAGCCTGGCGGTGCGGCGACCCTCGAGCGGATGACGCAGCTCGGAGAGCACGAGTCCTTCGGCGGCGTGGTCGCAGTCGAAGACGGATTCTTCACGTGGTCCAAACGAGGGCTGCTCTTCGAGCGCGGCGGGCAGCGTCAGGCCGTTTCGACCGAGTACTGGATCGACCACGCGATCGTCACCCCGCACGGCGCGCTCACGTGGGGCTTTCAGGGTTGGTTTCTCGTGACGAGGAACGGCGACGTCGTGCTGAAGGGCGACGAACGTTTCCTCGGCGCGACGGCGCGCATCGGAGACCTCCTGCTCGCGACGAGCCTCGACGGGTGGGTCGCGCTCGATCTGACGAAGAACACCCGCGTCGATCCGCCGACGCTGCGAGGCGAGATCGCGCGCGTCTGCGCGGTCGGCGATCGTTTCGTCTGCGCGCGTGAGGACGAGCTCGTCGCGTTCGATCCGAGCTTCGCGGTACTCGAGCGGCAGCGTCTGCCCTGGGCGCCGAAGGTCCTCGCGGGCCGGGGTGACTTCGTGGTGGCGGCGATCGACGACGACGCGCGGGTCGGACCGCTCCGTGCCCTGGACGACGTGCCGCTCGTGGGTCGCCTCGACGGCGCGGTCTCGTTCGGCGACTCGATCGCCTTGCACGACCAGAGCCCCGAGCTCCGGATCTGGAGCCCGCGCGGTGTCTCGACGATCACCCACGACGCCCGCCCGTGGCGCGTGCGGTCGCTGGGCGACGCGCTCGCGACGACCGAAGCCGACGTCTTGCGCATCCACCGACCGGGCGTCGATCACGGCGAGCCGCGCGTCTCGGCCGCTGCGGGCCCTCCGATCGGCGAGACGATCGTCGTCAACGGAATGCTCGGCCGTCGCGTCGACGAAGGCCTCGTGGCGTACTCGCTCGAGCTGCCGGGCGGCACACGCGCGCGGGTCCCACGCGACGCCCCGTACCGTGCCGTGATCGACGCCGCTTCCGCGCGCCACGTGGTGGAGCTGCTCGCGCGGCGCGACTTCGAGCGCGCGCCCCTCGACGAGACGCTCGCGAAGCTCGACCCGTGGAGCCACGCGTCGTGGGACGCGGTGGTGAACCGTCACCCGAAAGACAACGTGGGCTTGTTCCTGCGTGGGCTCTTCGAGGGCGACGCAGCGAACGCAAGCGCCGCGACCTCCGCGAGCACCTCGAGCGTCGACGTCGATTCGAACTTCGACGCGAGCCGTGAGACGAGCGACACGAACCCCATCGCGAGCCGCGTCGACGCGAGCGCTGGCGACGCTGGCACCGACGCCGATCCACGCCTCGATCCGCGCTTCGCGATCCGGGTGCTCGCTACCCGCACCTACGACCGCGTGGTCGCCGAGCTCGCGTGGGCTCTCGGTCGATCGCCCCTGCAGCTCATCGCCGCGATCCGCGCAGGGCGGGTCGCCTTCGAGGACGCGCTGGAGGTCCCCGGCTTCACCTACCTCGGCACCTTCGAGTGCTCGGGCAAGCTCGTGGTCTGCGATCCCTGCCATCGCGACAAGCCCGCGCTCCGTGCCGAGCTCGCGGGGGTCGCCAAAGGCACCTGGCACGTGCTCGTGCGCGAAGGCGTCGGTGCCACGGCGGGGCGCATCGCGGAGCTCGTGGCCACGCACGCGGACGGGCTCGCCTGCTCGGCCGACCAAGAGGTTCGCGCACTCATCGGCGTCGACGCCGGCATCGTCGGCATCTACGACCCCGACTGTCCGATGCCGGACCTCGACACCCACTTCGAGACGGGCCCCTTCGCGGAACGTGGCGCGCATTCGAGGAGCGGCTGGGGCGACGGCGGCTACGTCGCGTACGTCGCGCGCGTCGTCCCGACCGGCCAAGCCGACCGCCGCGTGGTGAAGGTGCGCGTCCCCTTCTTCGACGACGGCGCCGTCGATCGCTCCGTGCTGCTCCCGACCACGAGCGCACGAACCTACTCGCCGCGCGAACGATTCACCAAAGACGAGCTCGTCGCGCATCCGAAGTTCGGCGTCGGACGCGTGGTCGAGGCAGGGCGGGATCGGGTGGAGATCGAGTTTCGCGGCGAGCGCCGGACCCTGGTGCACGGGCGAGGTTGAGTCTTCCTTCCGCTCCGCTGCCACGCACTGCCGACGAGGATCACGCTCACCCGAGCGAGTCGGGTCGTGGCAGTCGCGGCGGCGCGACCGCGGCGGGTGCGAGTCTGGCAAGCTCGTCGGCGTGTTGTCGCCGGGCACCTCCATCGCATCGCTTCTTCGACGTTATCTCGAGCTCGTCGCCGGTCTCGCACCGCACTACGCGCCGCAAGCAGTCGCGCCGACGGTGGCGACCGGTGCGGACGACGCGACGCTCGCACACCTCGCGGGAGCGGTCGGCCGTCCCATCCCACCACAGGTCGCCGAGCTCTATCGCACGGCGGACGGTGTCGCTTCTTTCGATCTATTCGGCGTCGATCTGCACTCGATCGCCACGATCTCGCGGACACACGCGGCCGACTCGGCGTGGCTGCGGAGAAACATCGACGAGGTCGTGGACGACACGGAGGATGCCGAGCTCGCCGAGCTGATGAAGGATCGAGCGCTCGTACTCGCCGGTTCCGCGTCGCATCGCGCAGATCTGATTCTCTTCCTGCTGCCACCCGACCCGCATGCGGAATGGCAGATCACCCAGCTGGTCAATGGGAGATGGTGGGAAGTCACTGAGAACAGCTATCCGGACGTCGCGAGTTGGTTGGCCGCGCTCGTCGGCGGCCGCGAGGCCGATCCGGCGTGGGGACGAACTGATCGAAGGCCTGGAGCCTGATCGAGAGCCTGATCCAGGATCGGTGTTGAGTGATTCGTGGTCTGGGTGCGTGCCCTGGGGCATCCGCTCGCCGAAGGAAATGCCGGGTATTTTCGAGCGCGAGTGGATGCCTCAGGGTGCGTGCCCAGGCCGCGAAGCGCCGACGCCGATCCTGGATCAGGCTCCAAATGACGTTTTGGCGCCACCCGCCAGGCGACCGAACCACCTGGAAGCGGAGGTTCCCGATTGGACGCGGACGGGTCGTGCGGGGACGTGTTTGGGATGGTGCTGCTTGGACGCGTGCACTCGAGGGAGCTCGCTCTCGTCGTTTGCCCCGCGCGTAACCTCCGTCATCTTCCTTCGATCCGCCATGCTTCGATCCGCCATGTATGCGCGGTGCATGGACGCACGGTCGGCCTCGTCGACCGCCGTACGGCAGCGTACGTACGAGCGCGCGCGGCCCATGCGCAACCGGCCTTCGCTTCGCGCGCAACGGCCTGACACTCGAAGTGCAACCCGACCGTCGAGCCCATGAACTTCAGGGGAAAGTGGCGCGGCACGAGTCCTGAAAAAGGACCGCGTCATGACCCATTCCACTTGGCGGCGCCTCAGCGCCCTCTTCACCTGCCTGCTCGCCCTGAGCGGGTGCCTCTCACCCACCGAGCCCGACCCGGAAGCCACCTCGACCGAAGTCGTCGCAGAGGCCATCGACCGCGAAGCCCTCTCCGCGCTGTTCGCCACCGTCGACACGCGCATGCGCGACGCCTTGTCCGCGCGTGATCTGACCCTCGAAGAAGGGCGCGAGCTGCTTGCGGCGCTCGAGACGGACGCCGAGCGCCAAGCGTGGCTGGAGGAGAACCTCGGCGACCTCGACCTCAGCGACCTCGACCTTCCGCCCGCCTCCGAGCTTCCCGCCCCCGAAGAAGTCGAGCCGGAGGGCGACCACGACCTCGTGACCCTCCCCGAGGGCGCCGTGCCCGCGGCGCTGCTCTGCAGCACCGCCACGTCGGTGAGTGGGGGCTTCGCGCGTGCGTCCTCGACTGATCCGAGCAGGATCAACCGCACGTCCGGGATGATTCGCACCTCCATCGTCGTTTCGGGGCTCGAGGGAGACCAGAAGGACATTCAGTTCATCGCGCACGACGTGATCGCGGAAGAGACCCACAACCGGGTTCGAGCCGTCGTCAACATCGTCGAAGGCCGCAACAACGCATGGGCTGTCCTGGGTTTCGGGCATGCGGCGTCGGGAATCAACCTCACGCTCGAGGTCCGTTCCGGAGGTCGGGTGGTCTGCACCGATCGCCGCCGTTTGCGTGAGAACGAGGTCCCGGGCGGCTGGGCGGGCGGTGAGCTCCGTCGGGAGACGCTGGTGCTGGGGTGCGATCGCGACCGTGATCCGTTCGACTCGACCCGGCTCGAAGCACGCGTGGTCCTGGAGAGCTGGGCGGGTGCGATCGGCTCCGCCTCTGCCAGCGCGGAGGCGGAGGTCGACATCGTCAGCGTCTCGAGCAGCGGCTGCGACCAGTCCGTCGCGTGGTGCTCGGGCGGCACCGTGCACACGGGTGACTTCGACGGCGACGGTCGCGCGGACCTCCTGTGCCACGGACCGGGCGGCACCCGTCAGGTCGACCGCGCGGCGACGGGCGGGCTCAACGACACGACCGACCACAACCACACGAACTCGTGGTGCGAGTTCGGCGAGCTTCTCGTAGGCGACGTCAACGCCGACGGCCGCGACGACCTCGTGTGCAAGCTCGCGCTGACCGGCCTCGCGCTCATCGACTGGGCCGGCACGGACGGTTCGTTCTTCGGCACGAACACGCGCACCACGACCAACTTCTGCATCCCCGGTCAGTGGCACCTCGGCGACGTCGACGCGGACGGCGACGACGATCTGCTCTGCCACGACGGCTCGCGTCTGACCGTGAGCCTCGCGAGCTCGGGTCGCTTCAGCGGGACCTCGGATCTCTCGAGCGCCACGGTCTGCCCGCGCGGCACGATGAACCTGCACGTCGCGGACGTGAACGCCGATCGCCGCGACGACCTCGTCTGCCACAACCCGACCACGGGCGTGCTCTCGGTCGACCTCGCGGCGCGCGCCCCGGCCGTCTACGGCACCCTCGACGGCGTCCCGAACAACTGGTGCTTCCACGGCGGCGCTCAGCTCACCATGGCGGACGCCGACGGCGACGGACGCTCCGACGCCATCTGCACGAACGCGCCGAGCGGCGACCTCCACATCGACTTCGCGGCGACTTCGGGTCGCGTCTTCGACGGTGGCGCCATCTTCCGCGCCTTCGACTTCTGTGGTGGCACGAACCGACGTCTCCTCGCGGGCCGGTTCGACGCCGAGGGTCCGCACGAGGGGCTTCTCTGCGACGAGTCCGAGGGTCGGACCATTCGCGCGGCTCTCTTCTGACCGAGCTTCGGCTCTCGTTCGTGAGGCGGGTTCCTTCGGGGACCCGCCTTCGGCGTTTCGGCCGACCGAACGAATCGTGCTGGCATCCCGACGCGCCCTCGCCGTAGAGCGAGGGTCGTGTCGTGCGCGCGGCTCACGACGCGACCACGCCACCCCCTGAAAGCGAGTCGTGTCGTGCGCGAAGCTCACTACGCGATCTCGCCGCCCCCGAGAGCGAGGCGTGTCGTGCGCGCAGCTCACGACGCGACCTCGACTCAAAGAGAAAGCGAGTCGTGTCGTGCGCGCAGCTCACGACGCGAT
>ERZ761607.2938-NODE-2938-length-17394-cov-4.960724_pt1 | contig 17394 bp, 13 predicted proteins | sample MGYA00511164_ERZ761607 | MGnify/ENA primary metagenome ERZ761607 (study PRJEB28899, sample SAMN02445080) | bioreactor sludge metagenome | biome: EBPR sludge | place: Australia: Brisbane, Thorneside Wastewater Treatment Plant | collected 2011-06-22 ...
GTGCTGCTGTCCGTGACCGGGGCCGCCCCGGTGACCGGGTTTGCCGCCTGGACGGCCGCCATCACCAACGGCCTGACCAATTACTGGGAGTCAGCCACCGGCGACGGCTACCCGAACCTGCTGAAGTACGCCACCGGTTCCAGTCCGACCACGCCCGACCTCCTGGCCCACATGAACGCATCGATCGCCTCCGGCACCCTGAGCCTGGTGTTCAACCGGAATACGAATGCCACCGATGTCGTGTTGGTGGTGCAAGGCAGCGATTCCGTCGCGAACAACGCGACCTGGGTCGGCATTGCCACCAACACGGCCGGCGTGTGGAATCCGCCCGTCGCGGTGGAAACCGGCAGCGGGAATCCGGTCAGCGTGCGGGTGCCCGATTCGGTCAGCGGCGGAACCAACCGCTTCCTGCGCCTGAACGTGATCCTGCCCTGATTCAGCGGGGGATTTCGCGCAACAGCCGCGCGCGGCCTTCCGCCGCGGCGGAAGCCCGCGCCGCACGCCCCGCTTCGAGCGTGGCCGCGCGCGCCTCTCGGTTCATCACCAGGTCGATCAGCGCCGCGGCCAGGTGTGCGGCATCCGGACTGGCCATGAGCACCTGCGCCCCCCGGCAGCCGAACCAATGCAGCAAGCCCTCGTGCTTCGCGGCGTAATAGCTGTTCTTGGTGAGCGCGATCACGGGAACCCCGGCTGCAAGCGCGAAAAGCAGGGCATGGTAGGACGCACCGGCCAGTGCGGTGAAGCGCGATGCGATCCCGCGTAACGTGGCCGCGTCGTACCGGGCGCGCAAGACGGTGGTGTGTACCGCGTGCTGCATCAGCCCGACCACCCGGTCCGCACTGACGCGGTCGTCGTCGATCGGATCGTAGGTGATCGGCAGGAACACGACGTGCACCCCGGTGGCCTCGATCAGGTGATCCAACGCGGCGGCGAGCAGGGCGTGGCCGGTGTCTTCATGGCCGGCGGCGTAACTGGCGGCGTCGCGGAAGTTCACGCCGAACAAGGGACGTCCCGCGGGAACGCTCTCCGCGCGCAACGCGGCATCGACCACGGTGTCGTCTGCCGGCGGCACGAGTTCCGCATCGTCGCCGGTATGCACGATCCGGTCCGCCGGTGCACCGAGCTCCCGTGCGACGCGGCGCGAGGTGTCGCCATCGCGTACCCCGACGAGGCGGGCAACCCGGAAAAACCGCCGCGCCATCCAGCGGTCGAGCGGATGATCCAACGGGCCGATGCCCTGGCTGGTCATGAGCAACGGCACGCCGAGCCAGCGCAACGCCACCGCGGTGATCGCCTTCGGGTACAACCAGCCGCGCCAGAACACGCTGTTGAACGATCCGCTTCCGTGCACGATCACTGCCGCACTGCCGGCCAGCAGGGCGATGGCGGCGCGGTTGACCGGCGGAATGAACCGTTCACGCCACCGGGCCGGACCGAATTTCCAGATCGCGACCTGCCCGAGAAAACCGAGGCCGCGCCAGGCCAGCGCGGCGCGGCTGATGGGTCGGTCCGCTGGTGCGGCGAGCAGCATCGTGTCATGGGAGAGGTCGCACGGGATGCCGATGTCGCGACGTGATCGCTCCGGATTCCGGGTCAGCAGGTGCATGCGGTCCGCGGATCCGTTCCGCGCCAGCCAGGCGATCAGTCCGCGCATCATGGCCAGATCCCCCTCGTTGTCGTGGGTGGCGCTTCCATACAGCACGACCGGTTTCATGGCGTGGATTCGAAGAAGTGGCGGGTGCGCGGTTGGCTGGTGTTCCACGTGCCGTCCACGTGGTGCAATTCGGCGGAGGAGGGCCACGGCACCGTCGTGGTTTCGATGCCCACCCGGTTGTGGTGCCAGCCCTTTTCCAGTTCGTGCGAGGAGAAGACGCGCGATCCGTATTTCTCGATCAGGTGGCGGCGGCTCAAGGTCAGGTAATGGCGCAGCACGAACGGGGTGGGGGCGATGACCCGTCCGGGGAACTGCGCATCGTGTCCACCGGAACCGGCGATATCCACCGGATCCGCCCCTTTTTTCCAGGCGCGGACCAACCGCAACGGACGCGGCTCGAAGAAGTAATACCACGCCATGCCCGCCACATAGTCGCGGCCCTCCCACGCCTCCTCGTCCGAGGTCGGCACGAACACGAACTCGTTGAAGTTGACCGCATTCGCGCCCTCCCGCTCGACGTGTTGCAACGCCTCGGCGAGGGTCAGGCCGGGAAAGGGCGATTCGGGAATCTCGTCGGCATCGACATGGACGAACCAGTCGGCGTCCAGCTCCGCGGCCAGTTCCTGCTTGCGCCGGAGGATCGCCTCCCAGTCGTAGTGGCCGGGGAAGGGATGGACCTCGTGCCGCACCAGGTTGTCCGGATCGAGGGAGCGGATGATCTCCGGGGTGCGGTCGGTCGACTCGTTGTCGATCACCGCGACCTGCAAACCCTGGTCGACCAGGTGTCGCAGGCAGCGGGCAAGGCAATCCTGTTCATTCCGGACCGCGAGCAGCGCGACGATGCGCGGCGCTCGCGGCCGCAGGAACCGCCCGATCATCGCGTCGACTCCGCGGCAGGCCTAGGTTGCCTGGTCATCGCGGCTCCTTCGGGAAGAAGTCTCCGAGTTTCGGGCCGGGTTGGCGCAGGGCGTTGCGGGCCATCGATTGGGTTTGCTGGCGGGCCATGCGCTGGCATTCCTCGAGGAACACCGCGCAGGACATGGTCTGGACGCCGGCGGCGAGCACGGTTTCCCGCTCGCGCCGGTCGTTGGTCACCACCAGCCAGCCGGAGGGGTGGGTCGCCTGGTGTACGAGGCGTTCGATGACGGTATCGGCGGTCTGGCCGGAGGAGGAGTAGATGATCTCGATGGCCTGGATGCCGCCGGGGCTGCTGGCGCCGGATTGCTGGCCGTCGAAGACCACGGTGACCTGCTGGGCCATCGCGGTGGCGGTGCGGGAAATCTTCTCGACGAGGACTTCGCGGGCGCGGCGGAGGTTGTCGGCGACGATGCGCTTCGTCTCGGGGTCGCGGTGGATCAGGCTATAGCCGTCGATGATCAGTCGCTGGTAGGCCATGCCGCGACCGCTCCATTCAGCGGCCCGGCGCAGGCCCGGTCGACTCGCGCAGGACCAGCGAGACCGGGAGGATTTCCTGGTAGGTGCTGGCCTGCTTCTTGAAGATCGACAGGGCGCCGTCCACCGCCAGCGTACCGAGACGGTACAGGTCGTGGCGGATCGTGGTCAGGCCGGGCGTGGTGAACTGCGAGGGCGGAATGTCGTCCATGCCGATCACCGAGATGTCCTGCGGGATGCGCTTGCCCGACTTCGCGAGGTAGCGCATGGCGCCGATGGCCATCTTGTCGTTGCCGGCCATGATCGCGGTGATGCCGGGATGGTTCTTCATCATCCACTCCGCGCCTTCGTAGCCGCCTTGTTCGGTGAACCAGCCATCGGCCCAGGTCACCCGGTCGCCGGTGACGCCACCCTGCGCGCAGGCCTTCAGGAACTGGTCGCGGAAGGAAAGGGCGGTGTGGGTGGTCGTGCCGGCGAGCATGCCGATGGTGCGGTGACCGAGCGACAGCAGGTGTTCGGCGGCGAGGTTCGCCGACTGGATGTAATCGGCCATGACGTAGTTGATGTCGCGGCCGGGAAAGCAATGGTTGATCAACACCAGCGGGTAGCCGCTGTGTTCCAGTTCGAGCAGGTACTCGTCGTACATCGACGAACCGATGAACAGCACGCCGTCGGCGCGGCGCGACTTCATCAGCTTGATGAACTCGCGGGTGTTGACGAAGCGGTGGTTGGCGATGTCGAGCAACACCTTGTAGCCGATGTCGGTCGCGTGCTCGTAGATGCCGCTGACGATTTCGCCGAAGTAGACATCGGAGAACACGTGGTTCAGGTGGGGCACCACCACGCTCAGCACATGGCTCGAGCGCGAGGCCAGGCTGCTGGCGAAGGCATTCGGTTGGTACTGGTGCCGCTCGATCGATTCGAGCACCTTGTCACGCGTCGCCTGGCTGATGCGCGGGTTGTTGTTCAACACCAGGGAGACGGTGCTCAGGGAAACGCCGCATTCGCGCGCGATGTCCTTGATGGTGGTACGGGTGCTCTTACCTTCTTTTCTCATACGGGAAAGGTAACGAAAACCTAATAAACGGTGCAACGTTAAAGTTGAACGTTTCTCCCTGAACGGTCACACGTTACGAAGCCGGACGACCGGCTTTGGCGAGGGCGTACATGGCGATGCCGGCAGCCACCGAGGCGTTCAGGGAGTTGATCTTGCCGAACTGGGGAATGCGCACGATGTGGTCGGCCTCGTTGAGGATGAACTGGCTGACCGCCTTGGCTTCGCCGCCGATGACCAGCAGGTGGCGGGCAGGCAGGACGGTGGCGAGGGCATCCAGTTCGATCGTCCCGGCCATGTCGAGGGCGACGACGACGTGGCCGGTTTCCCGGGCGCGCTTCATGTGCTCGTTGGCCGAACCTTCGCGGGCGATGTCGAGGTGTTCGGTCGCCCCGGCCGATACCTTGACCACCGAGGGGTAGACATCGGGCACACCCTTTAGCGGGGCGAGGATGGCGTGGTAGCCGAAGACGTCGGCGCAGCGGATGATCGCCCCGGTGTTGTGCGGGTCCTCGGTGTTGTCGAGCAGCAGCAACCGGTCGCGGTCATAGAGTTCGGCGGCCGGCACGTAGGGGTAGAGGTCGGTCTTGAGCACCGCGCCCTGGTGATCCTTGCTTTCGCTCAGTTCGAAGAGTCGCTGCTTGCTGACCCACTCGATGGGGACCTGCTTGGTCTCGATGAAGCGCGCGAGTTTCTTCAAGCGCGGATTGTCCTGGGCCGCCTCGTTGAGAAAAGCCTGGTAGATCCGGCGCCGCCCTCCCCGAAGCACCTCGAAGGCGGGGTTGATGCCGTAGACGTATTCCCAGCGCGAAAGGCCCATAACGTACCGCGTCCCGGGATCAGGTGAGGTGCGGGTTGACGTTCTTCCACTCGGTCAGCGGCGGAAGCACGCCCATGGCGATCACTTCGTCGCGCAGCTTGACCAGGTGGCCGTAGGAAACGGCGAGTTCGTGCAGTTCCTCCTGGGTGCCGGCGGGAATTGACCAGCTCACACCGTCCTTGGTCAGCTTGGTCTCCATCGCCATCATGATGTGGTCGAAGCCATGCAGGATATGGCTGACGTAACAACCGACCGGCCACGGGTAGCCCTGACCATCCATGACCGCCTTGATCATGACCAGGCTCTGGTGCGAGGGGCTCTGGAAGGAGCTGCGTCCGCGCAGTTCGATGATCTTCTTGCCACCCTGCTGGACATGCTTCTTGATCGCTTCCCACTGGTCGTTGGTCAGGCGGTCGGTGCCGATCAGGTCGTTGAGCGGCACGCCCTTGACCGAGGCCGTGCTGGCGAACACCGCCATCTGCTCGCCGTGTCCGCCATACGTGCGGCAGTTGGCCACCTCGTCTTGCGCGCAGTTGAAGTGCTGGGACAGCGCGGTCTGCAGCCGGGTGCTGTCCAGTGCGGCGAGGGTCGCGACCTTGGACGGATGCAAGCCGCTGTGGACCAGCACGGTCAGGCCGGTGATGTCGGCCGGATTGAAGATGACCACCGCGAGCTTGAGGCCGGGGCAGTAGGCGCGGATGTCCTTGCCGAGTTGGGCGGCGATCTCGCAGTTGCCCTTGAGCAGGTCTTCGCGGGTCATGCCTTCCTTGCGGGGCGCGCCGCCCGAGGAGATGATGTACGAGGCGCCGGTCAGTGCCTCCTTGATATCGGTGGTCCAGGTCACCCGCGCCCCGGGGAACGCGCAGTGGTAGATCTCCTCGGCGGCACCCTTGAGGCCCTTCTCGAAGGGATCGTACATGCACACATTCGGGGTCAGGCCCATGGTCAGGGCCGCCTGGGTGAGGTTGGAGCCGATCGCGCCGGCCGCGCCGAGGATGACGAGTTTGTCGTTGGTGATGTAGCTCATGGGTATGTCTCCGTGGTTCAAGATTTTGTCGAGGTTTATATACGCGGAGAAGAACGTAAAGCACAATCGGCCCATGGCCGGTTGGATTTGACGCCATGCCTCCCGCGGCGTTACAACACGGTTGGATTTCATCGGTATCAGTCATGAACGATCGGACCCGTCCAAACCGTGATCCCGTTACCCTGTTGCGGATCATGATGATCTCCCGCGCCATCGAGGAGCGGTTAATACGCCTGTACCATCAGGGCAAGGTTTACGGCGGGGCCTACAGCGGGGTGGGGCAGGAGGCCCCGGGAGCCGCCGCCTGCCTGGCCGGCGAACCCCACGACCTCTATGCCCCGCTGATCCGCAACATGTCGGTGCATGTCGGCCGCGGCGCCGGACCGCACCACCTCTTCCGGCAGTGGCTGGCCCGCGCGTCGAGCCCGACCCGCGGCCGCGACGGCAACATCCACCACGGCGATCTTTCAGCCGGTGTGTATCCAATGATCTCCCACCTCGGCGCGATGCTGCCCGTGGTGACCGGCGGGGTCATGGCGCGCCGCCGCCGGGGCATCCCGTGCATCGGGTTCGGCTTCATCGGCGACGGTGGATCGAGCACCGGCGATTTCCACGAGGCGGTGAACTTCGCTGCCGTGTTCGACGTCCCGGTGGTGTTCATCATCGAGGACAACAAGTTCGCCTACTCGACCCCGACCTCCCGGCAATTCCGCTGCGCCAACCTCGCCGACCGCGCGCCGGGCTACGGCATCGAGGGCCACCGCGCCGACGGCAACGACGCGCTCGCCCTTCTGGACCTGCTAGCGCGGCTGGCCGATGACATCCGCGCCCGCCCGCGCCCCGTGCTGGTCGCGGTTGATACCATGCGCATGCGCGGCCACGGCGAACACGATGATTTCGCCTACGCCCCGCGCGAACTGCTCGAATCCTACCGCGCCCGCGATCCGATTGCCGTCTGCCGCGATGCCCTGCTGGCCGACGGACGCCTCACCGACGAACAGTGGCACGCGCTTGAAGCCTCCATCCGTACCGAGGTCGACCAGGCCGCCCGCGAAGTTGCCGCTGAACCAGCTCCCGATCCGCGGACCCTGCTGGAGGGCGTCTATGCCCCGTCGTGAGATCACCTACCTGCAGGGCATCCGCGAAGGATTGCAGTACGTCCTGCGCACGCATCCGGAGACCGTGCTCTTCGGCGAGGATGTCGCCGCCTTCGGGGGCGCGTTCAAGATGACCACCGGATTCCTCGACGCGTTCGGCGCGGACCGCGTCTTCGACACCCCGATTGCTGAATCGGCGATGCTCGGCGCGGCCATCGGCATGGCCACCCAGGGATTGAAGCCCATCGTGGAACTCCAGTTCGCCGACTTCGCCACCACCGCGCTCCACCAGTTGCTGAACAATGCCGGCACGCTGCACTACCGTACCGGTGTACCAGTGCCGCTGACCGTGCGCGCCCCGTGTGGCGGCGGTTTCGGAGGCGGCCCGTTCCACTCCGAGGAACTGGAGGCGATCTTCTGCCACATGCCCGGGATCAAGGTGGTGTACCCGGCCTTCCCGTCCGATGCCCGCAGCCTGATCGTCAGCGCCGTGCTGGATCCGAATCCGGTGATCTTCCTCGAAAACAAGTTCCTCTACCGCCATGTGAAGGAAGACGTCGAAACGGACATTGCCCCCGTGCCGCTCGGTTGCGCCCGGATATGCCGCCCGGGAACCGATGCGACGGTGGTGACCTACGGGGCGATGGTGCATACCGCCATCCATGCCGCGGAAACCGTCGCGCACGAGACCGGTGCCGAGGTCATGGTGCTCGACCTGCGATCGCTGAAACCGCTCGACACGCAGGCGATCCTCGCCGCCGCCGCGACCGGCCGGGTGCTGGTCCTGCACGAGGCCTGGCGCACCTGCGGCCTCGGGGCGGAAGTCGCCGCCCTGATCGCCGAGCAGGCCTTCCACCATCTCGATGCGCCGGTGCGCCGCCTGACCGCGCCCGATTGCCCGGTCCCGTTCGCTCCCGAACTGGAAGCCGCGTACCGGCCGGATGAACCCACCGTAACCGAAGCCCTGCTCGACCTGCTGGAAACCTGAGGTGCCGCGATGAAACAACCGATCATCATGCCGCAGATGGGTCAGAGCGTGGCCGAAGGCGCGATCATCCGCTGGCTGCGCCGCGTCGGCGAACCGGTCAAGGCCGACGAGGTGCTTGTGGAAATCGAAAGCGACAAGATCACCGTGACCGTGGAATGCCCGTATGACGGCGTCCTGGATGCCATCCTCAAGCAGCCGGGCGACCACGCTGCCGTCGGCGAGGTGATCGGCTACGTCGAGACGTCCGCGTCGAGCATCCCGGCCGCGCGTCCGCACGGGGCGGCTTGCGCCGAACCGCGCCTGGTCACCGCCATCGATGCCACGCCCGGGACAACCTCCGCCGCGGAACCACCGGCGGACTGGTTGTCGCCGGCGGTGATGCGTCTCGCCCTCGAGCACAAGCTCGGCCGCGATGACCTTGCCCGCATTCCCCGCTCCGGCCGCCACGGACGCCTGACCCGCGCCGATGTCCTGCGGCACCTTGGTCAGCCGACGGATGCGCCCGCGATGATCGACGGGGAGGTCGTCCCGATGTCGTCGATCCGGCGCACCATCGCCGACCACATGGTCCAATCGATCCGCACCAGCGCCCATGTCACGATGGTCCATGCCGTGGACATGACATCGGTGAGTGCGCTTCGACGCAACCAGAAGGAGGCGTTTGCCGCCGCCCACGGCGTGAAGCTCACCTACACCGCCGTCCTGCTGTTCGTCACCGCCCGCGTGCTGCGCGACTTCCCGGTGATCAACGCCTCGGTCCGCGGCACCGACCTCGTGCTGCACCCCGACATCCATGTCGGCTGCGCCGTGGCGCTTCCCGATGAAAGCCTCGTCGTCCCGGTGGTGCATCAGGCCGACACCCGAACCTTCCCGGAAATCGCCCGCGAACTGGATCGTCTGATCGACCTCTCGCGGCGCAAGGCCCTCCGCCGCGAGGACGTCGCCGGCGGCACCTTCACCATCTCCAACTTCGGATCCTTCGGCAGCCTGATCGGGACCCCGATCATCCACCAGCCGCAGGTCGCGATCCTCGGCGTCGGCGCGGTGCGCCCGGCCCCGGTCGTGGTGGACGGCACCGTGGCCATCCGCGACCAGGTGTACCTGAGTCTTACGTTCGACCACCGGGTGATCGATGGCGCGATGGGCGGACGTTTCCTGAACGCCATCCAGACCCAGACCGAACAACTGACCGCTTCGACCCTCGGTCTCTAAACCGATCAAAGCACCTTTCGTTTCATCACGAAAGCCCGCTTGCGAAGTGCAACAAGATGGGGGATACTTGTCCTCCGGTTTGAGCCCGGTTCGGCGATCGCATGCGCATGCCGACTCCGGACCTACCGGTTTCTATGAATCCATGCCGTATTGCCCTTTGCCTCGTATCCTTCGCCATCCTGCTCTCCAGCCGTGCCGAAACCGTGCCCGGATTCGCCGCCCGCACCCTGACCCGCGATGAATGCGTGCGCCATGCGCTGGACCACAGCCTCGAGCTCCAGATGCAGGCGCTGCAACTCGCCTCCGCCTCGGCCGAGGTCGTCGCGGTCAGCGCCGTCTACGATCCGGCCCTGCAACTGGGAGGAACGTGGGATGACTCGGAACTTCCCCCGGGATCGTTCCCGACCTCGGGCGGCGTCGAACGCGGCCTCGCCCAGGCCCGGCTCGAACGCACCTTTTCCCGCGGAACCACCCTCGGCGTGGAACTCGACCTGCAACGCAACCTGTTCGAGGGGCTCGGCGCCGACAACGAACCGGACTACCGGACCGCGGCCGGCCTGACCCTGCGCCAGTCGTTGTGGAAAAACGCGTTCGGTGCGAGCGACCGCCTGCGCGTCGACGCCGCCCGTCAACGCCTCGATGTCGCCGTAATGGACTACGAGCAACGCCGCGAGGACATTGCCGCCGCCACCCTCGATCTCTACTGGCGTGCCGTCGAGGCCCGCCAGGTTGCCGATACCCAGGCGACCGTTGTCGAACGCCTCCGCACGCTGCTCGCCACCAACCGCCGCTACGTGGAGGACGGACTGCTCGACGAGTCGGCCGTGCTCGCCGTCGAGGCATCGCTCGCCGTGGCCGAGGTGGATGCCCTGACCCTCCGCTACCAGGCCGAGCAGCGCGACGAGGAACTAAAGGATACCATCCGCCTGCCGTCCGCCGCCTGGGATGCCACGGTGATCCTCTACGAGCTGCCCGATCCCGGCGCCCCGCCGGCAACACCCTCCTGGGCCGAAGTCCTGGAGGATGCGCTCCGCTACCGTGCTGATGTCGAAGCCCTGCGCCGCGAGGAGCAACGCGCCGAAGCCATCGTGCGCCTTAACGATCTCGACGACCGCGGCGACCTCGACATCAGTGGCTCCCTCGGCCGCGGCGACTCCGACTCCTCGTTCGGCGAGACCTTCGACTTCGACAAGAACCTGTGGTCGGTCGGCGTGACCTATGCCGCCGCCCTCGGCAACTCCCGGGCCCGCGCCGCCATCCTGCAGGCGCTGGTCGAGCGCGACCGGGTGCGGGTCGCCCGCGCCAAGCTCGAGGCCGACCTCGAACGCACCGCCCGCGCCGCCGTGCGCCAGGTCGATACCGCCGCGCGCCTGGTCCCCGCCTCGGAGCGCGCCTTCGATGCCCAGACCCGCAAGCTCGAACTCGAAGTCGTCCGCTTCGAGCGCGGCCAGTCCGACACCCGGACCCTGCTCGATTACGAGGACGACCGCGATATCGCCGAGCGCGATCTCATCCGCGCCCGCGTCGCCCGCGAACGCGCCCTGCTCGCCCTCGACCAGGTGCGCGGCCTGCTCCTCCCGGAGGCCGCACCATGAGCCTGCCCGCCTTTTCGGTCCGCCACTCGGTGCTCGCCAACATGATCACCATCTTCGTGCTCGTGGCCGGCGCCTATGTCACCTTCAACACCCTGAACCGCGAGGTCTTTCCGACCACCGACCTCAACCTCGTCGTCGTGCGCACCGCCTATCCCGACGCCTCGGCCAGCGAAGTCGAGGACCTGATCACCAACCCGATCGAAGAGGCGATCCGCGAAGTCGAGGACATCGACGAGTATTCCTCCAGTTCGCTTGAGGGCGGCTCCTACGTCGTCGTCAAGATCGATCCGGATGCCCGTAATCCCGATCGCGTGATCAATGACCTTCAACGCAAGATCGACTCCGTCGACGACCTCCCGGCCGATGCCGAGGATCCCATCGTCGAGGCGCTCACCACCGCCCAGCCCATCATCAACGTCGTCGTGCACGGCATGGTGGACGAGCGGGATCTGCGCACCTACGCCGACGCCTTGAAGACCCGGTTGGAGCGCCTGGAGGATGTCAGTTCGGTGGTGCGCAACGGCTGGCGCGACGAGGAATTCAGCGTCGCCGTCGATCCGCAGCGCCTGGCCGTGCTCGATGTCTCTTTCGACGAGGTCTCCGCCGCCCTGGCCCGCCGCAACATCAACCTCCCCGGCGGCAAGATCCCCGACGGCGACCGCGAGATCCTGCTGCGCACCATCGGCAAGTTCCGCACCGAGGCCGAGATCCTTGATGTCGTCGTCCGCGCCAACGCGGACGGCCGCCACCTGCGCATCCGCGACCTCGGCACCGTCGAGCGCCAGTTCGCCGACGACCTCGCCTTCACCCGGCTCAACGGCGAACGTTCCATCGTGCTCGGCGTCAAGAAACGCGACCAGGGCGACATCATCGACATCGTCCGGGACATCCGCGCCCTCGTGGAGCAGGAACGCGCCATCGCCCCGGAGGGGATCCACCTCTCGCTGGTGGACGACACGTCGTTCTACGTCAAACGCCGCCTGAACGTGCTGCTTAACAACGGCTGGGTCGGCATGGTGCTGGTCACCGGTTTCCTGTTCGTCTTCCTGTCCGCGCGCGTCGCCTTCTACACCGCGCTCGGCATCCCGTTCGCCTTCATGACCACCTTGCTGGCCATGTCGTATTTCGGGATCACCATCAACCTGATGACCATGTTCGGCCTGATCATCGTGCTCGGCATGGTGGTCGATGACGCGATCATCGTCGGCGAGAACGTGGCCCGCCGGATCGAACTCGGCGAGGATCCGCGCACCGCCGCCGCCGAGGGCGGCACCGAAGTCATGTACCCGGTGATCTCGACCGTGCTGACCTCGGTCGCGGCGTTCCTGCCGCTGATCTTCGCACCCGACCTCTACGGGAAATACCTGTCCTGGCTGGTCTATGTCGTCGTGCTGGCCCTCGGCGCCTCGTTGCTCGAGTGTCTGATCGTCCTTCCCGCGCACCTGGCCGGATCATCGCGCTCATTACGTGAACCCCACGTGCCACGCCCGCACCGCAAGCACCGGGTGATGCATGCCTTGCAGGAGCTGTATGCCTCCTCGATGCGCCGCATCCTGCGCCGCCGTTACCTTTTCCTGCTCGTCACCTCGCTGGTCTTCGGCGTGCTGGTCAGCCTGTCGGTCCGCCACACCCGCATCGACATCTTTCCCGAGGACCTGATCGATATCTTCCTGGTGCGGATCAAGACGGAGCAGGGGACCTCGCTGATGCGCACCGACGCCGTGGCCAACTCCGTTCTCGAACAGGTGCTCGTGCTGCCCACCAACGAGCTCCAGCACGTGGTCACCCACGTCGGCCGCCATATCGCCTTCGACAATTCCGGGCAGGATACCGGCACCCACCTCGCGCAACTGCTGGTCTATCTCACGCCTCAGGAGACGCGCGAGCGGCGCACCCAGGTGATCATGGACGAATTACGCACGCGCATGGCGGGCATCGACGGCGTTGAACGCCTCGAGGTCGAATCGGTCAAGCCCGGGCCACCGGCCGGACGCCCGCTGGAAGTCAAGATCTCCGGCCCCGACTTCGCGGTCATCGCCGAAATCTCCGCCGAGATCCGCACCTTCCTCGCCGGGATCGACGGTGTCGAGGACGTGCTCGACGACCTGGAGCCTGGCAAGGAGGAACTGCGGGTGGTCATCGACGAGCCCGAGGCCGCGCGCCTCGGCCTGCGCGTCGAGCAGGTCGCCCGCACCGTCTTCGCCGCCTTCCGCGGCGAGGAGGCGACCATGGTCCGCGAGGGGCGCGAACAGGTGAAGGTCCGGGTCCGCCTGCCCGAGGCCGCGCGCAGCGAGGAACTGCTCGCCTCGCTGCGGGTGCGCAACGACGCCGGCCGCCTGATCGAACTCGGCCGCGTCGCCCGGTTCGAGCGCGAACGCGGCGCCCCCGCGATCTACCACTACAACGGCGACCGCGTCGTCACCGTCGGCGCCTCGATCAATACCGAACGCACGAACTCCACCGAGGTCAACCTCGCCCTCGAGCGGGAATTCCGCGACCTCGGCGCGCGGTATCCCGGCTATGCCCTTGTTCCCAGCGGCGAGTGGAAGGAGACCAAGAAGATCATCGACTTCATGAAGGTCGCCTTCGTCATCGCGTCGCTGCTGATCTACTCGATCATGGTCGCGCAGTTCACGTCGTTCGTGCAGCCGCTCTATGTGATGGTGGCGATCCCGCTCGGTCTGATCGGCGTGGCCATCGCCCTCGTGCTGCACGACAAGCCGCTGAGCATGATGGCGATGATGGGAATTGTCGGGCTCGGGGGCGTCGTGGTGAACGATGCCATCGTGCTCGTCACCTTCATCAACAACCGTGTTCGTGAAGGGGCGGCGGTTTTTGACGCCGTGCTCGAAGCCGGGGTCATCCGCCTGCGCCCGATCCTGCTCACCTCGGTCACCACCATCGCCGGCCTGATGCCGACCATCTACGGGTGGGGCGGGTACGAACCGTTCATCGTCCCGGCGGCCATCGCGCTCGCCTACGGCCTGCTCTTCGCGACCTTCCTCACCCTTGCCGTCGTGCCCAGCCTCTACCTCGTCGGCGACGACGTCAAACGCCTGCTGCAGCGTGTCCGTGGCCGGGCTTCATCAACCTGAAGTCGAACGTGGCAGCCACGGATGGACACGGATGAACACGGAGAGGGGATGTCGTGGGTCATTCATGCCAATTACGAATGAATAGTGGTATTTATTGCGGGCAACACGGAGGTTGCCCCTCCAGATACTGCCCCGTAATTCCTCTGGGAATACCCGGAGGGGCGAGCTCCGTCTCGCCCGATTTTATACCAATCCATTGTGACAATTGGTATCAGACGGCTCTGGATTACCCAACCGCATCCATGCCTGAGATCATCTCACCACGCGCTGAATCCGTGTTGATCGGTGTGCATCCGTGGTGACTTCAGCCGCCCTCCGCGGTTGTTGGCCGGACCAGGGCGATCCGGCGCAAACAAGCATTCAGTCCCGCTGAGCGCGCGGCCATTCGTCGATGACCTTTTCGGCAAGCATCAGGCCGCTGAGGAAGGCGCCTTCCATGCGGGCGCTGTGGCACCAGTCGCCGCACACACCGAGCCCCGACGCACGGTCCCACAGGCAACCGGCGTTGAGCGGTTTGGAGGGGGATGCATACCGCCACCGGTGGGCGGCCAGGTACACGGCGGGCACCGGGTTCAGGCCGGACGCGGCGAAAAATTCCGCCAGCAGGGCCGCGCTGACGGCATCGGGATGGTCCTCGAGGTGCTCCACCGACCACGAAGGCGAAGCCTGGATGACCCAGCATTCGTGTCCGCCGCGGCCCGGTTTGCTGTTGTTGCGCGCAGCCCAGACGATGGAGCTCGTACTAAAGTGGGCCGCGTCGAACGGCAACTCAATGTCGTAGTCGAATACCGCCATCGCCGTCCAGCAGGGCTGCATGACGGCCTCGCTGACAGCTTCCTGCAGGGTAGGGTTGACCGCCAGCAACGGCCTGGCATTGTCCGGCGGGGTGGCCATCAGGACCAGTTCGTACCGTTCAATCGACGGCTCGGGGTGCAAGATCCGCCACGATCCTCCATCCCGCTGCAATCCCTCCACCAGCGTTGCGGATCGGATGTCGAGATCCTTGGCCAATTGCATGGCGATTGCATTCATCCCCGGCACCCCGACATACCGAGCTACATCATCCTGCACCGGGCTGACCACGCCACGCATGCACGAAGCCCGACGGGCATCCCAGTAGGAAATCAGGCCGCGCTCCAGCCAGGATTCGACATACCGCTGGAACCGGCGGTCACGCGCGGTGAAATACTGGCAGCCGTGGTCAAAGGCGTAAACCCCATCGGTGCGGGTGTTGCTCCGTCCACCCGGGCGACGTCCCTTATCATAAACGGTGACTGGAAACCCCCGCTCCGCAAGCAAACGGGCCGCCACCAAGCCGGAAATTCCCGCGCCAATTACCGCTACCGGAGGGCGCACTTCGATCATGGCAGTTTCGCCCGGATTGGGTAGCTCTCGGTATGGATCCAGTTCCAACACGTTGTTGACCTCGCCGCAAAGGTAATCGTAACTAGCCTGAAATCAACCCCATAAATCGCTTTTAGCGAAAAAGTGTACGGGCTGGCGATGCCGGATCGTACCGTTCGCCGCATCGAACGGCTCCAGAATAGACTTGTCGCCCCAATCATCCGGTCCGCATGATGCGCGGATGCAAACGTGGGAACCCCTTTCGTTTAAACCTGTTTACCAGACCTACCTCTGGGGCGGTCGCCAACTGGTGGACCGCCTGGCCCGGACCGATGCCCCCGCGTCAGGTCCAGTCGCGGAATCGTGGGAACTGTCCGACCGCACCGACGGCATGAGCTTGGTTGCCGGCGGCACATTCGCCGGCACCTCTCTCCGTTCCCTGATGACCGAGCACCGTGATGCCGTGATCGGCAAGGCGGCCTGCCCCGGTCCGTTCCCGTTGCTGATCAAGGTGATCGACGCCCGCGAGACCTTGAGCGTGCAAGTCCATCCCGACGATGCCGCCGCCGCGCGCGGGATCGGCGAGGCAAAATCCGAAGCCTGGTACGTGCTCGACGCCCAGCCCGGTGCCTGCGTGTACCGGGGTTTCCGTCCCGGAACCACCGAGGCCGAGGCCTACACCGCCATCGCTGAAGGGCGGGTGGCCGACCTGCTGGTCCGCCAGTCCGTGGTTCCCGGCGACACGATCTACATCCCCGGCGGAACCGTGCATGCCATCGGAGAGGGGTGCCTCCTCCTCGAGGTGCAGCAGAATTCCAACACCACCTACCGCCTGTTCGACTGGAACCGCACCGGACCCGACGGCAAGCCGCGCGCCCTCCACCTCGAGGAAGCCCGCCAGGTCATCCACTGGGAAACCGAGGAACAGCACCAACCCGCCGAAGGCGGCCGTTGCGTCACCCCGTATTTCTCCATCGAACCGGTGACCCTTGGCAAACGGCCGGTCTCGTTGAACGACCCGCTGCGCGGCTACACCGTCCTGTTCGTGGAGGAGGGACCGGTCCGCATCGACCACCCGAACGGCTCGATCGAGGCCGCCACCGGCACGACCTGGCTGATCCCCGCCGCGCTGCGCGGTGCGAAGGTCGCCCGCTGCGGCACCGAGCCGGTCCGCGTCGTCATCATCCGTGGTGCCAAGGCCGGTTGAACCGAATGGCCTCGCCGACGATCCGGATCCGCGCCATGCTCGCCGCGGTGGCCCTGCTGGCCGCGCTCGCCGCCGGCTGGTTTGCCTGGCGCGGACGTGACCACGTTCCGTCGCCCACCGCTCCCGATCTTGCCTACACCGTCATCCCCGTGGCGGATATCCCGCGCGATGACCTGAGTCCGGTCGCACGCCGACTGCTCCGTGATCCCGGCGCGATGGTGGCCGGCCGCAGCCCCGCCTTCCACGCCCTGGCCCCGAACATTCGCCACCTCTCGCTCACCCTCAACGAAGCCGAATTCGCCTGGACCTGGATGGACCGCTGGATCGCGCCCCCGCCCATGACCAACCGCGCGTTGATCGTGCTCGTCGCCGACGCCGCCCGTTGGAATGACCTGGTCAGCGGGCACGGACTCCGCCACGACAGCCTGGCCATGCAGCTCCAGCGCGAACTGTACCTCAAGGACGACCCGGCCCAGAACGGCCGCGCCGACCGGATCGCCCACGAGATCGTCCACCTGCGCCTGAACGATCCATCCCGCGCGACCATCCCGCTCTGGCTCGAGGAAGGACTCGCCGGCCACCTCGGCTGGCGCTGCGCCCTCGATTACCAGGCTACCCGCCGCGTCCGGCTGTTTCGCACCGTCCCGGCCATCGATCCCGTCCACCTGCTCCCGCTCGAGCGCTTGCTCGAAGTCACCGCCTATCCCGCCGATCCCGCCGCGGCCCGCGCCTTCTACCGGCAGACCGAGGAACTGGTCGCGCTGATCCATGAACAGCAGGGCGATGACGGACTGCGTCGCTTCATCGACCGCGCCGCGTCGATTGGTGTTGATCCCGTCGCCTGGTTCCGTGAAACTTCCGGTTTCAACGAGGAATCCCAACGCGCCTTCGAGACCACCTGGCTCGAAC
>ERZ761607.2940-NODE-2940-length-17392-cov-15.878064_pt1 | contig 17392 bp, 17 predicted proteins | sample MGYA00511164_ERZ761607 | MGnify/ENA primary metagenome ERZ761607 (study PRJEB28899, sample SAMN02445080) | bioreactor sludge metagenome | biome: EBPR sludge | place: Australia: Brisbane, Thorneside Wastewater Treatment Plant | collected 2011-06-22 ...
TACCTGAATAATTATGACAATTTCATGAAAAACATTGAAAAAAAGGAAGCAGATTTATCTGAAAATGATTGGAAAAAAATGGATGAAAAATATGAGTCTTTTTCAACTATATGCAATGAAAAATTCTGGGAAGATTTATCAAGGGAAGAAAAGGATCGTGTAATTGAAAACAATATGAGATACCTGATCCTCAGGGTGAAAAGTAAGTTCTCAGGTAGTTTGTTTAAAGATCTGGAATCAGAGATCAATTCATTTGTGAATGGCCTGGATAAAGAAAAACTGGATCAGAATGCAGATAAAATCAAAAAATCATGGGACGATCTTAAAAAGAACCATGCAGGAGAACTGGAGAATGCATTTTCAGAGATGGGAAAGTCACTTGAGGAAATCGGTAAACAAATGGGTGAATCCACCGAAAAATAATGGACTGGAATAGTTTGATCACTTATCAGGAATTTGAATAAATTCTTTTTCCCCAATCAATTTTATGTTTGATATTGTTTTGAGTTTTATCACCTCTTTTTTGCTGACTTACCTGGCGATACCATCTATTATTCAAATTTCAGCCAAAAAAGCTTTATTCTCCGAACCTGACCACAGAACTTCACACTTCCACCAGGTACCTGCTTTGGGTGGAGTGGCTATTTTCACAGGTGTATTGTTTTCTATCATCATGTGGACTCCTTTCAAATATTTCGGTGACCTGCAATATATTCTGTGCGCATTTATCATATTGTTTATGATCGGGGTCAAGGATGATATCGATCCGGTTTCCCCGGGGCTGAAGTTTATTGCCCAATTGATCGCTGCGTTTATACTCGTTTTTAAGGCTCAGATCAGGATTACCACATTATACAGTATTTTTGGAGTAGGAGACCTGCCTTACTGGCTCAGTATCGTGCTATCGGTTGCGATAATCGTATTTATTATCAACTCCTTTAACCTGATTGACGGTATCAATGGTCTGGCAGGAATGATCAGTATCATCAGTTCCTTTGTATTTGGTTTTTGGTTCTATTTGGTTGGCAGAATGGAATTGACAGTCATTGCTATATCGCTCATTGGCGCGCTGTTGCCGTTTCTTAAATTCAATTTTTCTCCGGCAAAATTATTTATGGGAGATACGGGTTCACTTTTAATAGGGTTGACTGCTTCCATCCTGGCGATTCAGTTTGTTGAATATAACAAAATGCTCATCGATTCGGAATATTACGTATCTTCTGCTCCGGCCATAGCCATCGCAATTCTGATCATTCCGGTGTATGATACCATCCGCGTGTTTTTTCTACGTTTGATCAAAGGGCATTCACCTTTCAGAGCGGATAAAAAACACATCCACCATCTTTTTCTTGAAGTGGGTTTTTCTCATATGCAGACGACGTTCGTGCTTTCTGCGATCAATATACTGTTTATCATTTTTGCTTTTAAATTCAATCATCTGGGCAGTCTGATCCTTTTTCTGATCACGTTTGGAATGGCTTTGATCATATTTGGATTCCTTCGTTTTTTACCCAAAAAATTGCACCTTGATCAAACAAATGCTAAAAATTAGAAAATCATGATCATTATAAATGTAAAATATTCTTATGGAATATAGATATATTTGATATTTTTGCCCACTGATGATGACATTTTTATGGGAAATTGCAAAATATTCCTAAAATTTATGTTAAGCATCAGGATAATGACTGGCCCGGGATGAAAATTATTTGTTTACCCGGACATCTTTGGTCTAAGAAGGTTTTCATTAGATTCGATCTGTGGGTATTGCTGGTTCAATCTGTGAACAGTTGAACGCATTCTGAACCGGATGTTGCTTTGAATCAATTAGTTAGTATTTATTCTTTGTAAAGTTTTTAATCTTTTTATTATTTAACCCTTTCACAATAAAATTTATGGCACTATTTAACTTTAACAAAACATCAAACCCTGTTTTTCAGGAGAAAGTCCTGCAAAGAGAGTCCTATAAAATTGAAGCATTAGGACAGGAAAAAATGACAGTCAAAGGAGCGATCAATAAAAGTTTTCTTTTGTTCCTTATTATGATGGTCACTGTTTTTATAAGCTATTCCATTCCAAATCAACTTTTTCTATATGGTGGAGCCATCGCCGGTTTGATCATTGTGATCATCGCCAGTTTTAAACCGGCATTGTCGCCATACCTGGCACCAGCCTATGCATTGGCAGAAGGATTTTTTGTGGGGACGATCACAGCGATTTTTGCAAGTCAGTATCAGGGCATTGTATTTCATGCCGTATCTTTGACCATCAGTATGCTGTTGCTGATGCTGATCATTTACAGGTTGGAACTGATAAAAGTCACTCAAAAACTCAGAGCTGGTGTTATTATGGCCACAGGAGCCATTGCTCTGGTATACCTCATGAGTTTTGTGATGAGTTTTTTCGGTATCAATATGCCTTATTTGCATGAAGGCGGAACTTTCGGGATTCTGATCAGCGTTGTGATCATCGGCATAGCTGCCATGAATCTGTTGCTTGATTTCGATTCATTTGAAAAAGGTGAACAATACGGTGCTCCTAAATATATGGAGTGGTTCAGTGCAATGGGCTTGCTGATCACTTTGGTCTGGTTGTACATAGAGTTCCTGAGGTTACTGTCAAAACTGAGGGATTAATACTGCAAACATCAGGCTTAGTTCTAAAAGTCATCCGGAATAAATTTGTTCCATATTCAGGAAAAAGTTATGATTGATTTCAGGACTTCATGCTGAATATGGAACTTTGAGTCTGCTCCGAAAAGTCCAATTTGTTGGTTTTCAATCGTTTTTTTGCCTCAACCTACTGACGTCAAAGATCAGCACAAGACTAAAGGGTAACGATTGAAAACCAACAAATTAAAAGTCCCTTTTTAGCGGGATTTAGGGATAAAGACTTTTGTAGCACACTCAACTTTTGTTTGTAAATAAAAAGCTTTGGAAAATGAGCAAATTGGCCTCATTTCTTAAATGATCATTCAGCTAAAGCCCTTTTTTTGAAACTTTTGGGTGAATTCGATACTCTGATCGCAAAACTTCTTCGTAAACCGAAGTCAATTGGGCGGATATGGCATCCTTTCCATATCGCTCTTCAATGTATTGATGCAATGCAGCCGGATCCGGTGAAGGTGGATGATCAATGATATCATGCATCATTTTTGCCAACGCCTTCGCATCATTTGGTTTGACAATAATTAAGCCTCCGCTTGGTTCAAACAATGCTTTTACAGGTATATCGCTGAAAATGACAGGCTTGCCCGATGCCAAAGCTTCTGCAGTTACCACTGAAAAAGTTTCAGAATGACTATACATGAGAAAAACATCGCATGCCTGCATTTCCCTGGCAACATCAGCTTCAGTCATTTCTCCCTTGATTTCGATTAGTTTTTGTGGAATACCTGAATTTGTTACCATTTTTAGTACCAAAGACAAATCTCCGTCACCTGCAATCCTGAATATAAAATCATCTCTTATCTCGCTCAGTATTTTAACAGCAGCGAGCAAATCTCGTATATTTTTTTCGGGGGTAAAACCAGATATATGGAGAAATCGAAAGGCATCTTTTAGTTCATTTTTATTGACCGGATGAAAAATATTTCCGTCAATCACATTTCCGACAATCTGAAATTCACCATCGATGGAGTGTTTTAACATCCCTGTTTTCAAATGGTCCGATACCGGCAAAATATATCTTGCTTTTTTTGCAACTCCTGCCAGCAACCATTTCAGTTCTGTTGGTAGCTTTGGTTTGAGGAATATGGAAGAATGTTCAGTGATGACATAAGGAATTTTATGCAATAAATGGATCAACCATGCTACCAATCCGGCATACAAAAAGATGTGGGAATGGATCAGGTCTGGTTTCCCATATTGCCTGACAAAATACTTATAACCAAAGTAAAAATAATAAAGTTTTTTTAAGACGTTTATCCATTTTGAGTGGCTTCCGCGGAAAAAAATAAACATTTCTTTAACTGCGGATTTCTGATCATAGGTGATTTCAATATTTTTATTTTCCAAAAAGGGATCTTCATACACAGTCAAAACATGATGATTTCCCCAAACGGATGCGGTCAAAATCATTTTTTGAATAAAATTACCATCATTCCTCACTACCCGGTTGGGATACCAGCTACATAAATGTAAAATTGTCCTTTGTTGGTTTTTTGTCTGCTCCATTTAGTTTTCTCCAATTTGACAAAACATACTTTCCCTGAATTATCTCAGCTGATTGTTCCAGGAATTCAGCCTGAGCTGGTATTTCTTTTCCGACAATGGCCATTTTCTGATATCAAAAGTACCTTCCAATGATTTCTGTTGCTTTTCAGAAACCAATTGAGCAAAAAAATCAAGGCCTGTCAATGTTTCAATGGAATCGATGCTAACGGAATACTCGTTTAATCTTTTGGTGCTGAGCTTATTATCGATCAGGAATGCGATCCCTTTTAATTCTGGTTCATCCAGGTCAAGGATTATTTTATAAAGATACTGAGGAACCCCGACTTTGTTTTTTTTGCCGATTTTCTTTGTGATTCCCTTGTTCAGGACAACACCAGATACAATATATAACCTGTCATTATTGTAAGCCCAATCTCTTACATTTTCTTCCAGTTCTCTCCAGATTCCATTGTTGAAGGCAGGTACTTTCGGAACAATATTGCTCATCAGAAAACTCTCTTCCATCGCTTCCCTTGAAAAGGCCATATCTGCAGCCGGAACCATATGTCCGCGGTCAAAACCGCTTCCGGAATAATCATTATAGGCAGCCGAACCGGTTGAAACAGCCGGATCTTCATTGAACCAGTCGGTTCGTTCTGTTTTTTTGGCAGACAGATTTTTTTTTGTCAGCTCATATGCGACCCATTCAGGGATTTCATATTTTTCGTAGTAAGAAAGTGAATAATAACTATGGTGGATGATCTCCCCGCGACTTCCTTCAGGTAAAAAGAACCGGCTCTCAGGATCGCCTGTTGAAACAGGCACATCATAAGTTACCGGGGTTTGATCACCGGCTTGAAGACCAAATCGGTCATTTTTGACTATGGAAAATAAAAAATATATCAGGCCGCCGGCAATGAAGATCAGCAGTATGATCCTGGTAAAATCCATACTCCTTCTTTTTTTTTGTTGGTTTAAGTGTGAAGATCTGAACTTAGCCATTTTATTATTATTTGCATTATTATTTTAATAACCGGTCAAACTTAACAAAAGTATCCGGTCTGAGCAATAGCAGCACAAAATTGGACGATCAAACATACTTCACAAGTACTTATATCCGTCATTCGGGACAAAGGAAAAATTTCAGAATTTATACATTTTATAAATACACAGTAAGTTGTTATTTGAGCAATTGGGTATAAAAATTATGTTTACCTTTGCAACCATATCATGACTTATATGGTTATAGTCTGTAATTTATTAAATTTCAAAAATTGTAAAAATGGCTTTAGAATTAACGGATGCGAATTTCGAACAGGAGATTGCTTCATTTGAAGGTGTGGCAGTGGTTGATTTTTGGGCACTTTGGTGTGGTCCATGCAAAGCGATCAGTCCGATCATTGAAGAAATGGCAGAAAAATATGCTGGAAAAGTTAAAGTGGGCAAAGTTGACGTGGACAACAACAGCCAGGTTTCACTTAAGTACTCCATTAGGAGTATTCCGACCGTACTATTTTTTAAGAATGGTGAAGTAGTCGATAAACATGTAGGATCCGCTCCGAAATCCACTTATTTTGATAAAGTGGATGCATTGCTCTCGTAAAACCACATCCGGAAAATTGTCAAAACATACAATTTTTCATCCAGGTTTTAAGTTTTTATAAGAATGCTTTTGAGTTTTAGACTAGTCTGAATTTAAAGGCATTCTTTTTTTGTTCCTGAAAAATAGGTTTTATTATTACCAAGATTGTATGGAGAAAAACAGTTTTTTTGATCAGTATGACCTGAAGCAAATTGAAGATCTGGACTTGTTCGCGAAGCAAGTGGTTGAAGGATTTATCATCGGTTTGCACAAAAGTCCGTTTCATGGCTTCTCTGTTGAGTTTTCAGAGCACAGATTATTTAATCAGGGTGAGTCTCCAAGGAATATAGACTGGAAAGTATTTGCCAGGACCGAAAAAATGTTTTCCAAAAAGTTTGAGGAAGAAACTAACCTGCGTTGCCAGATCGTAATGGATGTTTCGTCTTCTATGTATTTTCCTATGGAGAATAACGAAGATGGGAAAATCAATAAATTGCGCTTTGCAGCTTTGGCGGGCGCAAGTCTGATGAATTTGCTCAAAAGACAACGCGATGCTTTTGGACTTTCGCTCTTCAGTGATGAAGTACAGGTACATACCAGGGCAAAATCAAGTATGGCACATTATCACCTGATGCTTAGTTTTTTGGATAAACTGGTCAAAGATCCGGGCCTGAACAGAAAAACAGCCGTCAGCCAGGCGATTCATCAGATAGCAGATGCCATTCACAGAAGGTCATTGGTGATTATATTTACAGACATGGTGGATAGCCAGGACAATCTGGAAAAATTATTTTCCGCCATGCTTCATTTGAAACACAGCAAACACGAGGTGCTGCTTTTCTATGTTTTTGACAAACATTTTGAAATGGATTTCGAATATGAGAACAGACCGATCCAGTTTGTCGATATGGAAACCGGAGAAAAGATTAAACTCCAATCCAATGAACTGAAACAACATTATGTTCAACAAAAACAACGGATCTTTACGGATATTCGGAGCAGATGTTTACAATATAATATAGATTTTGTTCCAACAGATATCAGCCAGGGATTTGTTCCCATGCTGCAGGCATACCTTGCCAAACGAAATAAGATGCTTTAATTTGTTTTCAAATTTTTAATAATCAAAATATTAATAAATGATCAGACTTGCTCAAATCAGTACCAAGGCTCCGGAAGAACTCAGTAAAAAGGATGTTATAGCGAAGACTGAGGAAATTGTTGAAAAGATCGGTGAACTGTCCAGGTTGTTTCAGGCGGCCAATGACAGGGCTTTGCTGATCGTCTTACAAGGTATGGATGCCAGTGGAAAAGATGGAACAAGCAGAGAAGTATTCAAATTTGTGAGTCCAACAATAGTTCATGCAATATCTTTCAAAAAACCTACTGAGGATGAGATGGATCACGATTTTCTTTGGAGAGTGCATCCACACACACCTGGTAAAGGTATGATCAAAGTGTTTAACAGGTCTCATTATGAAGACGTGTTGATCCAGAGAGTTCAGGGTTGGATCACTGAAGAAAAAGTAAATGATCGGTTTGTTGCCATCAATCATTTTGAACTCAACCTTGCCAGGGATAATCAGACTACAATATTAAAATTCTTTTTAAATATTTCGAGAGATAAGCAAAGAGAAAAGCTTCAGGAACGGATCGATGATCCTCAAAAAAACTGGAAACACAACCCGGACGATTGGAAACAGGCAGAAAAATGGGCTGATTATCAAAAATGTTATGAAGATGTGCTCAACAGGAGCGAAATTCCCTGGGTGGTAGTTCCATCTGACCAAACCTGGTATCGCAATTTTGTGGTTGCACAAAAGGTGATGGAAACCCTTTTGTCATTCGGTCAGCATTATCCTTTGCTTAAAGATATCAACAAATGAGCGTCAGGGTTGACAAATGGCTTTGGAGTGTCCGGATTTTCAAATCAAGGTCAATTGCCACCGAAGCGTGCAAAGCCGGACGGATAAAAAAGAACGATAAGATACTGAAACCTTCTCATGAAATAGGTGTTAAAGATGTGATCCAGGTTGCTAAAGATGGATTTTATTTCCAGTTTGAAGTGGTTGAACTCATCAGTAAACGAGTAGGTTTTGAAATTGCGAGAAATTGTTATGTCAACAGAACTCCTGAAGATGAATTGCGCAAATATGATACCTGGTATGTCGGGAAAACCGGAGTGGAAAAAAGGGAAAAAGGTGCCGGCAGACCAACAAAAAAAGAAAGGAGGGAAATTGATACATTCAAAACCGGGGAAGCTATGCATCATTTGCCTTCAATGGATTGGGACAATTTTGAATAGTACATTTTAATATGAAGGCGGGATCAGTTTTTCATAAAAACATTCATTGATGAAAAATGAAAGGATCCGGGAATAACCAAATTTTATTCTGTGATGAATTCATATTATAGGATCCGGGTCAGGTTTTAAAACTGAAATGAGAACCTATGTCGGCCACTATTTTCCCGGAAAACTCACTGATTTCAGATCAAATTCATTTCCTGCCAAAATCTGCTGGGATTTCACCCCATTTTTCTGTTTCCCACTTTAATACCGGATTGTCCCAGGAATTGGTTTTCAACCATTGCACTGCCCGGTCGATCAGCTCAAAAACCGCTTCGTTTTCCCGGGTTTTTTCGAGTTTTGTTTTGGCATTTTTTAATTTTACCCACGATATGGCAGTCTTCGAATCGCTGTAAATAGCCCGGTTTGTTTCACCTTTTTTTTGAAGAAAAGCCAATGCATGAACGATGGCTAAAAATTCCCCTATATTATTTGTAGCCTGAGCAAAAGGGCCCTGATGAAAGGCAATTTGCCCGGTTAGTAAGTCGATTCCCCGATATTCCATAGTTCCGGGATTCCCACCACATGCTGCATCAACAGCCAAACTATCTTTAATGATTTCAGTTTGGTTCATCCATTTTTTGTGGACAATGTTTCCGGATTGTTTTGGCTGGTAGAAATCTTTAAAATTTTTTTTATAAGCAAATCGGGCTTCTTCAATGGTATCAAAGGCTTTAAATTTTGCGTCAGGAAAAGCGCTGACCTGCGATTTACAAGCTTCCCAAGAGTCATAGATGCCTGGTTTGGCTCCAATCCAGACCACATAAAATTTCTTTTTTGCTTTGCCCATGATGCAAAAATATTCAAAACCTGACTAATTCATTAAATTTGTGCCCAAAAACAACAGATGTATATAGATACGCATGCACATCTTTATCTTGAAGACTTCAATGAAGATATTGAAACCGTAGTGGAAAACGCAAAACACGCGGGAATTCAACAAATCCTTTTGCCCAATATCAGTGCGTCATATATTGAACCGATGAATCGTTTACAAAAAGCTTACCCTGAGTTGTTCCGGACCATGATAGGACTGCATCCCGGCTCGGTCAGGGAAGATTTTGAAACAGAACTCGACGTAGTGTACAAAGAATTGCAGTCAGGTTCCTATATAGCTGTTGGTGAAATTGGAACGGATCTTTACTGGGATGTTACGTATAAAGACCAGCAAATGATCGCTTTTGAAAGGCAACTGAACTGGGCCAGGGAATTTAATTTGCCTGTTGTGATCCATGCCAGGAATTCCATGGGGCTGACGATTGAAACCGTTTTCAAACAGCAAAATGGTTTCATGAGCGGTGTTTTTCACTGTTTTTCAGGAACATTGGAAGAAGCAGAACAGATCATAGGAATGGGTTTTTATTTGGGGATCGGGGGTGTTTGTACCTATAAAAACAGCGGTTTGAATGAGGTGTTGTTGCAAATTGGACTGGAACACCTGGTTTTGGAAACAGATTCTCCATATCTTCCTCCGGTACCTTACAGGGGAAAGCGTAATGAAAGCAGTTACATGGTAAAGGTTGCAGAACACATTGCGGCCATAAAAGGAGTCAGTTTGCAAGATGTTGCTGAAAAGACAACTGAAAATGCAAAAAAACTTTTTAAAATTTGAAATATTTATCGCAGATCATACACCATTTTTACGGTTTTCAGCATTTTTATAGATGAACACCATTTTTTTATACCTTGAAAGTCATTATTTTATATGAGTATTAAAAAGGCAATAGGAATAAAGTTCATTAATTCACACAGAATTTAAGCACATTTATTTTGGATTCATCGTTTAAATGTAGATTTTTGTGTTTTTGGAGAGTTGCTCGAGTGGTTGAAGAGGCACGCCTGGAAAGTGTGTATACGCCAAAAGTGTATCGAGGGTTCGAATCCCTCACTCTCCGCAACTTTTTTTAAAAGTTTTTTCTTTTAGACAAATAAATTATTATTTTTATCCTTTGTTTTAATCAATTAGTTAATACTTAATCAAAGAATTATGCGAAAATTACTTGTTTTACTTACTGTGTTTGTGGCAACTGCTTACTTCAATGCATTCACATTGCTAGCTGCTGAAGGGGAAGTGACCATGTATCAAACCCTTAAAGAAAAATTCATTGAAGGGGACTGGAGATTTATGAGTTTGGTTTTGATCACGCTCATTTTGGGTCTGGCTTTTTCTATTGAAAGGATCATAACTTTGAATATCGCAACGGCCAATGTCGAAAAATTAATGAGTAAAATCGATAATCACCTGGCAAACGGAGATGTTGAAGCAGCAAAAGAGTTATGCAAATCAACTGCAGGCCCAACCGCAAGTGTATTGTATGAAGGCCTGAAAAATGCCAATCAAGGTCCGGAAGCTGTTGAAAAAGCAATCGTTACTTATGGATCAGTCCAGATGGGTTTGCTGGAAAAAGGCCTGGTATGGATTTCATTGTTCATTGCAACCGCTCCGATGCTTGGGTTCCTTGGAACTGTAATTGGTATGATCCAGGCATTTGACAAAATTGAAGCTGTTGGGGACATTTCACCTTCCATCGTTGCCGGAGGTATTAAAGTGGCTTTGTTGACCACAGTATTTGGTTTGGTAGTAGCAATTATTTTACAGATATTCTACAATTATATCATATCAAAAATAGATGGTATCGTCAATAAAATGGAGGATGCATCTATAAGCCTGGTTGATATTATGGCAAAGAATAATGTTTTTAAATAATGACCAAATTGGAACGAAATGTATAGATTTTTAATAAAAAATGGGCAACTGCTATCTGTATTGGTATCAGTAGTGGTTATTGCCATCTTTTTTATCTTTGTCATGGTCGGTTTGAACAATTCAGGTTTTGATATGTCAACTGATCTGAACATGCACAAAAAAGATGTAACATTCTTTGATGCTGGCTTGTATCTGACAGTAGCATTATTCGTGGTTGCAGTATTGGCATGGATTCTGTTTTCAGTTTATCATCTGGTCACAAACCCAAAGGGATCTATCAAATTTATGCTTGGTGGTTTGGTGATGGTTGGTGTTTTTGTGCTATTCTTTTTTATGACCAATTCAGAAGTAACAGGTAAACTAGCCGAATTGATGTCAAAATTAAACGTGAGCGATACAGTGCACAGGATGATCTCAGGTGGTATCAGTACTTCTATAGTTTTGGCTGCCGTTGCAGTTATCGTAATGTTAGGAACCGAATTAGTTAATATTTTTAAATAAATTCATCATGGCAAGAAAATCCAGCAGAGACAGGCTTAATAATGAAATTAATGCCGGCTCAATGGCGGATATTGCTTTCCTCCTTCTGCTTTTCTTTTTGGTGACAACAACCATAGCTGAAGATAAGGGTGTGTTGGTTTTGTTACCACCATGGTCTGATGAAAAGCCTCAGGATGTTAAAATTCACCAGCGGAATGTTTTTTCTGTGTTGGTCAATGCCAATAATCAACTACTTGTTAGGGGAGAAGAAATGGACATTGATAAGTTGAAGGAAACCGCAAAAGAATTCATCATCAATCCAAACAGAAGAGAAGATATGTCCGAAAGTCCTCAAAGAGCAGTTATTTCTCTTAAAAATGACAGGGGTACAAAGTATGGAAGGTACCTGGAAGTGTATAATGAGCTAAAAGCTGCCTATTCTGAATTGAGGAACGACCGGTCACAACAAAAATTCGGGAAATTTTTCGATGATTTAACACAGGATCAACGAAAGATCGTTATTGATGAAATTCCACTGATTTTATCAGAAGCTGAAGCCACCAGTTTTGGTGAAGAATCTAAATAACAACTAAAATTAAATTCATGAGTAAATTTGAAAGAAAAAGTGGGAAAAACTCTCCGGCTATTTCAACTGCATCATTACCTGATATTATCTTTATGTTGTTGTTCTTCTTCATGACAGTTACTGTTATGAGAACCGCTGAAGTTAAAGTAGCTATTCAGACTCCAAACGCAACTGAACTGACCAAACTGGAACAAAAATCCCTCGTGAATTTTATTTATGTGGGTCGGCCATATGAAAGATATCAATCAGAATTCGGAACCGCTCCAAGAATGCAATTGGGAGAAAAATTTGCGGATTTGGGTGATATCAGTTTCTTTTTGGAAGAACATAGGCTTAAATTGCCTGAAAATCAGAAAGATAAGATCATTACTTCTATGAAAATAGACAGTGATATTACAATGGGTATCGTTTCTGATATTAAAGATGAGCTTAGAAAGGCAGGTCAATTGAAAGTCAACTATTCTGCCAAACGCAGAGTGGATTAGAAATCAGGTTTTGAGTTTTTTTAGAAATCATTGTTCAAGACAACTATGATAAAATTGTATTACGTATAATTCTGATATATCTTTGTTTAATTAACCTGATTTTATAGAAATATTAAGAAGGAGGAAGCATTCATGTTTTCTCCTTTTTCATTTTTATCGGGTTAAATATGTTCTTTCAATTATGAATGTAATAAACGCAATTACTTCATGAGAAATTAGTATTTACTGACGTGCCAAAGAATTCATGATTAAAGATTCTGGCAAAATCCATGACCATTTTTGAAAATTGTATTATTTGGGTGTTCCGGATGAAATGAAATGGGTTTGGATCAATATCGTTTGAACAGTTGGTAATTTTATTCATTGCATCCAAGCATTTTATAAAAGGATTCTATTATATCTTTGTAATTGTTTAGCTCAATAGTCTATTAGTCTTTGGTCATTAGCTAATGAATTATATCAAGGGTTAAAACCTCTGATTCCAGGAAAACTTTGGTGTCTTTTGCTCAATGTACATCCTCAATCCCAAGAGACTACAAGCTAACAGACTAGTCAGCTAACCACTTGAATAACTACATTTCTTTTTGAAATATTGATCCAACTTCAAAAAAATTAATTTGTTGGTTTTCAATCGTTTTTCTTATTGATCACTAAAGGGAAACAACTGAAATCCAATAAAATATATTTCATGATTAACTAGTTATGCGAATCAAGGGTTAAAGTTAATTCTGCAGATAAGCAGGATTTTCTCACTTTTTTGCCTCGATCCTAAAGGATGAAAGTGAGAAAATCCTATATCTTCCTTTAGGATTGAGGCCAAATAAAGGATTTTCGGAGCTTTTTTTCAACCCTTGATTCGCATTAGTTATAAAAAGCAGGGATTTTTGAGGCCAGTCTCAATATTCTCCTTTTAGGATCCATCGGTCATTTTCTAATGGCAATTTAAGTTTAGTCAATTTCAATAAATAATTACTATATGTTATTCTGTGATACAATCGGTGGACGATGTAGAAGTACGATTTGATTCTAAAATCGACAGGATGGATTATTCTTCACTCATATTTTAAGTATATATTTGCTGAATAATAAAATTAATATCAATTGAACCCAATATTGGATAGTAAGGGAAGTAATTTAAACAAAGATGATGTCCAGGTAGAAAAGGCGCTCAGACCTAAAGACCTCATCCAGTTTAAAGGGCAGAAAAGGCTTGTTGAAAATCTGTATATTTTCATACAGGCTGCAAAAATGAGGGGCGAAGCCCTGGATCACGTGCTTTTCAACGGACCTCCGGGGTTGGGAAAGACGACCTTATCTTACATTATTGCCAACGAACTTGGTGCAAATATCAAAATGACCTCTGGTCCAGTACTCGAAAAACCCGGGGATCTGGCAGGTCTATTGACCAATCTCCAGACAAACGATGTTTTGTTCATAGATGAAATCCATCGACTTAATAATGTGGTCGAAGAGTATCTCTATTCTGCCATGGAGGATTTTAAGATCGATATCATGATCGACTCCGGCCCGAATGCTCGGAGTGTTCAGATCAGCCTCGAACCATTTACCCTGGTAGGGGCAACCACCCGTATGGGCTTATTGACTGCACCGATGAGGGCAAGATTTGGAATCACTTTTCACCTTGATTATTATGATGTAGAAACACTTAAATCCATAGTTTTCAGGAGTGCTGCCATATTGAAACTGGATATTACAGATGATGGCGCTTACGAAATTGCCCGGAGAAGCAGAGGTACACCCAGAATTGCCAATGCATTGCTTCGTCGTATCCGTGACTTTGCTCAGATAAAAGGAGATGGGAGAATTGACAAGGAAATTGCGGTTTTTGGCTTAAGAGCGCTCAACGTAGATGAATATGGACTGGATGAAATGGATAATAAAATTTTGGGAACCATCATCCAAAAATTTAAAGGAGGTCCGGTGGGCATCAGTACAATCGCAACAGCAGTCGGTGAAGAAGCTGGAACTATAGAAGAAGTTTATGAGCCATTTCTTATCATGGAAGGATTTTTACAAAGAACTCCACGCGGAAGGGAAGCTACGGAGAAAGCGTATAAACATCTCAAAATACCGGGTTACAAGCGGGATCAAACTTTATTTGATGTTTGAAAAAATTGCAAAAAAATGACAGGGATCATCGTCTCATCAGGCCGGAATAACCGGATCAAATGTTCATAAACAGGCTCACTTATTTGCATTGAGGATCAATTCCCAGCACATATTTCCTGACCACGCCAATTTCACTGGCCGTATTTGAACCCTTAAAACCGGAAATCAAATCATCCTTCAGGTGGATTTCTGCTGCTTTTATATAGATTTTGGATAGGGGAAGATAGCTCCAGTGCCATTTTTCTTCTTCATAGCCATCTGGTCGAATGGTTCCCTTGGCAGTATATGGCTGATAAAAACCGAATTTGCCGGCATGCTCTATGAGCCATTTATAAAGTTTTTGACCTTCCGGAGAGCCAAACCACTGATTGTCCACACTGTTGAGATCTATGTCTGTTCCCCAATGATGTCTGGAAGTTCCAGGCATGGAACTGTATTGCAGGATTTCCATGGCCATTTCTTTTTCATCCTTTCTTCCATTGGCTTCAAGCGCCTGCCATTTACGCTCCCAAATTCTTTTTTGAGCGTCAAAATTGCGTGTGGCAGAGCGAATGATCAATTGAATACCGTCTTTGGCTGCCGCTTCCCGCATTTTCAGGAATTGGCTGTAAACTTCCTTCTGAAGATAAATTCCTGTTTTATCCGTATGTGATGGATCAATTTTTACAAAATCCGGCTGATTGGCCGGATCAAATTTTCCGGTTAAAAATTCAATGGAAATTTCCGGCTCGGCCTCAGCAGGTAGGGTATCCTTTTGAATTGATAGTTGGCTGGTTTTAATATTATCGGCTTCTTTTTTTTGGCTTTCGCAGGAAATTGTGCAACATATAGCCAATAAAAAGACGATTGATCTTAGCATGCTGGTCAATTTTTTAATAGGTGATTGAAATCATTTCAGTTTAGAAAAGATGGCATTTTTTCTTCAGCCAGGTCTTTTCTATTGCATCCAAACCATCAGAAAGTATTTCATATACTTTTTTGTGGTAATCATTCAACCACTCAATCTCCGGTTTGTTCAGAATACTTGTTTCGATCAATCCGGCGTCCAATGGAAACAGGGTCAGTGACTCATGACCAAGGAATTTGCCGAATGGAGTTGTTTTTACCTCTCTTGTCAAAATAAGGTTTTCGATCCTGATGCCATAAGCGCCTTCAAGATATACGCCGGGTTCGTTAGAAGTGAACATGCCGGGTTGAAGCGGAGTTTTTGATCTCTCGCTCAAAACAAAACTGATACCATGTGGCCCTTCATGAACATTGAGAAAATATCCCACACCATGACCGGTTCCATGAAAATAATTCAGGCCTTCGGACCAGAGAAATTGCCTGGCTAAAAGATCGACCTGGTAACCACTGATCCCTTGCGGGAAAACCAGCCTTTCAACCGCAATATGACCTTTTAACACCAGCGTAAAATGTAGTTTTTGTTCAGCCGTTGCATCTCCCAGACTAATGGTACGGGTAATATCGGTTGTGCCGTCTTCATATTGTCCTCCCGAATCGACCAGTAAAATGCCATTTTCCTCAATCATGGCACTGGAATCAGGATGTGCTGTATAATGAACGATGGCGCCATTGGATTTATAACCTACTATGGGTTCAAAACTTTCCCCATGGTATCCTGGCTGCAAACTCCTGAAATACCCGATTTTTTCACCAAATTCATATTCAGAAACCGTCCGGCTTTTCAGTTCATTTTCAAGCCACATGAACGCTTTAACAAGGGCGATGCCGTCTTTTTTCATCGCCTGGCGGATATTTGATACTTCCTTTTCGTTTTTGATGGCTTTCATCAGGGAAATCAATGAACCACCATCGGAGACTTTGCAGGAAAGACATGAGTAAATCTGCTCATTGGCAAGATTTCCTGCAAGATACAGGCTGGTGGTTTCAGGAAGTTCTTCCAGATAGGATTTAATTTGGGTATATGGCTGAACTGAAATATTGTCTTCCATTAATTTGGAAATCAGATCGTTATTGGTTTTAACAGGATCTACAAAAAGTACAGCATCGTGTTCCCTAATGATGGCGTATGAAATAAAAACCGGATTGCAGTCAATATCATTTCCACGCAAATTGAATAGCCAGGCTATTTCATCCAGGGCGGTGATGAGGTATTCAGTGCAATGATTATCTTTCATTTTGCTCCTTACCTTATCGAGTTTTGTGCTTGTACATTCACCTACAAAACCATCCGCATGGATCATTACTTTATTTTGGGGGACAGGCGGTCTGTCTTTCCATATCATTCCGATAAAATCATACCTTGTTTCCAGGGTCATACCTGATCCCTGGAACTCAGTCCGGTATCCGACTGCTTCTGAGTGAGAAATTACCCATGCATCGCAAGCAATCACTGAACCCGGTTGCAGATTTTGCTGAAGGAATTGTATATAATCAGGATTGTAATTATAAACTTTATGCAATTCAAATTCACTGTCAGCCAATTCCTTTTCTGCCTGAATGTAATACCTTGAATCTGTCCATACGCCTGCATGATCCATCGTGATCACAGCGGTGCCGGCAGAACCGGTGAAACCAGAAATCCATTCTCTGGTTTTCCAGTGATTTGCAACATATTCGCTCAGGTGAGCATCACTTGAAGGAACGATGAGTGCATCGACCAGGTATTGTTTCATCAAGGTCCGAAGCGCTGTTAATTTTTGATTTACTGTCATGATTACATTTTTTTTTCGGCTATAAATATAGTATTATTGAATGGAAATTAATTGAACAAGCTTGTTAAATTTAGTTCTAATCATCCGGCCTGACTTGAAATACCCATTTTGAATAATTGTGTATGTGAAAAGTTATGATGAGGACGAAGTAATTTTTTTTGGCATCCTTTTAATAAAATGGAATAAAAGTATTTATTTTGTATTTAAAATATTGCAAATCAGTAAAGTATAAATGTATTAGTT
>ERZ761607.2943-NODE-2943-length-17369-cov-5.836202_pt1 | contig 17369 bp, 15 predicted proteins | sample MGYA00511164_ERZ761607 | MGnify/ENA primary metagenome ERZ761607 (study PRJEB28899, sample SAMN02445080) | bioreactor sludge metagenome | biome: EBPR sludge | place: Australia: Brisbane, Thorneside Wastewater Treatment Plant | collected 2011-06-22 ...
CAATGCTCAGTTTGCACCAATGCTGGGAGGTTCAACTGAGGAAAATAGGTTGAAGTTGTGCTCGATGTCGTGGCCGTTCCTGTCCAGCGCGTCCATGCGCTTGCGCTGAGGCTTGATGTCCAGGCCGCGGGCGGCGAACTTCTCCTCTTCACCATTCTCCGCGCTCACCACCACCGCCATCTCGACCTTGCGCATCCAGTCGAGGATGCGCTTCAGCCGAACGCGCTCGATCTCGTTCGGCGTGGCCGCGATGCACCCCAGCAGCGACTTGATCTCCTGCTTCCACTTCGCCTGCACCTTGTCGTACATGGTGATCGCGGTGAACTTGTCCACCGCGATCACCATGCCCTTGCCCAGGTAACCGCGGCGCGGGAAGTGGAAGACGATGTCGTCGGCGATCAGCTCCAGCCGGTCGTCGCGCTTGATGACCTCGATCTCCTGCGCAAAGCGCTGCTCCAGCTTCTGCTGCGCCGCGTCGTCCAGGTTCTCGTCCTCCAGGATCTCCACGAACTCCTGGTTGAGGTTGTCGTTCTGGATCAGCACCCCGGGAACGCGCTTCTCGTAGAACAGCGGCACCGTAGCGCCGTCTTCCACGCTCTGCTGGAAGTTGTATTCCGAGACGTAGTCGCCGAACCAGGCGTTCGTCTTTTGGTCCTTGCCGAGCAGCGGCGTGCCGGTGAAGGCAAGGTAGTTGGCGTTGGGCAGGCCGGCGCGCATGTTCTCGGCCAAGCCGGCGTACTGCGTGCGGTGCGCCTCGTCGACGATGACGATGATGTCGTCGCGGTCCGACAGCAGCGGGTAGTCCTTGCCCTTGTCGTAGCGGAACTTCTGGATCAGCGTGAACACCACGCGCTTGTTCTTGCCGAGCATGTCGCGCAGCTGGGCGCTGTCGCGCGGGCGCACCTCGTCCCTGGGCGCCACGGTGCCGGTGTGCAGGAAGTTGCGGTAGATCTGGCCGTCCAGGTCGTCGCGGTCGGTCACCACCACGAAACTGAAGTTGCCGCTGAGCTTGCGGCAGACCTTGCGCGTGTAGAACACCATCGAAAAGCTCTTGCCCGAGCCCTGCGTGTGCCAGAAAACGCCCAGCTTGCCGCCCACCGTCTGCCGACGCGTGAACACCTCGAAGGCGTTGTTCACGCCGATGAACTGATGGTTCTGCGCCACCACCTTGTTCGTCTCGCGGTGGAAGACGACGAAGTTCTCGACGTAGTCCAGCAGCCGTGCCGGGGCGAGCAGGCCCAGCACCGCGCGTTCCAGGCTCAGAGCGCTGTCGGCCAGCTGCGCACGGTCGATCACTTCCTTCCCGTCGTCCACGCGCAGCCAGGCGAAGAAGTGTTCCCACTCGGCCGTCAGGCTGCCCACCCTGGTCTCGATGCCGTTGCTCAGCAGGCACAGCACATTGGCCGCGAACAGTTGCGGGATCTCGGCCTTGTAGTTGGTCAGGTTGTCGTCGTAGGCCGCCTTGAGCTTGACGTTGCTGTTCTTCAGTTCGACGAACACCAGTGGCAGGCCGTTGACGTACAACAGCACGTCGGGGCGGCGGTAGCCCTTCTCGCCGCGCACCCACAGCTGCGCGACGGCCAGGTACTCGTTGCGGCCTGATTCAGTGCGTCCGGGCGCAGGCTGCTCGAAGTCGATGACGCGCACGCGCTCGGTCACGGTCTTGCCGGCCTCCGGCCCCTGCGTGGCCTCGAACTCTACCACCACGCCGTCGCGGACCAGGCCATCCACCTCGCGGTTGGCCTTCACCAGGCTCATCGCCATGCGCGGCTGCAGCAGCGTGGCCACGGCCTGCTCCTGGGCGGCGGGCGGCACCTGCGGGTTCAGGCGGGCGATGGCCGCGCGCAGGTGGTCGGCGAGGATCACCTCGCGCTTGTCGGCGCGGCCCGATCCGTCGTTCAGATCGTCGGCCTGGGCGGTGAAGCAGTTCAGCGTGTTCCAGCCGGCCAGGTGCTGCAGCCGCTGCAACAGGGCCTGCTCGATATCGTCTTCGGAGATGAAGTTGGCCATCAGATCAACTCGGCCACTTCGCGCAGGCGCGCCGCCACCAGTGGCATCTGCAGCTTCTCTATTGCCCCGGCCAGATCCAGCGCCTCGGCATCGGGCAGCCCGGTCAGGCTCGCCTCGATGCGCTCTGTCCAGCGCGCGTGGTACAGCCCGTCGCGAGCCAGGCTCAGCAGCAGGTCGCGCAGCGTCGCCGGATAGAGCACGTTGGCGTCGAGGATGGCCGTGTAGCGGGCCGAGCCGGCCATCTGCGCAAACGCCTAGCGGTCCAGTCCGAGCGCCTGGGCCTGGTCGGCCAGCGCCTGCAACGCGGCCTCGGTTTGCTCGTGCAGCGCCTGCTGGTAGGCCAGCAGGTCGTCGAACAGGATGCGCCGGTGCCGGCCTACCTTGCGGCAGGGCAGCCGCCCTTCGTCGATCTGCTTGACCACGAAGGGCCGCGACACGTTGAGGAAGGCCGCCGCGTCCTGTGTGGACAGCTCCATCTTCTGCGGCAGCAGCACTACCGGCTGGCGCTGCGCCATCATGCCCAGCATGTCGGCCACCAGGCGCAGCGCCTTGGGCGGCAGCTCGACAGAAGGCATGTCTTGGCCGTCGGCCACCAGGCGAACCGTGGCCGCGCGTGAATGGTCCAGCGCCGCCATCAGGCAGCGCTGCGCGGCCTGCGCCAGCGCGGCGTCGTGCTCGTCGAGCACGGTGTCCATCGCGTTATCAGCGGTTTCGGCGGGGCGGGGCATGGCGGGTTCTCCGGGCATCACGGCGCGGGTGGGCTGCCGTTGTTGGCGGGGCGGTAGGCTCGAACCATACGCAATAAACGCAATAAACGCAACAGGTAGGGCGGCGGCCTTGCGTCAGGTGGTGACGCTTTCCTGCATGGACGGGGGCAGGCGGATGGCGAGGTGATCGACCTTGAGTTTGCCGGAGATGAGGCGGGGGAGGAGGGCGTCGCGCAGAGTCGCGAGTTGCCTGTTCGCCGCTCGGAGACCGTCCACTTGCTCATACATGGGCTTGCACAGCGCATCAAACTCGCTCAACAGTGACGCATCGGGCCAAATGATGAGCGCTCGCCTGAAATCGTCGAACGACGTCGCGGGATAGGCTGAACCCTTGGCGATGGCCACCATCTGGTCGACGAAGTTCTGCGTGGTCGTCGCCTGGTGAAGGTAGGAGTACGGTTGCCCTGGCTTGGGCGAGATGACGGCAAATCCTGTTGATGCGACGAGATTGGCTGCGGCCGAGACAACGATGCAATAGGCCTTGTTTCCCGGCCTAACAGATGACCAGAGAATGTCCCCGCTTCGAACGATGCGGCGGGCACGCCCCGGTGCCTGCGAAAAGGGGATCTCGTCGGGCCAATTCATCTCGTTTGTGCCAACGGCGCTGATGTCGACGTAGCGAATCAACTCCGGCCCCGATCCATTCTTCATAGAACGAGCATTGACCTCAGCGACCGCGGAGAGTCGGCATTGCGTCCAACCGTCCGGTAAACCGGACTTGAAGCGAGCCCTGGCGTGCCCGGGAAACCGCATCCGCACGAACCACTCGCGGTAGATCTCCTCGGCCATGCCCTCCAGCAGCGCGATGCGCCGCTGGTTGTTGGCAATCAGGTCGTCGTAGGCGGAGAGGATTGCAGCGATCTTGCGCTGACTGCCCGGGTCTGGTGCGCGCACCAAGACTGAGCAGATGCGCTCGGGAGATGTGTGTCGCACCTTCGCTCCAGAAGAGCTGTTCCGTATCTGCTCTCGGACCGTCGGTGCGTTGAACAGGTAGTACAGAAACCGTCGGTCTGCCTTGCTGGGCTTCTCCCTGATCAATCCGAGACGCTGGTTATGAAGATAGCGACCGCCCTCTGGAATCAACGCAGAGCTTCCCAGCAGTCCTTCCCCTTGTTCGGTCATTGCAACTATCAAATCGCCCTGCTTGAGCAAATAGCGCTCTGGAAACGCGGCCAAGTAGAAACGATCCTTTTCGGGACGGGGACGGAAGCCGCCACGCTCATGAAAGTTCCCCGGCGTCAAGACCACCAGTTCACCCGCATCGCTAAAGTATTCGCCCTTGAAAGCAAAACCATGCTCGACCGTGAGCAAATCACCAAGCCGGGACTGGGTCCAAGTCACGCCGCCTCTCCGAGCAGCGCAGCAACATTACTCGCGACCACGGCTGACAGCTCAGCGGCGTTGTCTTCGAGCTCCTTGAGTTCCTCGGCCGCCTCAGCCAGTTGTTCGAGGAACTCGTCTTCAGTTTTCCCATCTTCCTCGATCACCACACCCACGTACCGCCCTGGATTCAACGACCAATCCTGCTCCTCGATCTCCGATTGCGTCGCCAGCTTGCACAGCCCGGTCACGTCCTCGTAGGCTGCCTTCGGAAAGCGCTGCTGCAGCCACTCGATGTGGCCGAAATCGCTCTCGGCCATCTTCACCTCGTCGTGCAGCGCCTGCAGCGCGTCCTTCACGGCCTTGCTCTGCCGGTTGCTGCCACCCCGCCGGCCGGCCGCCTTGGTCGCCTCGGCCCTGCGCTTGTCGCCGTCGCGGACGGCCTTGTCCAGCGCTTTCAGGCTGGCGTGCAGCGCGGTGAAGAACGGGGTGTAGGTCGCGCGCAACGCGTGCTGCGCCTGGTTGCGGGGCTCCACGTCTTCACCGTCGCCATGCGCCGCGAAGTACGCCTGCTGCGTGTGGGCCAGCGGTTCGAGCTGCACCCACTGCGCCAGTAGGTGGTCCACCGCCGCCAGCCCGGCCGCAGTGGCTTCGGGCGCTTCGGCCGCGTCGTCGCCCAGCACGGCGCGCAGCCGCTCGGCCAGCGCCGGCAGCGTGGCATGGCTGGCCTGCAGCTTCTGCAAGCCGCCGCGGAAGTAGCCATCCACCAGCGCCACGAACTCGCCGCGCCGGCCCTTGTGCAGGCGCGGGATGATCGCCAGGTTCTGGATCTGCGCGTCGCTCAGCTCGCGGTGCGCGCGGTCGATCTGCGTGAACACGTTGCGCGCGTCGATGAAGAGCACTCGCGAATCTTTGGACTCAGCGGCCTTGCCCTTGTCGAAGAACCACAGCGTGGCCGGCAGCGTGACGGTGTAGAACAGGTTGGACGGCAGCGTGAGCATGCCGTAGATCAGGTTGTTCTGGATCAGCGTGCGGCGGATGTCGGCTTCGGAATGTCGCGCGTCGCTGGCCGAGTTGGCCATCACCAGAGCAGCACGGCCGCCAGGCTTCAGTGAGGTGGCGAACAGGTTGATCCACAGGTAGTTGGCGTTGGGCACCGTCTCCTGCGCCTTCTGCTCAGCCTTCGCGCTGCCCCTGCCACTGCTGGCCCTGGTCTTGTTGCGCGGCACGCCGTAGGTGTTGAAGCGCTTGTCGTTCTCCACCTGGTCGAGCGGCACGTCGTCCACGTTGAACGGCGGGTTGGCGAGCACGTAGTCGAAGTTGGCGAAGGCGCCGAACGGGTCTTCGGAGTAGGTGTTGGCCTGCTTCACCTCGCCGCGCAATCCGTTCACGGCCAGGTTCATCCTGGCCAGCTTGACGGTCTCCAGCGTCTTCTCGGTGCCGTAGACGTAAACGTCGAGGTCCTGCGCGGCGTCCTTGCGATGCTGCTCGATGAACTGCGCCGACTGCACGAACATGCCGCCCGATCCGCAGGCGGGGTCGAAGACCTTGCCGCCGTGCGGCTCGATGATCTCCACCATCAGCCGCACCACCGAGCGCGGCGTGAAGAACTCGCCGCCGCCCTGGCCTTCGCTCATCGCGAAGTTGCCCAGGAAGTATTCGTAGATCTGGCCGAAGACGTCGCCGGCGGCGTCGAGCGGGATGTCGGAGAACAGTTTGAGCAGCGCCTTGGGGATGCCGCGGTTCTGCGGGTTGCGGCTGAAGCGGTCGTATTCCTGCTGCGGCAGCACGCCCAGCAGCTCGGGCTTGCTGGCCTCGATGCTGGCCATCGCGGCGCGGATGGCTTTCGGGATGTCTTCCCGCTCGGGCAGGTCGAGCAGGTGGTCGTAGCGGGCTTGCGGGCCGAGGGCGAAGCCGCATTTCTCGATGGCGATGTCCTGCAGGCTGCGCTCCGTACGCCGACCCTTGTGCTTTTGATACTCGGCGAGGATGGCGTCCTCAAACTGCCGGTACTTGTTGTCGGCGAACTTGAGGAAGATCAGCCCCAGCACCGGCGTGCCGTATTCGCTGGCCTTGAGGTCGCTGTTGGCGCGCAGCTTGTCGGCGGCGGACCAGAGATCGCGTTCGAGTTTTTTTAGTTGTTCTCGGTTCATCAGACGCCTGTTACGGGAAAACCCTTGCGCTCCGCTTTTGCTGCTCGGTGCCCGAGCGCGCCCGCCGAAAAGGCGTCAGCATTTTTCCTGGGTTATTGGCGCGCTTGACGCTTGTCACCGATTCTCGGTTCGCTGCCGGCCATCAGCCGTTGCAGGTTCTGCCAGTGCTTGCCGATCAGCGCCATGGCGATGATGCCGATCACCGGCACGATGCGGTCGTTGCCCCACATCAGGACGGCGTAGAGCGGCGCCGAGGCGGCGGCCACCAGCGCCGCCAGCGACGAGTAGCGCAAGCTGAAGGCGACGAGCAACCAGGTGGCAAGCGTCGCCAGGCCGAGCCAGGGGTTGATCGCCAGCAGCACGCCGGCCGCGGTGGCGACGCCCTTGCCTCCCTTGAACTTGAGGAAGATCGGGTAGAGGTGGCCGAAAAAGACGGCCAGGGCGACCAGTCCGACGGTGTAGCCGGCGAGCCCGTACAGCGGCGCATAGTGCGCGGCAAGGAAAACCGCCAGCCAGCCCTTGGCTGCGTCGCCGATCAGGGTAAACAGGGCCGCGCCCTTGTGGCCGCTGCGCAGCACATTGGTGGCGCCGGGGTTTTTCGAGCCGTAACTGCGCGGGTCGGCGAGACCGAAGAGCCGGCTGGCGACCAGGGCAAAGGAAACGGAGCCGAGCAGATAGGCGGCGGTGACGGCAAGCAGCGTGATCAGGGACGAAGGCATCGGTTGAAGGATCGGTGGGTCGGAGGGGGCTGGGTTAGAATGCGCGCTCTGTCGTCGCGTCGCGGGCGGCGTGCCCGACCAATGATACTACAGCCATCTGACGCACTTGCCGCATGGACCTCATCTTCATCAACGACCTTCGTGCCTCGACGCTGATCGGCATCTACCCGCGCGAGAAAGCCCTGCCGCAAACCGTCGAGATTTCGTTGCAGATCGGCACTTCCACCGCCAGCGCGGGGGCCAGCGACGACATCGGTGACACGATCGACTACGCGCAGGTGGTGGACCGCTTGCGCAGCGAACTCGCCATCCGCCATTTCAATCTGCTGGAAAGGCTGGCCGAGTACGTGGCCACCCTGCTGCTCGAGGATTTCGGCGCGACCTGGGTGCGGGTCTCGATTGCCAAGCTCGGCATGATGCGCGGCGTGCAACGGGTGGGCGTGGTGATCGAGCGCGGCGCCGCGGCCTGATCACGCCCGTCCTGGCGGGCCGTGCCGGGTCAGCCGCCGCCGGTTGCCGGTGGCGCCGGCGGGCCGGCCTTGGGCAGGCTGACATCGAGTTCGCGCGCCCTGGCGTCGGAGATGATCTCGAACAGCGTCACCACCTTCCTGACGTCGCTGGTGGTGCGCGCCACCTGGATCGCCGCATCGGCCTCGCGCTGGGTCACCAGACCCATCAGGTAGACGACGCCCGCCTCGGTCACCACCTTGACGTGGATGGCGTTGAACTTGCCGGAGTCGACGAAGTGGCTCTTGACGCGGGTGGTGATGTAGGAGTCGTTGCTGCGCGTCGAGAAGGAGCTGACCGGGCCGACGCCGAGTTCGTTGTAAATTCCCTGAACCTGCTGCACGCCGGTGACGATGGTTTCGATCTCCATCTTCACCTGCTCGGAGGGCACTTCTCCGCTGATCAACACCTTGCGGCCATAGCTGGTGAAATTGGCGTGCACGTTCTCCCACGGTTTCTCGTTGACGCGCGCACTGGCCTTCCACTCGATGGTTTCATCGTCGGTCTGCGTACCCAGCGATCGGCGGTCGAAAGCCGCCAGGGCGCCACCACTGGCGCCGGCGGCAACCATCGGCAGGCAGCCCTGCAGCAGGGGCATGAGGGCTGCGCCGAGCAGCAGACCGGTGGCGAGCGATCGTTTCATTCTTCAACTCCCATGAGCAGGCAATCGATGCCGTCGCACAGACAATGGATGGCGAGCACATGCGTTTCCTGAATGCGCGCCGTGCGCTCGGCCGGCACACAGATGTGGACGTCCCCGTCGTGCAGCATTTCGCCGATCGCGCCGCCGCTCTTGCCGGTCAGTGCGACGACGCGCAGGTCGTTTTCGTGCGCCACCTCGATCGCCGCGACGACATTGGGCGAATTGCCCGAGGTCGAGATCGCCACCAGCACATCGCCCGGCTGGCCAAGGGCGCGCACCTGTTTGGCGAAGATGGCCTGATAGCCGTAGTCGTTGGCGATCGCCGAGAGGATCGAGCTGTCGGTGGTCAGGGCGATGGCCGCCAGTTCATGGCGCTCCAGCTCGAAGCGGCCGACCAGTTCGGCGGCCAGGTGTTGCGCGTCGGCGGCCGAGCCACCGTTGCCGCAGGCGAGGATCTTGCCGTTGTTGAGCAGGCATCCGACCATCGCTTCGATTGCCCGGGCAATCGGTGCGGCGAGCAGTTCGATGGCGTCGAGTTTGGTTTGCGCGCTGTCCTTGAAGTGCTGGGCGATACGGGAGGTCAGGTCCATCGGTCGTGCTTCGCGTCGGGCAATTCCGGATTCTAACATCAGAGAATCAGGAAGACCTCGAACTCGACGCGGCGCCAGGGATTGCGGTCCTCGCGCAGGCGCGCGACGCGCGCCTGCAGTTTTTCCCCGTCGTCGAGCGCCCGGGCGACGGCCCGATTCTCGGCGCGCGGCACGTAGCCGAGCTGCCGGCCGTTCCACTCGACACGCACCGCGTTGCGGTCGTGTCGGTTGTCGGTTTCGCGGACCAGGGTCAGGCGGTCGCCCGGCCGGATCTGCGACCATAGCTCGGTCACCGCGTAATACTGGCTGCCGGCCAGTGGCGAACTCTGCACGAGCACCTTGACCGTCTCGCCGGCCGCCGCCGGCAGACAGAAAAAGGCCGGCCACAGCCGGGCCAGCCACAGCGCCTGGTCAAGACGCCGGGAAGGCATCGCGAATCCATTCGATCGCCGCCGTGGACAGCCCGTCGAGCAGGATGCAGTCGAAACGGCAGTCGCACTCCCGGCCCGGCAAACCGGCCAGATAGTGTTCGGCGGCGAGGATGATGCGCCGTTGCTTGGTCGCCGTGATGCTGGCGGCGGCACCGCCGTAGTCGGCATTGCGGCGCAGGCGCACCTCGACGAAGACCAGGACGTTCTGTTCGCGGCAGATCAGATCCACCTCGCCATCCCGGCAGCGGAAGTTGCGCACCAGCACGCGCAGGCCATGCCTGTCGAGGAAGCGCGCCGCGAGATCCTCGGCCACCTGCCCCGGCCGGGCGGGGTGCCCGCCGCCAGCCGGCGTGTTATCTTTGCCGCTCACCTGGAAGCCGGACCTCATGACGAAAGAATCGACCGCATTATATGTAGTTCCCACCCCGCTGGGCCATCTCGGCGACATGACGCAGCGGGCGATCGAAGTTCTGCGCCAGGTACCCTGGGTGGCGGCCGAGGATACGCGCCACAGCACGCCGCTGCTCCGGCACTACGGCAGCAACGCCCGTCTGCTGGCGGCGCATCGGCACAACGAGGAAGGAGCGGCACAGCAGGTGATCACGCGACTCGCCGCCGGCGAGTCGGTGGCGCTGGTGGTGGACGCCGGCACACCCGGCGTTTCCGATCCCGGGGCGCGGCTGGTGGCGCGGGTGCGTGCCGCCGGTTACCGGGTCGTGCCGTTGCCCGGACCCTGTGCTGCGGTCGTCGCGTTGTCGGCTGCCGGGCTGGGTGACGCGCACTTCCTGTTCTACGGATTCCTGCCGAGCAAGGCCGGGCAGCGTGCCGAGGCACTGCGCCAGCTCGCGCCGCTGCCCTACGCGCTGGTTTTCTACGAGGCGCCGCATCGCATCGTCGAAGCGGTTGCCGCGCTGGCCGAGGCCTTTGGTCCGGGGCGGACCCTGGTCCTGGCGCGCGAGCTGACCAAGCTGTTCGAGAGCATTCACGCCTGCCCGCTGGGCGAGGCACAGGAATGGCTGCTGGCCGACGCCAATCGGCAGCGCGGCGAGTTCGTCCTCGTCGTTTCCGGTGCGCCGCCGGCGGCAGAGGGCGGCGCGGGCGAACGCGTTCTCAGACTGCTGCTCGACGACGGCCTGCCGGTCAGTCAGGCGACACGTCTGGCGCACGCCATCACCGGCGCCGGCCGCAAGGCGCTTTACCAGCAGGCCCTGTGCCTGCAGGAGGCGGGCGAGGCCGTGGCCGCTCATCGGGCGGCGGCCACCTCCACCAGACAGTCGTAGAAGGTCGCGCCGCCGCCCATGTCGGTCAGCGCCTGGCTGGTCACCTCGTTGCAGTTGCGCCCGTCGGGCGACAGCTTGCGCCACCAGATCGAGCTGGCCATGGCCACTCCCGGGCGCACGCGGTCGGTGACCACGGCGCGCGCGCTGAATTCGCCGCGCCGGTTGAAGATGCGCAACGGACTGCCTTCGACGATGCCGCGTGCCGCCGCGTCGGCCGGGTTGATCTGCAGCGCCGGCGATTTCTCCTGCGCCAGAAAGCGGGCCGAGTTGGCGAAGCTGGTGTTGAGGAAGTTGCGCGCCGGCGGCGTGATCAGCGCCAGCGGGAACTCCTGCGCCAGCGGGCTGTGCCGCCACTCGCGCGGCGCGGTGAAGGCGGGCAGCGGGTCGAATCCCTGGCTGGCGAGCATGGCGCTGTAGAACTCGCACTTGCCGGAAGGCGTCGGGAAACCGCCCTGCGCGAACGGTGCGTGGCGCGTTGGCAGGTTCAGGCGTGCATGGCCGTCGGCACTCAGTTTCTCCCAGGACAATCCGGCCAGCCGGGGGTCCTGCCAGTCGAAGGCCTGACGGCAGAGATCCTCGTCACTGTCGGCAAAGCACGCCTCGCTGAAGCCCATTTCCCGCGCCAGGCGGCGAAACAGTTCGGTGTTCGGCAGCGCTTCGCCGAGCGGCGGGATGGCCGGATGGTTGACCTGCAGGTAGAGGTGTCCGTACGACTTGTGGATGTCCAGTTGCTCCATGTGGCTGGTCGCCGGCAGCAGGATGTCCGCGTAATCGGCGGTGTCGGTCTGAAACAGATCGTGCACGACGGTGAACAGGTCGTCGCGGGCAAAACCGCGCACCACCTCGCCCGCTTGCGGCGCCACCGCCACCGGATTGCTGTTGTACACGAACAGGGCCTTGATCGGCGGCTGGGCGCGCAGCAGGTCGTGACCGATGGTACTCATGTTGATCGTGCGCGGTGCCGGCTCGGGCATCAGGTCCGGGCGTTCGAGTGCTGCCGTGTCTACCGGGTAGTTGCCCGAGGTGGACAGCAGCACGCCGCCGGCCGGATCGCGCCAGGCGCCGGTGAGCGCCGGCAGGCAGGCCACGGTGCGCAGCGCCATGCCGCCGCCGGCGGTGCGGTTGATGCCGTAGTTGGTACGGATCGCCGCCGCCCGCGTGCTGCCGTACTCATGAGCGAGGTTTTCGATGGTGGCCTGGTCGAGGCCGCAGATTTCGGCCACCCGCTCCGGCGGGAAGGAGCGCAGGCGCTCGCCGAGTGCCGCGAAACCGAGCGTATGGCGCGCGATGTAGTCGTGGTCGAGCAGATCGTCGCGCAGCAGCACATGCATCAGACCAAGTGCCAGGGCGCTGTCGGTGCCCGGCAGCAGGGCGATGTGCTGGTCGCATTTGTCGGCCGTCGCCGTACGGCAGGGGTCGATGGCGATCAGGCGCGCGCCGCGCCGCTTCGCCTCCTGTGCCAGGCGCCAGAAGTGCAGGTTGGAAACCACGCTGTTGCTGCCCCAGAGGATGATCAGCCGCGCATCGACGACGTTCTCGGGGTCGAGGCCGACGCTCGCCCCGATCGTTGCGCGGTAGCCCATGGCGCCCGCGCTGGCGCAGATCGTCCGGTCGAGCTGCGCTGCGCCGAGGCGGTGGAAGAAACGGCGGTCCATCGAACCGTAGCCGAGCAGGCCGGAGTTGCCGGCATAACTGTAGGGCACGATCGCTTCGGCACCGTCGGTCGCGACAATGGCGCGCAGGCGCTCGGCGATGCAGTTCAGCGCCTGTTCCCAGGAAATGCGCTCGAAACGCGCCCCCGGCCCCTTCGCGCCGACGCGGCGCAGCGGGTGCAGCAGGCGTTCGGGATGATGGATGCGCTCGGGATAGTAGGCCACCTTGGTGCACAGCACGCCGGCCGTCGGCCGGTGGTCGGCTGCGCCGGCGACCTTGATCACGCGGCCGTCACGTACGGTGATCTCGAGGGCGCAGGTATCCGGACAATCGTGCGGGCAGGCGCCGCGCACGGATTGGCTGGGGCTGCTCGGCAGGGCTGGCGTGGCCATGATCGGGTGCTCCGGCAAAGGATGGTGACGGCGATACGATAGCAGCTTGATCCTTCTTGTGGCACCCTTTGCCTGCCATCCTTTGCCCGCTCCTTTCCTTTCGTTCCCTCGCCCGCCCTCCCTGGCCGATTGCCTGCTCATGAAAACCGATTTTCTCCCCCGCCCGCTTCGCACCCTGTTGTTTCTTGCCATGCTCGGCTGGCCGGCCGGCCAGGCGGCGGCCGACGGAAAAATGGCGCTCGCCGCGCAATTGCCCGGCGAGGCGTGCCCGCCGCCGGCAAGCTGGACGGTCTTCACGCATCAGCGTGCGCAGCGTTCGGACGCGCAGCGCGTGCTTGCCGAACTGGTCGAGCGCGATGTCGTGCTGCTCGGCGAACAGCATGACGACGCCGATCATCACCGCTGGCAGTTGCAGGTCCTCGCCGGACTGTACGCCCTGCGACCGGCGCTGGTGATCGGCTTCGAGATGTTTCCGCGCCGCCTGCAGCCGGTGCTCGAGCGCTGGGTGGCTGGCCAGTTGACGGTCAGCGAGTTTCTCCGCGAAGCCGAATGGGACACGGTCTGGAGCCAGCCGGCCGAGATCTACCTGCCGCTCTTCCACTTCGCACGCCTCAACCGGATTCCGATGCTCGCCCTGAACATCGACGAAAAACTGACGCGGGCGATTGCCGAAAAGGGCTGGGACGACGTGCCGGTGGAGGAGCGCGAAGGGGTCGGCAGGCCGGCGCCGGCGCTGCCGGCCTACCGCGACATCCTCTTCGAGGTCTATGGCGAACACGCCGGGAGGCGCGGCAAGCCGGGCGACGCCGCTGTCACCGATCCCGCGTTTGCCCGCTTCGTCGATTCCCAACTGGCCTGGGACCGGGCGATGGCGGAAGCCCTCGCCAGCCGGGCGCAGCCGACCAGCCGTGGCATCCGGCCGCTGCTGGTCGGCATCATGGGGAGCGGACACCTGCGTGCCGGACACGGCGTGCCGCATCAATTGCGCGCCCTGGGCGTCCGCTCGATCGGCACGCTCCTGCCGCGTCCGGCCACCGCCGATTGCGCCGACCTGCAGCCGGGACTGGCCGATGCGCTGTTCACCCTGCCGCTGCTGCCTGCCACGCTGCCCGATCCGCCGCGCCTCGGTGTTTCCCTCGACAGCCAGGACGGGCGGGTGCTGATCGCCAGTGTCGGCAGCGGCAGCCTGGCCGGGCAGAGCGGCCTGCAGGCCGGCGACCGGATCAGCGGACTGGCCGGCAAGCCGGTGGCGCGGATCGCCGAGGTGCAGGCGGCGATCCGCCGCCAGCCGCCGGGCACCTGGCTGCCGCTGCTGATCGAACGGGATGGACGCCAGATCGAGGTGATCGTCAGGTTTCCCGCCGACTGAGCGCGCGTCGCCGGCCGGGCTCGAGCATTCACTCGACAAATCGCCATACCATTTTGTGGTGCATTGCAGCATAATGTCGATGCTCCGCCAGCCGCGCTCGATCCGTTCGCCCGGCATCACCTGACGCTGGCGCGGAGCAACCCGCGCAGCGGTGGCGCCTGCGCTGCAGCATGCGGGCGGCGGCCGAACCCGATTCTGAGCATCCTGCGGAGGACGATCATGCATTTCGAAGCACCTCTCGAATACCTCGAAAGCCGGACCTACGACGAGGTTCGCGTCGGCGACTCGTCGTCGCTGCTGCGCACCCTGCGTCCGGAGGACGTCAAGCTCTTTGCGCTGATGTCCGGCGACATGAACCCGGCACTGGCCACCGCCGAATTCCGCCACAGCGGCCTGTTCCGCGATTTCATTGCGCATGGCATGTGGTCCGCCTCCCTGCTGTCGACCATCCTGGGTACCCAGTTCCCGGGGCCGGGGACCGTGCTGATCGAATCGACCCTGCACTTCGCCCGGCCGGTGACGATCGGCGACACGGTGACGGTGACGGTGACGGTCAGGCAGAAGTTCGACCACAATCATCACATCATCCTCGACTGCGCCTGCATCAATCAGGACGGCCTGGTGGTGGTCTCCGGCAGCGCCGAGGTGCTGGCGCCGATGGAAAAGATGCGCACCAAGCGCACGGCGATGCCGGAAATCACCATTTCCGACAAGTACGCGCGGTTGCAGGCGCTGGTCGAACGCGCCGCCGGCCTGGCGCCGATCGACATGGCGGTGGTGCACCCCTGTGACCGCGAGTCGCTCAAGGGCGCGCTGCTCGCCGCCGAGGCAAACCTGATCGATCCCTTCCTGATCGGCCCGGAGCAGAAGATACGCGCGGTTGCCGAGGAAAACGGCTTCGACCTGCGCTCGCACCGCATCGTGAACGTCAGGCACAGCCACGAAGCGGCGGCCATGGCCGTCACCCTGGTGCGCAGCGGCGATGTCGAGGCCCTGATGAAGGGCAGCCTGCATACCGACGAGCTGATGGCCGAGGTCATCTCGCGCGCTGCCGGCCTGCGCACCGAGCGCCGCATCAGCCACGTCTTCCTGATGGATGTGCCGACCTATCCGCGCCCGATCATGATCACCGACGCGGCGATCAACATTCTGCCGACGCTGTCGGACAAGGTGGATATCATCCAGAACGCGATCGACCTGGCGCACATCATCGGCACCCCCGAACCCAAGGTGGCGATCCTCTCGGCGGTCGAGACCGTCAATCCCAAGATCCAGTCCACCCTCGACGCCGCGGCGCTGTGCAAGATGGCCGACCGCGGCCAGATCAAGGGCGGCCTGCTCGACGGGCCGCTCGCCTTCGACAACGCCGTGTCGCTGGTCGCCGCCAAGACCAAGGGGATCAACTCGGCGGTGGCCGGCCGCGCCGACATCCTGGTGGTGCCCGATCTCGAGTCCGGCAACATGATCGCCAAGCAACTCGAGTATCTGGCCAACGCCCTGAGTTCCGGCATCGTGCTCGGCGCGCGCGTGCCCATCGTCCTCACCAGTCGCGCCGACACCGCCGAAACGCGCATCGCATCCTGCGTCATCGCCTCGCTGATTGCCCACGCCAACCGCGGGCGGGTCAGGACAAGCTGAGCCGGCAGGCGGAGCCGACCGACCGGCGCAAACCGCCGCGCCGGTCACGCCGCCCTCAGAAAAAAATTCTATGTCGCTCTCCCGGTACGCCAAGGTGGTGATTTCACGACCTTTCCGCGTCATTGCCGGCTGATTGTGGATAACTACATTTAGTTGTCTCCTTGTTTCATACAACTACATGTAGTAGCTTTGCGTCTGTTACGCGATAGGCGCCGTCTGCTCGTCGCACGTCGTCCGGGGTGCTCCACGGCAGGCGGCACAAGCCGCGCCGGCCACTGTGCCCGGGACGGACATCACCCGCAACCATTCCCTGCCAGCAGCGCAGGCCACCGGATTCACTCACTTCGAGGAACAGCCCATGAGCCAGATGACCTACCAGCTACCCCTGTCGGCGATCGCCGAGGCGCCGGCGATCGCGCCGCTTGCCGAACAGGAAATCTCGGGCGAGGTGCTGGTCGAAAAATACGCCAAGGGCAACGAAATGACGGTGCACGACGTGCGCCGCCGCGTCGCCAGCGCGCTCGCCGCGAACGAGGACGAGAAGCAGCGCGCGCATTGGGAAGCGCGCTTCCTGTGGGCGCAGGAGAACGGTTTCGTGCCCGCCGGACGGATCAACTCGGCGGCCGGCACGACGCTCGCGGCGACACTGATCAACTGTTTCGTGCAGCCGATCGGCGATTCGGTGGTCGAAATCGTCGATGGCAAACCGGGCATCTACAGTGCCCTGGCCGAAGCCGCCGAAACCATGCGCCGCGGCGGTGGGGTCGGTTACGACTTCTCGTCGATCCGGCCGATCGGCGCCCTGGTCAAGGGTACGCAGTCGCGCGCTTCCGGCCCGGTGTCGTACATGCGGGTGTTCGACCGCTCGTGCGAAACGGTCGAATCGGCCGGCGCCCGGCGCGGCGCCCAGATGGGCGTCCTGCGCTGCGACCACCCGGACATCGAAGTCTTCATCCACGCCAAGGACCACGGCGACCTGACCAACTTCAACGTCTCGATCGCCGTCACCGACGCCTTCATGGAAGCCGTTGAGGCCGACGCCGAAGTCGAACTGACGCACCGGGCGGAACCGAGCCCGGACATGAAGCGCACCGGCGCCTTCCAGCGCGACGATGGCATCTGGGTCTACCGCCGGGTGCGCGCGCGCGACCTCTGGGAACAGGTGATGAAGTCCACCTACGACCACGCCGAGCCGGGAATCCTCTTCCTCGACCGCATGAACAAGGACAACAACCTCTATTACTGCGAAGTCATCGAGGCCACCAACCCCTGCGCCGAGCAACCGCTGCCGCCCTACGGCTGCTGCTGCCTCGGTTCGATCAACCTGACGCTGTTCGTCAAGGCGCCGTTCACCCTCGACGCCGAGTTCGATTTCGAGACCTTCGGCGAGGTGATCAGGGTGTCCACCCGCATGCTCGACAACGTCCTCGACGTCACCGCCTGGCCGCTCGACCGGCAGCGTGCGGAAGCCGCCAACAAGCGCCGCATCGGCCTCGGCTTCACCGGTCTCGGCGACACCCTGTGCCTGCTGCGCCTGCGCTACGATCGTCCGGAAGCCACCGCGATGGGTGCCCGCATCGCCGAATTCCTGCGCGACACCGCCTACCTGGCGTCGGTCGAACTGGCCAGGGAGCGCGGCGCCTTCCCGCTGTTCAACAGCGAACTCTACCTCGCCGGCGGCAACTTCGCCTCGCGCCTGCCGGCCGACATCAAGTCCGAGATCCGCAAGCACGGCCTGCGCAACTCGCACCTGCTGTCGATCGCGCCGACCGGTACCATCTCGCTGGCCTTCGCCGACAACGCCTCGAACGGCATCGAACCACCCTTCTCCTGGACCTACCACCGCAAGAAGCGGATGGCCGACGGCACGCTCAAGGAATACGCCGTCGAGGACTAC
>ERZ761607.2944-NODE-2944-length-17367-cov-38.078616_pt1 | contig 17367 bp, 31 predicted proteins | sample MGYA00511164_ERZ761607 | MGnify/ENA primary metagenome ERZ761607 (study PRJEB28899, sample SAMN02445080) | bioreactor sludge metagenome | biome: EBPR sludge | place: Australia: Brisbane, Thorneside Wastewater Treatment Plant | collected 2011-06-22 ...
CCGTGAAGGTGGACGTACTGTTGGTGCCGGCGTGGTATCCAAAATCCTCGATTAAGCCAGAGAATTGTTGTCGGTGGTCGTGCATATGTTTAGTATCGGCCACCGACTACCGACAACTTGCATTCCCAAATATATATGGCAAGCCAAAAAATCAGAATCAAGCTAAAGTCTTACGACCATACGCTGATTGACAAGAGCGCCGAAAAGATTATCAAAACGGTAAAAGCTACAGGTGCTGTTGTAAGCGGTCCAATTCCGCTCCCCACCGATAAGCAAATTCATACGGTTTTGCGCTCTCCACACGTGGATAAGAAGAGCCGCGAACAGTTTGAGTCCCGCAGCCACAAGCGCCTTATTGACATCCTTTCTACTTCTTCCAAGACCGTAGATGCCCTTATGAAACTCGAACTTCCGAGTGGGGTAGATGTCGAAATTAAGGTTCCGTAATACACCGCATTCAGTGTCTGACAGACGTTCCACTTGTCTCATTGAATAAACCTCTTAATTCATTAAACCCAAAAGCGAGGTAAAACCATGAAAATTCTTTCCCGCATGATCGTATTTGCATTCTTGGCCATGGTAGCGGTAGGGTGCGACAGTGAGCCAACTGACAGTGAAAAGCTCGTAGGTGCTTGGACCCTGACGAAGATCACAGACGGACGTGGCGACATAACAACGGCCTTTAAGCAAAGTGTGACCACATTACGGGTTACGATGAATGCTGATCTTAGTGATAAATTTGAGGTGCTGTATTCTGCGGCTGCAAAAGCAGCAGGTGCAACCGATGTTTCGAATGTTGGTACCTATGTGGTTGTAGAGGCCAGTAAGCAAGTACAGCTCAAAAATATGGGAACCACGCTTACGCTGAACTATCTATTCTCGGAAGGTAATAACAATGAGGTAACCTTCTCATTACCTGCCGCAGTAGTAAACGTAATCTTTAATAGTACTGCTTATCAAGGAACGGTTACCATTACGGCAACGAAGTCCTGATAAATGAAACTGAATGCGTTTGGGGCAGGCTCCGAAGGAGAAGCCCCAAATGTTACTCTTTGAAATACAAGAGCTTAACTTAATCAATAAAGCCTCGATCTTAAAAATTAAGAGATCAAAGCACAAAGCGATTACAATGAGCGCCATCTTAGGAAAAAAAATCGGTATGACGAGCGTCTTTGACGCTGCCGGAAATCAGGTAATCTGTACCGTCGTCGAAGCCGGACCATGCATCGTTACCCAGGTGAGAACAGAAGAAACGGACGGTTATACCGCTGTCCAACTCGCCTTTGGTGATGTAAAAGAAAAAAATACCACAAAGGCCATGAAAGGCCACTTCCAGAAGGCAGGTACCACGCCAAAACGTCATTTGGTGGAATTTCGGAACTACGAAAAAGAAGTATCTCTCGGAGACACGCTCTCGGCAGAAGACGTGCTGACGGAAGGCATGAAAGTAGATGTGTCTGGTACATCAAAAGGGAAAGGTTTTCAGGGGGTTGTGAAACGTCACGGTTTTAGTGGTGTTGGAATGCGGACACACGGTCAGCATAACCGGATGCGTGCCCCGGGTTCTTTGGGACAATCTTCCGATCCTAGCCGTGTTTTCAAAGGTATGAAAATGGCGGGTCGTACCGGTGGAGATCGGGTAACCCTCAAAAAATTGACGGTTGTTCGGGTATTAGCGGATCAAAACCTAGTGCTCATCAAGGGTGCAATTCCTGGTGCAAAGAACAGTTTGGTTGAAATCCGTAAAGCCAAATAAAAAGGCTTGAAGAAAGCCAATAAGTTCTCCGTTTAACGACAGATTATCTAGACTCAGCATAAAATGGAACTCACAGTTTATACACGAGACGGACAAAACGCAGGCCGCACCATTACACTTGATGACTCGGTGTTCGGGATTGCACCTAATAACCATGCCATTTGGTTAGATGTCCGCTCGATTCAGGCCGCAGGCCGACAAGGCACGCACAAGTCAAAGGAACGAAGCGAAATAGCACGTTCTACTCGCAAATTGTATCGTCAGAAAGGAACCGGTGGTGCCCGCTCTGGTGACTACAAGTCGCCTTTAAAACGAGGTGGTGGTACGGTTTTTGGGCCTCGCCCCCATAAATATGTCGTGAGTGTGAACCGTAAGACCAAGCAATTGGCTCGCCGTTCCGCACTCAGCTATAAAGCAACCGCCGACGCCCTGCGTGTGATCGAAAATTTTGAAATGGATGCGCCACGCACCAAAGATATGGTAGCTGTACTGAGCGCCCTTCAATTGGCAGGCCAAAAAGTACTGGTTCTTACCGGACACCACGACGAGGTGATTTTTAAATCTGGACGTAACCTGCCCAAAGTAAGTGTTATGGAAGCAGCCAATGCTTCGACCCTCGACCTTATGAACGCGCAAGTAGTGTTGATGCAAGAGAGTGCGGTGGAAGAACTCACTGCTCTTCTTTCTAAGCAAGCCCAATAAGCCCACAGGAGAAACAGCAATGGATGCAACTAAAATTCTGATCCGGCCGGTACTAACCGAAAAAATGACCGCACTGGGCGATGCAAAACACTACGGATTTAAAGTGGCCAAAGAAGCCAATAAAATTCAAATTGCCCGTGCCGTAGAAGATTTCTATCCGGGTGTTCAGGTGAAAGAAGTTAGGACAATGATCGTTCGCGGGAAAGCACGCCGCCAGATGACCAAGCGTGGTGTACTCGCTGGGCGTCGTGCTTCTTGGAAAAAAGCGATCGTTACCCTCGCATCGGGCGAAATTAACTTCTATGAGGAAATTTAAACCGAACCGTATCCTGCAAAACAAGGCTTGAGATTGCCTGTAAGAAAAGGATCAAACCAATTATAAAATGGCACTGAGAACCTTAAAGCCCACCACACCTGGACAGCGCAGACGCTCGATGGCGGACTTTACGATGGTGACAAAATCCGCACCAGAGAAAAGTTTGTTGGATGAGTCTAAGCGAAAAGGTGGGCGGAATAACAACGGACGGATTACTGTTCGCCACCAAGGAGGAGGACACAAACGCCGTTATCGTATCATTGACTTTAAGCGGAACAAAAAAGATATTCCCGCAACGGTAGCGAGTGTAGAATACGACCCAAATCGTTCTGCACGGATTGCCTTGCTGGTTTATGCCGACGGCGAAAAACGCTATATCATTGCGCCGGATAAGCTGACGGTTGGCACGAAGGTAATATCGAGTGATACCGCGATGCCTGAAGTAGGCAATAACATCCCGCTTGCGAGAATCCCGCTTGGTACGTTTGTTCATTGTATCGAAATGAAACCCGGAAAAGGTGCCCAGATGGCACGGTCTGCGGGAACCTCGGCACAGTTGGCCGCAAAAGAAGGTGGCATGGCCACCCTTAAACTGCCTTCCGGAGAAATGCGGATGGTACCGGCCTTGTGTACTGCAACGGTGGGTACGGTTAGTAATCCGGATCACATGAATGTGATTCTTGGAAAAGCCGGACGCAAGCGTTGGAAAGGCGTTCGTCCAAAGGTTCGCGGGGTCGCAATGAACCCAATAGATCACCCGATGGGTGGTGGTGAAGGTCGTGCTTCCGGGGGGCACCCACGTTCGCCTTGGGGACAACCAGCCAAAGGGTACAAAACGCGTCGTGGTAAAAAGCCTTCGGATCGTTTTATTGTTCGTAAGCGCAACAAAGCCTAAGGTAGTTGGCCATAACCGCTTCGCTAACTCATAAAGTTGGGGCGGTAATCAACCAAAATCTGATCATAATAATTGAATTCGAGTTATGCCTCGTTCACTCAAAAAAGGACCGTTTGTATATCACAAACTCCTCAAGAAATTAGATGCGGTCAATGCATCGGGCAAAAAAAAGGTGATCAACACCTATAGCCGCGCCTCGATGATTGTGCCTGAAATGGTGGGTCACACATTTGGTGTACACAACGGGAAGCAATTTATCCCGGTTTATGTGACCGAAATGATGGTGGGCCATAAACTGGGCGAGTTTTCGCTGACACGAACATTTCGGGGTCATGCGGGAGACAAAAAAGACAAGCGCGGTAAGCGATAAGATGGTACGCGCAGAACGGATCATGTCGTCTGGGACTGCAATCACCTAACACCTGTATTTGACGAATTACCTAAATACGATGGAAGCAAAAGCACGCCAAACCTATGTTCGGATGTCCCCTCTTAAGATGCGCATTATTGTAAATGAAGTGCGTGGGATGCGGGTTCCGGATGCTCTGAACAAACTGCGCTTTATGCCTCAGATGGCTGCCAGAACGGTAGAAAAAACCATCGCCTCGGCATACAGCAATCTACGAGATAAGTTTGGAGCAGAGTCTATTGACGAAAACGCGCTCTACATCCGCGAGATATTTGTGGACAGTGCACCCATGTTTAAACGGATACAACCCGTTTCGAGAGGCCGGGCATTCCGGATTAAGAAAAGAAACAGCCATCTTACGGTAGTAGTGGCCAATAAAGAAGAAGCATCCGAGTAAATCACCGTACCGTTGGGTACAAAAAAAGTGTACGACTTTGGGACAAAAAACTAATCCTATCGGCCTGCGTCTTGGAATTATCCGCGGTTGGGAATCCAACTGGTACAGCAAGGATTTTGCCGATAAACTGATTGAAGACGAAGAAATTCGCAAATACCTTCGGGCACGTTTAAAAAAAGCCGGTCTTAGCCGTGTGATTATTGAGCGTACACCCAAACGGGTGATCCTAACACTTCATACCAGCCGTCCGGGCGTTGTCATCGGACGGAGTGGTCAGGAAGTGGAAAAACTTCGCGAAGAGCTAAAAAAGCTTACCAGCAAAGATGTCCAGATCAATATCAATGAGATTAAACGGCCGGAATTGGATTCCAGCTTGGTAGCACAAACAATTGCCCAGCAATTAGAAGGTCGTATTGCATTCCGGCGGGCGATGAAACAAGGCGTTCAGGCTGCGATGCGCATGGGTGCGGAAGGCATTCGTGTTCGGGTCTCTGGGCGCTTGGGTGGTGCTGAAATGAGCCGCACCGAGCAATATTTAGAGGGTCGTGTTCCACTACACACCCTACGTGCAGATATTGACTATAGCGAAGCAACCGCCTTCACAATTTATGGTACCATGGGGGTTAAAGTTTGGATATTTAAGGGTGAAATCATTGGTCGTCCAGACCTTAGCCCAAATCTTCAAGCACAGCGCAATCCTACAGCGGGTGGAACCGAAGAACGTAGTGAACGTCCGGAGCGCCGTCGTCGTAATGACCGTGGCGACCGAGGTGATCGCGGAGGCGACCGAGGTGGACGCCGTGGTGGTAACAGGGGCGGCGATAGATAAGCACCTGTGGGTTATTTTTAGGAATCTCATTTATAAAAGCATAAAAGGTAATTAGCCATGTTGATGCCTAAACGCGTGAAGCGCCGCAAAATGATGAAGGGTCGTATGAACGGTAACTCCGGTCGTGGTACGCTCATCTCTTTCGGTGACTTCGCAATCAAGGCGCTTGAAGCCGGATGGATTACAAGTCGCCAGATAGAGGCCGCACGTATTGCCATGACCCGTCATATGCGTCGTCAAGGCAAGGTTTGGATCCGGATTTTCCCGGACAAGCCTATCACCAAAAAACCAGCCGAAACTCGTATGGGTAGTGGTAAAGGTTCATTGGAGTATTGGGTTGCGGTCGTTAAACCGGGGCGTATTTTATTTGAACTGGGAGATGGTGTTTCTTTCGATCTGGCCAAGGAGTCTATGAGGCTGGCCCAGAACAAATTACCCATTAAAACCAAGTTCATCGTCCGGCCAGATTTTACGGAGAACTGATCGGTATCAAGGGAATACTCGGTTTATTCTTTTACCGTCCGCCCCTATACATATAGCCGTAACCAAAACCAGCTATGAAAACCAAGGAAATACGCGAAATGTCCGCCTCGGAAATTGAAGCCCAGATTGCGGACCACGAAGCCCAGTATCGGAAACTAAAGTTTCAGCATACCATTGCCAATCTTGAAAACCCGATGCAAATGCGAAATACCCGTCGTGCAGTTGCACGGCTCAAGACCATTTTGGCAGAAAAATTGGCGGCAGCAGCCGAAGCATAAACGGAAGACATGACCATGAGAAATGCACGCAAAGAACGGGTAGGTTTGGTGGTAAGCGACAAGATGGATAAAAGCATCGTTGTGGCCATTCAACGCCAAGTTAAACACCCGATTTATGGGAAATTTGTTAAGAAAACGACCAAACTGATGGCCCATGACGAGACCAACGATGCCCGCAAAGGGGATACGGTACGTATTATGGAGACCCGTCCCTTAAGCGCGAAAAAACGCTGGCGCCTCGTCGAGGTGGTAGAACGCGCTGAATAGTTTGTTGCCGATTGCGGAGGAGGCGCGCTCAATACCTCCTGTTTGACAACAGTTAGTACTGAAAAAGAAAGAGGTAATCAGTCATGATTCAACAGGAATCCAGAATGGCCGTCGCCGATAACAGCGGGGCAAAAGAAGTGCTTTGCATCCGGGTACTCGGAGGAAGCGGCCGTCGTTACGCCCGCATCGGAGATGTGGTCGTCGTATCCGTAAAGTCTGCCATTCCCGGTGGAACGGCCAAAAAGAAAGATGTACAACGCGCAGTTGTTGTTCGGACGAAAAAGGAATTCCGTCGCCAGGATGGTTCCTACATTCGATTTGATGAAAATGCGGTTGTGCTCATTAATAAAGATGATGAGCCGATTGGCACGCGTATTTTTGGGCCCGTCGCACGCGAATTGCGGGACAAAGGCTTTATGCGGATTGTTTCACTCGCTCCGGAAGTACTCTGACCGGGACTCCGTCTTGGGACTGGCTCCCACCGGATTCAAAAATAACAGAATAACATGCCACGCACGACTAACAAACAAAATAAACTCCACGTCAAAAAAGGGGATATGGTGGCCTTAACAAAAGCCATCACCTCTGCACAGTCGTTGGAAATGGATCGTCCGAAAGGATATACCGGCCGGGTACTTCGGGTTTTTCCAGCCAAGCAAATGGTTTTGGTGGAAGGGGTAAATGTACGCTTGCGCCACACAAAACCCAATAAAGACTATCCTAACGGTGGCATTATCCAGCGCGAAATGCCGATTCATGCTTCCAATGTATTGCCATTAGACAATAATGGTGCACCGACACGTGTTGGACGCAAGTATGTAACGGATGCCAATACCGGTAAGGGGCGTTGGATACGCTTTGCGAAAACTACCGGACAAGAATTGGACAAATAAGATTATATGGGTCGTAAGCCCGTTTATCTACTCACGCGGGATACGTGAAAGCCAAATGCCTACACGCCCCACATACATTAATGCCATGAGCTATACAGCACGCTTAAGAGCAAAATACTTAAATGAAGTTGTTCCGGCCCTCGTAAAGCAGTTCGGATACAAAAATATCATGGAAGTTCCTAAACTTGTTAAGATTAGTGTTAACAAAGGCTTGGGAGATGCCAACCAGAATAAAAAGCTTCTGGATGATACGGTAGAAGAGCTTCGTAAGATCACCGGCCAGCACCCGGTCGTGTCGAAGGCCAAAAAGTCTATCTCCAATTTTAAATTACGTGAAGGGATGCCTGTTGGGGTATTTGTGACGCTTCGTGGAGATACCATGTACGAATTTCTTGATCGGTTTATAACCCTTGCTCTTCCTCGCGAACGGGACTTTAAAGGGGTATCAGACAAGAGCTTTGACGGGCGTGGGAATTACACGCTTGGATTAAAAGAACAAATCATCTTTCCGGAGATTGATATAGATAAGGTGGAACGCATTGGGGGGATGGATATTTCTTTTGTCACGACAGCCAAGACAGATGCCGAAGCATATGCGCTGTTAAAAGAAATGGGCATTCCGTTTGTTCGTCGAGACCAAAAATAACAAACGTTCAAGTTCATGGGTGTAGTTTTGTTGACTGATACCCCGAGCCTCAAACCTTTGAACAACAGATAAATAAACAAATGGCTAAGAAAAGCTGGATTGCCCGCCAAAAACTCCGTCAGGTAACCGTTGAAAAACACGCAGAAAAGCGGGCCGCGTTAAAAGCGATTATTGTAGATGTAAATGCCTCGGACGAAGCAAAGTATGAGGCGTCTGTTAAACTCCAAAAAATGCCGCGAAACAGCAGTGCTACCCGTTTGCGTAATCGTTGCGCAGTCAGCGGGCGTCCTCGTGGCTATATGCGAAAATTTGGGGTGTCTCGCATTGCATTCCGAGATATGGCCCTTGCGGGTAAAATTCCGGGTGTTCGAAAGGCAAGCTGGTAAGTGCATATACTGACAACCTCTATAATCTGAAAAATTCTTAGACAGATTATAGAGGTTGTAATAATCAAGTTAATCAAGATAATTCTATAAAAAAATGAGTGCAATTACAGATCCTGTAGCCGATTATCTGACCCGGATTCGGAATGCGCAAAAAGCTCGGCACCAATACACGGATATTCCGGCTTCTAAGCTTAAACGCGCCATGACCCAAATCCTTTTGGATAAAGGTTTTGTAGCCAAGTACATTGATATCGAAGACGGTAAGCAAGGCCTGATTCGGGTATATTTGAAGTACAACAAAAATGTCCCCGTTATTCAAAGTCTCGAACGGGTTTCGAAGCCTGGTCATCGCCAGTTTGTGGGTGCCGACAACCTCCCGAAGGTCCGAAATGGCCTGGGAATCGCCATTCTTTCCACATCAAGTGGTGTTATGACGGATAAAGAAGCGCGTGATGCAGGGGTTGGTGGGGAAGTACTGGCCTATATCTATTAATTGTACTGGCCAGACTATTTTCGTGCAGAATAAAATTTTGCACTTTAAAGTGTTCAATCGTGAAACTATTCCGGTCTATGCCGCCGGAAATAAACCGACAAAGAAATGTCTCGTATTGGCAAAATGCCGGTCAAACTTGAAAAAGGAGTCTCTGTAAACGTTGGTTCAGGAAACCTTGTTACAGTTAAAGGACCCAAAGGGGAACTTACCCTTCAGGTAGATCCGGATATCACAATATCTCAGGAAGACGGAACCATTCATGTTTCGCGTCCTACCGACCAAAATCGCCACCGGGCCATGCACGGCTTGTATCGTTCATTAATAACCAATATGGTAACTGGTGTCACGAAAGGATACCAAATCCAATTGGAAATTATCGGTGTTGGTTTCCGTGCACAGATCATCTCCGGAAATATTCTGGAAATTGCCTTGGGTTATTCCCATCCAATTTATTTTGTCCCTCCAGCAGGAATTAGTGTGTCTGCAGAGCAAGCGCGTGGTCAGAACCCAATAATGACCATAGATGGGATTGACAAACAACTGGTAGGACAAGTTGCGGCAAAGCTCCGCGCCCTTCGTCCACCAGAGCCTTATAAGGGCAAGGGAGTCCGCTATCGTGGAGAAGAAGTGCGTCGTAAAGCGGGTAAGACGGGTGGTAAAGGTAAAAAATAACCTGTTCTATACATCATATTTCATTGAGTTGAACATAAGGCCGGAGGGTCGGAAATCTTCTGGCGTAGCATCCAAAACCAATGGCAATCAAGAAAACAAAAAACAGAAAAGTTACTCGGCGGCAAAGAATTCGTCGAAGCATTCGCAGCAAGATAAGTGGAACGGCAACACGTCCTCGTTTGGCGGTATTTCGTTCCAATGCACATATCTATGCCCAGTTAATTGACGACCATACCGGCCACACTCTTGTCGCTGCTTCTACGGTTCAGGATAAAGGCATAACGGGGACTGGCTCGGAACAGGCCAAGTCGGTAGGGTTGGCACTGGCTGGAAAAGCCAAAGAATCCGGCATCGAGACGTGTGTCTTCGATCGGGCGGGTTTTCCATATCATGGCCGGGTAAAAGCACTCGCCGATGGCGCCCGCGAAGGCGGCCTTAACTTCTGATGTTCACATTCCAATATTGAATAGAAATGGCAAAGGAAAGAAAAAATCGAAAGCAAGAGCGTGCAAACGACGAGCAATCTCAGTTCATCGAAAAGCTCATTGCTGTAAACCGTACCGCAAAGGTGGTCAAAGGGGGGCGCCGCTTCTCTTTTAGTGCAGTTGTGGTGGTAGGAGATGGAAAAGGGATGATCGGTCGTGGATTGGGAAAAGCGGGCGAGGTGAGTGATGCCATCGCCAAAGCAACCGAGGCTGCGAAGAAAAACATGATCAAAATCCCACTCCAAAATGGAACCATCCCACATGCAATTACAGGCCGTGCGGATGCTGGTAAGGTGTTTCTAAAACAAGCGGCACCGGGAACGGGGGTAATTGCTGGTAGTGCAGTGCGTGCGGTATTGGAATGCGCGGGGGTAGAAAATGTGTTGTCGAAATCCATCGGCTCGTCTAATCCGCACAATTTAGTCTCGGCCACCTTCGATGCCCTTACCCGCCTCGAAGACCCATTGGCCGTAGCCCGTCGTCGTGGAATTTCGCTCAAAAAAGTTTTTAACGGTTAAGGCTGGATGTCTGAAAAGACCAAGTTGAACACCAATAATGCTTTGAACACATTAAGATCATGGCTCAAGTAAAAATTACCAAAATCCGGAGTGTCATTAAACGCCCCAAAAATCAAAAGTTGACAATGGAAGCCTTGGGTCTCCGGAAAATGGGATCTACCATTACTGTGGAACATACACCACAAATACAGGGAATGATAACCGTCGTTCGCCATTTGGTGAAGATTGAAGAAGTGTAAGACGTGTGTTTTTACACAGCTTACAATAAAAATTAGATAAAACTTCGTCTTGAAGACCCTATATTGAAAGGCTTTCTGCGATGTGCGAAAGCCTTCCTTGTTGCCCACCACGAGTGAGCGCCTACGTTTTTAACATGCGAGTCCGGCAGGACTGACTGTCCGGGCGACTAAAGCCAATTGAAACCATGAACCTGAGTAATCTACAACCCGCAGCGGGTTCTACACGCAATCGTAAACGTGTAGGACGTGGTCAAGGGTCTGGAACAGGGAAAACATCTGCCCGAGGGCACAATGGTGCCAAAAGCCGTTCCGGTGCTAAATTTCGCGCTTGGTTTGAAGGGGGGCAAATGCCACTCCAACGCCGTCTTCCAAAGTTCGGCTTTAAAAACCGTTTCCGCGTTTCGTATAATCCCATTAATCTGGCACGCCTTTCTCAGTTGATTGAGGAGGGACGTTTGAATCCGGTAGAACCTATTATACCGGAGACGTTTGTGTCATTGGGTCTGGCCAGTAAAGCCGACTTGATCAAGGTATTGGGCTCAGGCGAAATCTCTGTGGCGCTTAATGTGACTGCTCACGCCTTTAGTGAGTCTGCAAAAGCGAAAATTGAGGGTGCCGGAGGTTCGGCAACCGTTGCTGGACAAGGAATGGAAGTATCCTGAAGTGGTGTAATACATTCGGGACGCTTCTGCTTATAATAATTATCTTCTGACTTTCATTCTCTACCTATATGGCTGGTTTTGTTGATAGCTTGCGAAATATGTGGCGCATAGAAGAGTTGCGGAAACGCATTATCTATACGCTTTCCTTGCTTGCTGTATATCGGATCGGTACTTATGTTACCTTGCCAGGTGTTGACCCGACGCAGTTGATAGCCTCTCAAAACACCCCGAACAATATATTTGGTCTCATTGACCTTTTTGTGGGAGGGGCCTTTGCAAAGGCTGGGATTTTTGCACTGGGGATTATGCCTTATATCACGGTTTCCATTATTGTGCAATTGATGGGTGCTGTGGTGCCCTATTTCCAAAAGTTACAACGCGAGGGCGAAGATGGAAGGCGTAAAATTAACCAGTTGACCCGTCAGGGCACGGTATTGATTACAGCCTTTCAGGCATATGGCTATGCGATCCAGTTGCTGGGGACGGCAAGCCAAGCCATTACGGTAAACCACCTGATGTTTTATATTTCAACTATTATTGTTTTGACGGCTGGAACCATCTTTGTGATGTGGCTTGGAGAGCGTATCACGGAGGCCGGAATTGGTAATGGGATTTCATTGATCATTACAATTGGGATTGTAGCGCGTTTGCCTCATAGCCTTTATAATGAGGCCACCGCCGGAGTAAATGGTAACTTGTTTATCTTCATTATTGAGATTCTGGTCTGGTTGCTGATTATTGCCGCAGTGGTTTGGGTTTCTCAGGGCGTTCGTCGTATTCCGGTACAATATGCGAAGCGTGTCGTAGGTCGTAAAGTTATGGGAGGCAGTACGCAATACCTGCCCATCAAGATCAATGCAGCTGGTGTAATGCCGATCATTTTTGCGCAATCCATCTTGTTTATCCCAACGACGATTGCACTATTCTTCCCAGATAGCCCGTTTTGGCAAAGTGTAGGCGCCATTTTTGGAGACTACACGGGATTCTGGCACGCACTGTTCTTCTTCATTCTGATTGTATTTTTCACCTACTTCTACACGGCCATTGCAGTGAATCCGAAGAGTATGGCAGATGATATGAAGCGGAATGGCGGTTTTATTCCGGGAATTCGTCCGGGTAAGCAAACCAGCGAGTTTGTAGACAATATCCTTACCCGCGTAACGCTTCCGGGTGCTATCTTTTTGGGTTTTGTGGCGATCCTGCCTACCATCGCCACTGCTGTTGGTATTGATCAAGGCTGGGCTCAATTTTTTGGCGGGACAAGTTTGTTGATCATGGTTCAGGTAACCTTGGACACTCTCCAGCAAATAGAAAGCCATTTACTCATGCGACGCTACGATGGCTTCATGAAGAGTGGTCGGATGCGTGGTCGGATGTAACGCAAATTAGGTTTGCGAAAAGAACGGATCGGTTATGATACACCTAAAGCTTCCGAATGAAATTGCTAAACTTAGAAGCGCGGCCGAACTGGTTGGCAAAACGCTGGGCGAGATTGCCAAATACGTGAAGCCAGGGGTGACTACACTTGAGTTGGATGCAATCGCTGAAGACTATATCCGTACTCGGAATGGGCGCCCTGCTTTTAAAGGGTATCCAGGTTCGAGTCCAGAAAATCCTTTTCCAGGCACCCTCTGTTTATCTGTAAATGATGTGGTTGTGCATGGGATTCCGAATGAGTATGTGCTCCAAGAAGGAGACATTTTGTCTGTAGATTGTGGTGCAGAATTGGATGGTTTTTTTGGAGACTTCGCTTACACCTTTGCGATTGGCGAAATAACAGAGGATAAGCACGAACTCCTTAAAGTTACCGCTGCGTCATTATTCGAGGGAATAGACCGAGCGAGGGCCGGAAATCGAGTGGGAGATATCGGATACGCGGTTCAACATTACTGTGAAAGTCGTGGGTTTGGTGTGGTGAAAGAATTGGTAGGACACGGCGTAGGGCGAGCGTTGCACGAGGAACCCCAAGTGCCCAATCATGGGAAAAGGGGGGATGGGAAAAAAATGAAAGAAGGCTTAACCATCTGCATTGAACCAATGATTAATGCAGGCATTGAGAAAGTTAAGTTTATGGAAGATGGCTGGACGGTAAAAACCGAAGATGGGAAAGCCTCGGCTCACTACGAACACATGGTTTGCATACGGCGAGGCGCGCCGGAAGTCATTAGTATGTGGGATTACATTGAAGAGGTGGTGGCCCCGCCTTATAAATAAACACCAGAAGAGGTGCACTAAAATGGCCAAGCAAAATGCAATCAAGCAAGATGGCTCTGTGGTAGAAGCCCTACCAAATGCCCAATTTAGGGTTCGTCTGGAAAATGGCCACGAAATCTTAGGCCTACTTTCCGGAAAAATGCGGATGCACTTTATTAAAATCCTGCCTGGGGATCGAGTAACGGTCGAACTTTCGCCGTATGACTTGAGCAAAGGCCGGATTGTGTATCGTTACAAATAAATTGAAAGGACGGATTTGGCTTTTTCTATGGCCAATTTCGATAGTTTCCCGTAAGACATAATTGTATCAAAACAATGAAAGTACGAGCAAGCGTAAAAAAGCGTTCTTCAGACGACAAAATTGTTCGTCGTAAGGGCCGTGTTTACATCATTAACAAGAAGAACCCGAAGCACAAACAGCGTCAGGGATAAAAAGCCAGAACGGATATGCCACGTATTGCAGGTGTAGATATTCCCGCTAATAAGCGCGGAGATATTTCGTTGAGTTACATTTTTGGAATTGGCGTAAACAATGCCAAAGAAGTACTCGCTAAAGCTGATATTGATCCAGACCGCAAAGCATCTTCCTGGAGTGAGGATGAAACGGCTACCATCCGCCGCATCGTTGAAGACGATTTTGTGGTTGAAGGCCAACTTCGTACCGAAATCCAGTTGAACATCAAGCGGTTGATGGATATTAAGTCTTATCGCGGACTTCGCCACCGTAAAGGCTTGCCAGTTCGTGGACAGCGCACGAAAACCAATGCACGTACTCGGAAGGGGCGTCGTCGGACGGTTGCTGGAAAGAAAAAGGCACCGAAGAAATAACAGGAATTTTTTCGATATACTTTTTTGGGTATATCGTAGAAATTTAACAGCCTGTAATTCCCTATATCGGGTATATGGCTTAAGCATAGGAAAACCAGTTTATAAAAACCATGGCAAAACAATCTGCTGCACAAAAAGCGGCGGCTGCGGCCCGGAAAAAGAAAAAAGCGAATGTGACCCCAGAGGGGTTTGCGTACATTCAGGCAACGTTTAACAACGTGTTGGTTACGCTTACAGACTCCTCCGGAAATGCAATTTCCTGGGCATCAGCCGGAAAAATGGGATTTAAGGGTAGCCGCAAAAATACACCTTACGCTGCGCAAGTTGCTGCTGCCAATGCAGCAAAAGAGGCCTATGATCTTGGTCTTCGCAAAGTAGATGTTTTTGTAAAAGGTCCCGGATCTGGCCGTGAATCTGCAATACGTGCAATTGCTTCAGCAGGAATTGATGTATTAACGATTCGCGATACCACACCGATTCCACACAATGGATGCCGCCCGCCCAAGCGTCGGCGTGTATAAGTATTAATTCAGTAACCTCCTGTTGTCAATAAAAAGATGACAGGGTCTTCGGGCGCACTTTCACTTCGTTAAACGATACGTAGTAATACCCCCGAAAGCCAACCAACCAGAGGAGATAAAATGGCTCGTTACAGAGGCCCCAAACAGAAATTGGCCAGACGGTTTCGAGAACCGATTTTTGGCCCCAGCAAGTCGCTTGAGCGTAAGCCTTATCCGCCAGGACAACATGGTCCCTCCCGGCGTGGTAAAGAAAGCGAATACTCGATACAGCTGAAAGAAAAACAAAAAGCCAAACACATTTATGGCTTGTTGGAGCGCCAGTTCCGCAATCTTTTCGAGAAGGCGCACCGTCGGAAAGGGGTTACAGGTGAAAACCTGCTCCAATTTTTAGAAGCCCGATTAGACAATGTGGTATTCCGCCTCGGCTTCGGTCGTACGCGCCGTCAGGCGCGGCAGCTGGTTACACACTGTCATGTCACCGTCAATGATCATCCGGTCAATATTCCCTCCTATCAGGTTCGTCCGGGAGATGTCATTGCGATTCGTCCCAAAAGCCGTCAACTTACGGTAGTTTTGGATAACCTGAGCCGTAATCGTCGGACGGTAGCTTGGATGGAAGTTGATCGCAACTTGTTGACCGGAAAATATTTAGAGAATCCGCGTCGTGAAGACATTCCGGAAAACATTAAGGAACAACTCATCGTCGAACTTTACTCCAAGTAATGCTGTTGTTAGTACTACGGGGGTATTGTTCACTCAAGGTGCTATGGTAGGAGGTTTAAAATCCACTTCTACCGATTTTCTTAGGATAAAAACATGCAATTGAATACTATGAGCACCACAGCCCTTAAAATGCCGGAAGGCGTACAAGTAGAAGAGTTAACCCCGCAATATGGTCGTTTTGCGATTCAACCCCTCGAAAGAGGATTTGGTGTGACAATCGGAAACGCATTTCGTCGGGTATTGTTGTCTTCATTGGAGGGGACTGCAATCACGGCACTTAAAATAGACGGGGTACAACACGAGTTTTCCACCATTCCGGGTGTATCGGAAGATGTGGTGGAGATTATTTTAAACCTCAAAGGGGTACGGTTGAAGTATGACGATGAGCCAGAAAACCCTATTTTCCTGACCCTGAAGGGGCCTGGAAACTGGACGGCAAAAGACATCGCCGATGCAACAGGTGAATACGAGGTGTTGAACCAAGATCATCATATTGCAACGCTTGCCGACTCAGCCCGGTTGATCGTCGAACTACGTTTGGGGCGTGGGCGCGGATATATACCCGCATCCGATAATAAGCGCGCAGATGATCCTATTGGGGTGATCGCCATAGACGCTATCTATACCCCGATCAAGTCGGTTCAATACCATGTAACACCTACTCGTGTAGGTCAGCGTGTGGACTATGAGCGCTTGTCGCTTGAGTTGGAAACCGATGGGTCTATCTCGCCGGAAGAAGCCATTACCGAAGCGGCTAAAATTCTGCGAGATCACATCAACCTTTTTGTCCGGATGGATGAAGAGCCTGAGCCGATGGTGGCGGTTAAAGAGGTGGATGAAGAAGTTCAGCGTGTTCGTTCGTTGCTTTTGCAGAGTGTGGATGAGCTAGAACTGTCTGTACGGGCACACAATTGCCTGAAAGCTGCCAACATCAAAACCATTGGTGATTTGGTACGTCGCGAAGAGTCCGAAATGCTCAAGTTCCGCAATTTTGGCCGTAAGTCCCTTATGGAATTGGCGCAAGTCTTGGAGGAACGCAATCTTCGCTTCGGAACGGAAGTAGATAAGTATCTCGAAGACTAACCTTATTCGTGTGCGATGTATTGGCTTTTGTGCCTCCAATCTGCACACCTCCATACTTGCACACGACATACTGCTGAAAAAACATGAGACACGGAGTTAAAGAATCCCGACTTGGCCGTACCGCATCGCATCGCAAGGCGACGATGATGGCTCTTTCTACGGCGCTGATTCAACATAAACGGATAACCACAACTTTGCCAAAGGCAAAAGCGCTTCGGCAACATGTGGAATCTATCATCAACCGCGCAAAGGCCGATACGATGCACAATCGTCGCGAGGCATTCCGTAATCTGCAAGACAAAGAGGCTGTAAAAGAACTCTTTGGTGATGTTGCGGAAAAGATTAGCGGTCGGAATGGTGGTTATACCCGCGTGATTCGCTTGGGCGTGCGGAAAGGAGATGCGGCTGAAATGGCCATGATTGAATTGGTGGACTATAATGATGTACGTCCGGATGGTGCTTCTGCTGCAAAGAAGAAGACGCGCCGCTCCCGTCGTGGAAAAGCGGCTTCCAAGCAAGAAAATCCTTCAACGGAAGCGTAATAGGTCATACTATCTGGCTAAGATTGGGCTGTTCATCTCGTATGGACAGCCTTTTTGTGTCTGCGCCCGGCATGGGCGCAGACTTGGCGGTGGAAGTCCGCTACACGCTTGACAGCGAGGAGTATTAGCC
>ERZ761607.2945-NODE-2945-length-17363-cov-4.612491_pt1 | contig 17363 bp, 9 predicted proteins | sample MGYA00511164_ERZ761607 | MGnify/ENA primary metagenome ERZ761607 (study PRJEB28899, sample SAMN02445080) | bioreactor sludge metagenome | biome: EBPR sludge | place: Australia: Brisbane, Thorneside Wastewater Treatment Plant | collected 2011-06-22 ...
ATCGACGCCCCCGTCGTCTCGAACGAGAGCGTCCACAGACGTGTCGGGCGTGGATGCTCCTCCATCATCCGGAGGCGACGTCGAACCACCACACGCCGCGACGGCGAGAACTGCGAGGAGGACCACGCGCACCGTGTCACTCCTGGCGAGTCCAGTAGCGGTAGGCGAGGAGCATCTGCAGATCCTCGAAGCGCGACCACACGATCTCGGGCCTTCCCTCGATGCGGATCGTGTACGTGCCCATCAGCGGTCGTCCCCAAAGCTCCGCGCGCTCGTAGCCCGAGATCAACGCGCGATCCGAGGTCGACAGCGGGTTGGTGAGCACCCGCTCCGCCGCGAGCCCGCGCGCGCCGAGGATCACGCCCGGCTCCATGTCGATCCGGTGCATGTCGCGCTCGTAGCTCTCGAGGAAGACGGTGCCTTCCTGCCGGAGGTCGTAACGGAGGTTGCCGTCCGCGTAGCACTCGTAGGGGCGCGCCGATCGACGGCAGTCGATGAGACCGCCGCCCACGAAATTCAACGCGACGCGCTCGTGGCGGTAGTTGAAGCTGCCCGTCGCGAGCCTGTCTTCGAGGTAGTCGCCGAGGTAGCGCGGGATGCTGAAGCGCAGCTCCGCGTACGCGACGCCACCCTCGTTCACGCACGGCTCCTCCCGCGGGCGACCCACGAGCGAGTAGCCGTTTCGGCAGGCGTAGTAGGTGCGCTCGTGGATCGGTCGCTCCTCGAAGCGTTCGTCGGGGCCTTCGCCCGCGAGCTGCGCGAGGTTGAGCACCTGCACGTCGGTCGCGTCTCGGAAGCGGCGCGAGAAGGGGTAGCCACGCACGAAGTCCGAGAGCTTCTCGACGTAGTCCGTGATCGCTTCGCCCGCGGTGGACGCGTGGTCGATGCCTTCGTCACCCGCGGAGGCGGACGTCGCCGTGTCGACCGTGAAGACGTCGTTGGCCCAGAGCGCGGGCGCTTCGGTGAAGGGCTCCGCTCGGGTGAGCGAGGCGAGCTCGACCCCGAAGCGAACCTCGATCGCCCGACGCGCGACGAACGCGTATTGCTGCGCACGGTAGAGCTGACGACGCGCGCGCTCGACGCGGAAGCCTTGCAGAGCGCGCCACTCGGGCAGATCAGTGAGCGAGTTGGTCGCCGCAAACTGGGTTTGAATCACTCGCCGCGCCCTCGCGATTCGCGCCGTGGTTTGCAGCCGATCGATTCGCGATCCCGCGATGGAGAGTGAACCTGCGGTGCGTCGAACTTCGTCGGCGATGCCGCGGAGGTTCTCCATGGCGAGCAGCGCGCCGGAGAAGGTGGACTCGGCCTCCGCGCGCGCGAGCTCGGGCTCACCCCCGCATTGGTCGAGATCGGCGAAGCCGAGTATCGCGCCGCCGGTGGCCGCCGCCGCGGCGATCGCGGCAGCGAGGATGACGACGGCAACCGAGCTCGCGCCGAACGTCACGACGGTACTGGCGATGGTTGCGACGATGGTGCCGACGATGGCGAGGACGCGCCCGACCTTGCACCACTTCTCGCGCTTCTTGGACGGGATGAGGTTGTCGACCACCTCGGCCCCCTGACGCACCTCGCTGAGCGCGGTCTGATACTCCGTCTCGAAGCCTTCGAGGGCAGACTTGAGCGCCATGAGCGAGGCGAACGAGCTCACGAGCGGCTCGCGGATCTCGCCGCGGTAGGTCGGGAACTGGCCGGTACCGCCGACGCTCAGCTCGTCGACGACCTCTCTCGGGATCTCGCTGACCCTCGCGTTGACCGCGCCGCGCAGCAAGAAGTAGCGGGTGCACCCGAGCGCGGCCGAGAGGTAGCGCTCCATGTACTCGTCGTACGAGCGCTTGTTGACGGCGGAGAGGTTGAAGCCTCCCGCGACGTCGGCGAGCAAACCGGAGCAAGACTCTTGGGTGTAGACCTTGTTGCTGCCTCCACCGCTCACCAAGAGCTCGACGAGAGGATCGTCCTCCGTGCCTCCGATGTAAGACGGGATCTCATCGGGCGATGGAGCTACGACGAAAGGCTGACCCGCGACCCGCAGTTCTCCGAGTCGCACCTCCGTGCTGCGCTCCACCCGGCAACCGTCGATGGATCCGCACGTCGTCAACAGCGTTTCTTCTTCCGCAAGGCGCGCCTCTTCGAGCAACGCGACGTCGCTGCGACCGTCCGCGAGCGCGTCGAGCTCCGCATCGCGCGCGGTCTCGAGCGAGGTCGCGGCGGTGGCAGCGCTGCGCGCGGCGTTGACGAGGTAGGTCGCGTACGAGTCCTCGAAGGCGTCGCCATCGCTGATGAGCTCGCTCTCGAGAGGCGGGACGAGGTCGCGTGGGAGCCCGAGGGAAGCCACGAGCGGCTCGACGGGATCGAGCGGCTGCTTGGCGACGATGTCGGCGTAGAGCTCGCCGTACCGTCCTCCGAGCACGTGGACCGAGCCTTGGCGCGCGGGCTGAATGACGTCGACCAGCACGGGAGGGTCAGGCGGAGGCGGCGGAAGAGGAGGCTCCTCGGGATTGCCAACCACGGGGTCCGAGGTCGTGGTCGAGGTCGGCCAGAAGACGTACGCGGTCGCGGCGTCGGAGCTCGCCTCGGAGGGCGCGCCCCAAGTGTTCGCGCTCGGAACAACGAAGCGACGCCGTTCCACCCCGAGCGTTCCCGACAGGTTCGGTCGGCCCAAGGGCGGGAGGCTGGTGTCCTCGGAGAGCTCACGGTAGCCGGGCAGCGCCTCGACCGACGACGGACAGCCCGGCCCCCCGATCCGAATGCAGTCGGCCGAGAAGGCTCCTTGCACCAGGAAGGGTCGACGAGACGCATCGTCGAAGAGCGGATCCCCCGCGGGGAAGTAGACCGACCAGTGCCCGACCCCGGAGAGCAGGTCGGAGCGCACTAGGCTCGCGTTCGGACAATAGAATCCCCCACCCGGCGAGCTGAGCCCGGGGCTCGTGCAGGTGACCTCTCGACGTCGGGTGTATTCGGTCCACCGCTCACCCACGTAGGCGTCGACGAGCTCACGAACCGCATCGAGCGACTCGGCGTCCGGCATCACCTCGCGATCGAAGAGCCACGTGCGCGACGCCCGCGCGAGGTGGACACGAAGCACGTGAAGCGAGAGCGCCGCGCCGAGGCCGCGCGTGCGCGGCATGTCGAAGCCGTAGAGGTTCCGCGCCGCCGCGACTTCCATGCCAGAGACCGCGTTTGGCGGCATCACGACGCCGAGCGGATCGACGGCGAACGCCTCGGAAGGCGCGCCGACGTTCTGCAGGGCGAACGCAAGCCGCTCCGGCACCGCCGACGAGACGTCGAACTGCGAGAGCCCGACGAAGGTCCGACCACCGGTGGTGAACTGCGGGACGGTCTGGTAGCGGACGTCTTGGACCGCGAGGATGTCCTTCGCGAGGGCGCGCGCGTCGCGCACGTCGGCGAGGAAGAGCCCGTGGCGACTGCGGAGCGGCGACTGCATGGGCGGCAACGCCCGATCCGCGAATGCGAAGAACGCGCTCTCGGTCATCGCGCGATGCGCGCGGAGGTCGTCGCCCGGTCGCTCGCCGAGAGGCGCGTCGCTCACGATCTCCTCGTCGGACACGAGCGTCCACGCGTAGGGCCCCGTGCGATCGGTCGCCGCGATGCGGTGGTCGAGCAGGTTGTAGACTGCGCGTAGAAAACGCTCTTCGTCGGTGGTGCCAAGGGCCGCCGCCGTGAGGTCCACTCGACCCCGCCCGTCGAGGATCGCGCCGAAGGGAACCCGGAAGTCGACGAGGAGCCCGAGCATGGCCTGCGCGCGACCGTTCGCGTCGAGGCGCGCCCCGTACGCGCCGTCCCAGGCCCGCGCGTCGTAGGCGCTCGCGGCCTCGTCGGCGCGGCCGTACGCGACCGTGTTCTCCGCGCCACCCATGAGGTACTCGAGCGCGGTGAAGCGACCGCCGTCGCTCCAGAGCGCGTCCGCGTGATCCTCGGGCGTCACCGCGAGCGCGACCGAGAGCCCGTCGCCCGCACGCGCGGCGCTGTCGGCGAGCGTCTCTTGGATCTCGCCGAGCGAGGAGACCGAGTCGGCGATTCGGCGAAGCGCGTGGTTGGCGTAGTTGGTCTCTTGGAGTCGCTGGCACTCCGACCACGCCAGACGCGCAACGGAGGCTCCTCGCGAGCAGAGGTCGCCGAGGTAGCCGAGCGCGAAGCCCATCTCGACCGCGCTCGCCTGGTGGCGACGGGCCGATTCCACGAGGACGGCATCACGGACCGCCCGGGATCGCGGAGCCGACGCGAGGGACTCCGCCTCGAGACGAAGCTCCTTGGCGATGCACGCGTTCACCTCGGCGCGACAGAACCCTTCGGCGTACGGTGAATAGCCCAGTTCTTCCGAGGTCAGTCTGACGGCATCCGTGGCCTCGAAGCCGCTGCAACCGTTGGACGACGCATCCTCGATCTGAGAAACCGCTCTTCGAACGATCGTGCCGCAGGTGGCGCGCCCATGCCGTTGCGTGTGTGCCGTCAGAACCGGATCACGGGAAAGAGCATCGCGATTGTTGGCAAACCCTTGGTCCTCACGAATCAGCAACGTCTGACACAGACACGCCGCTCTATCGAACGCATCGTCGAAGTCCTCTTGCTCCACTACCGTGAGCACATCGGACCGGCTCGCGAGGCTGGGGACCAACGCATCGTCGGCGCAGCCAACGACAGCCACCAGACACATCCAGAGGTGCTTGGTCCAGCGCATCACAGACGCTCCAGCTTTCGCTCGAACGCGGCGTGGCGACGCACCACTGGCGATCGAAGCGCTTCGACGGTCATTCCGAAGCGTGAGAACACAGAAGCGCTTCCCAGGATCTGAGTGAAATCCGCGCCTTCAGCCTCTTCGAAGTAGACACGCTCTGTCGTCGATTGAGCCTCAAGCCCGAACCGCGGATCGTCTCCGTCGTCAGCGTAGGGTGCCAATACTGTCCACTCTCTCGCGAGACGACCGAACAGCCAGTTGGGGATGGGCGAGCTCCGCCCTTGGTTCGGTGCCTGGTAGGCCCCGCGTTCAGAGGGCGATTCGACGCAGCCGCGGCGCACGGCCGAATCGTCGCGAAGCGTAATCACACGAACCCCTGCATCGCTCAGCGAGCGAATGACGCAGTCCGGCGCCGAGAGCTCGTACAACACGATCTGCCACGAGTCTCGCGTTTCTCGATAGATCCAGGCCGTCTCTGCAGAACCGAGGTACTCTTCTACCGCCTCCGAACCGTCAATCGGCGACCGAAGATAGCGAAACTCGGTGCCAAGATGATCGGGCGTCGGCGAGCTTTCGTCGCTCCACTGCCATTCGGTGGTCAAGACACTGATCCCGCGCGCGTCTCGGACCAGCCACCCTCGGCCGCCGGGGACACGCTCTAGCTCGACGGTTTGATCGCCGTTGGCCGCGACACGCAGAACGACAGTCTCGTCGTGCTCGATACGCTCGTCATGCGAGAAGATGCCCACGGAGACGAGTACGTCCGGGCCGTCCACGAGAACACCGGTGACCCCCCCGATTCGCCGCTCCAGTGCTGGCGTGAACGCGGATGCGATCAACTCCGAATCAAGATCGACTCGTTCGATCTCTCTGAGCTCAGGCGAGAGTCGAACAAGCAACGGGTGCCCGTCGCTTCGCCGAAAGCCTCCGACCAGCAAACCACCGTCATCCGTCGATTCGCCGGACAGACATTCAACCCCATCGAGGTGGACGGTCTTCCCCTCCCCGTCGATCCGCGTCAGGCGGCACCCGTTCTCGAGCTCGGTCGTCGAAACGACGATCGGACTCCGGTTACCAGGGAGGACGACGGTCGCGTCGTTCCGCCCAGGGTCTACGCCCAGCTCCAACGCTCGGCTCGCTTCCTCCGACGCAAGCCGCCACTCCCCCAGGCGAACCTCCGAGGGATCGATGCGCTCGTGACGCACGCAGGCGTCGTCCACGCAGATCTGGCGGTCGCCGCACTCCATGCTCAGGCGGCACGCGTCGCCCTCGCCCGGGTAGGTGACCGACGGATCGAAGTCGCTCGCGGTCGCGTCGGGCAGACCGCCGTCTCCGGTCGGGATCACCCCGCCATCGTCGAGCATCGGAGTCGACTTCCCGCCTCCACACGCAGAGAGAACCCAAGAACATCCCGCGACGATCAGAGCCGCTTTTCGGTGGTTTTCGAGAGACTTCATCGTTGCCTCGTCCAGTAGCGATAGGAGAGCAAGAGCTGAATCGTTTCGAGGTTCTCCCAGCGAATCTCCGGCCGACCGTGAATCCGCAGGACGTAGGTCCCCGCGAGTGGGCGACCGCGGAGCTCGCCGCGGAGGTAGGGCTCGATCAGGGAGCGATCGACGGAGCTGAGGGGGTTGGAGAGCTGACGCTCGGCGACCAGGGCCCGCGCGCGCTGGATGAGACCGGGCTCCATGTCGAAGGTCTGCAGGCCAGCCTCGAAGCTCTGAAGGATCACGTCGCCCGATTGACGCAGGTCGTAGGGCACGTTCGCGTCGCGGTAACACTCGGAGGGAGAGCGCGCGGCCAGGCAGTCGATGACGCCGACTCCGTCTAGGTTCACTGCGGTGGCCACGGTCCGATGATTGAACGCTCCCGCGACGAGCCGACGTTCGAGGTAGTCCTCGAAGACGGCAGGCACCGCGAAGACCAGCTCCGCGTGGCGGACGCCGTCGTGGCCGACGCAAGGATCGACGGTCGGCGAGTCGGAGATGCCGGCGCCCGAGAAGTCGCCGGCTGACCCCGCCGACCCGGCCGAGAGCCCGAGCACCTCGGTGCCGTCGTTGCACGCATACGTCAGCGCGTCGTGGATGGGCTCTCCTTCGGCGAGACCGAGGAAGGTCGCGAGATCGAGGACCTGAAGATCCTCGCCGTCCCGGAAGCGGCGCGCGAAGGGATAGCCCTCGACGAAGCGCTCCAAACGGTCGACGTAGTCGAGGATCGCCTCCGCGCTGGTGCTGATCGTGACGGTCTCACCGTCCTCGTCGACACGCTCCACCGGCACCGCGTCGCGCGGAACGTCCGTGAGGCGGTCGACCCACGTGGCTGGCGCCTCGACGAAGGGCTCGTCGGCGGTGAGCGCGCTCAGATCCGTCGCGAAGCGAAGCTCGACCGCGCGCCGCGCGACGTACGCCGCGGTGATCGCGCGTCGGAGCGCAGCGTCCGCTCGACCGGCCTGGAAGCTCTGCAGCGCGCGCCACTCCGGAAGGTCCGCCATCGCGTCGCGCTCCGCCATCGCCTCCGACGCACTGCGGATCTCGCGCGCGAGGTCGGCTCGCTCGCCGAGATGGTCGATCGACGCGATCGCCCCGTAGATGTCGCTCACCGACTCGAACGCGCCGAAGGCGAGCCCTCGAAATCCGTCGAGCGAGGTCGCGAGGCGTTGGATGCCGTCCGCGGCAGCACTGCTTGCGGAAGCGTCGTCGTCGCAGCTTCGAAGCGCGGTGTCCGCGGCAGTGTTTCCGAGCCTCGCGAGGTCTCCGCCGGCCCGCCCCGCGTCCTCGAGGTTCCCCATGGAGTTCCCGCTCTCCATCGAGCCGATCGAGGCGACGATCGACGCCACGGATTGGATGACCGCGAGCCCACGTCGCGCCTGACAGACGCGGCGTTCGGCTTGGGTCGTGGTGAGACCGTCGAGCTGTTCCACGAGCGCGTCGTTCGCGGCTCGCACGACCTCCACCTGCGAGGAGAAGCGACGGAAGGTCGTTTGAACGTCCGCCAAGCGCTGGAAGACCCGAATCAGCTCTTCGCGGACCTGTCCGTCGTAGGCGCCCATGTCGCCGCGTCCCCCCGCCAGGACCTCGTCGACCGCGATGCGCGGGAGGCCTCGGATCGAGAGCCGCGCCATACGATCCGAGTACACGTGCGCGGCGCACTCGAGGGCGATGCGGAAGTAGGAGCGCGCGTTCTGGATGCGCTCGCGAGCGGACGAGTCGTCGTACTCGGGATCGAACTCGTCGTATGGGTTCGCGATGACGTCCTCGCACGGGACCTCGAGCGCGACCGGCGCGGGAAAGACGGTGACGAGCCCGAGGTCGCCGAGCGTGACGTCGGTCGACATACGCTCGACCGCACACTCGCCGGAAGCGCCGCACAGATCGGCGACGCGTTCCGTCTCCGCGAGCGCAGCACGCTCGAGGGAGACGGTGTCGCGGAGGTCGTCGAGCCGCGCTGCGAGCTGCGCGTCGCGCGCGGCGGAGAGCAACGTCGCCGCGTTGGTCGCGGCGTCACGCGCCTCGTCGAGGTAGCGCTGGTAGCTGTCTTCGTAGGTGTCGGAGTCGCTCGTGAGCTCGGACTCGAGCGGAGGCACGACGCCGTTGCGGATCCCGGCGGCGAGCGCGGCGACCTGACGTACGCGCCCGGAACGACGCGCCCACACCTCGCTCGCCGTGGTCGAAAGCGTACCTCCGAAGCCGTGCCAGGCGGCGCGCTGGCGTGGACGCACGACGTCCACGAGCGCGTGTGAACCGTCAGGGGTGCGCCAAAGGACGTAGGCACGAGCGCCCGGACCTTGCGCCGAGAAGGAGTCGAGGCCGGGGAGTCGGAAGCGACGCACGGTGCGGCCAACCTGCCAATGACCGCGCGCCTCGATCTCGTCGAGCGGCGTGGCGCTCACCGAGCAGGTCCGGGTGGACCCGGGGTGGCGGCCTTCGACCAAGCAGCGCGCGTCGTCGTAGGAACGCACGAACACGGGTTCGCCCTCGACGTAGCGCGCATCTCCGGGCTCGAACGCGATCTGCCAATGAAGCGCCGTCTCCGTCTCCGGTCGCACGACCCGACACGCGCCGCAGTTGGTGCAGGTTGCGTAGAGAGGCCGTGACACCGGCGGCGTGCACAGAGGGATGGGAGTCGGGATCGGGTTGATGGGGATCGGAGAGATCGGCGAAATCGGAGAGATCGGGGTGGGCAACATCGAGGACGTCGAGCCGCCGAGGCTGGGAAGCGACGGCGTGGTCGACGGAATCGCCGGGGGTGGTGAGATCGGCGACAGAGGGATCGTGGTCATCAGCGACACACCGGTTCCCGAAGGCGCCGAACAATCGCAGGCTTCGTCGAAGCTCCGGTCGATCTCAGTCCAAGTCGGACCGATCGCCGCGTCGATCATCGCGATCGCGCGCGAGAACATCTCGCGGTCGACGAAGCGTGTGGTGCCGCTCAGCACGCGCGCGGCGTGGGCCCGCACGAGGTGGAGGACGGGGACCGCGCCGAGCGTCGGCCATTGGTCTTGTGCGATCGTGAAGGTCTGCGTCGCGTCCACACGCGGTAGCGAGAAGGCGTAGCCGTTGTCGACCGTGAGGCCGCCGCCCGCGCGCGGGAGGAAGCCCATCTCGCTGTCGACCGCGTCCCACGTGCGAGCGGTCGGATCCTCCTGCAGCGCGGCCGCGACGAGCAGCATCGTGCGATCGCGCGTGGCACCGAGCTGCACCGCATCAATCGAGGTGGAAGCGTTCAGCGGCACCTGCGGCGTGCGAACGAAGGACGCGTCTTGAAGCTCGATCAGATCGGCCGCGAGCGAGAGCGCGTGCCCGATGTCTTCCGGCGTGAGCTGGTACTCGGTGCGGAGGGGAGAACGCCCGCCCGGCAGTGGCCGATCCGCGAACGCGACGAAGTCGCTCCCGGTCGCGAACGCCGCGCGGGTCTGAAGCGCTCGCGCGTCAGGCGCGTCGACGGTCTCGTAAGGCGGAAGGCGGAGGTGCGCGGCGAGGCGGTGGTCGAGCAGGTTGTAGGTCGCGCGGACCGCGACGTCGTTGGTGCCCCAGAGGGCGAGCGCGTACGAATCCGATTCCGTCGAGGAGTAGAGCCCAATCGGGATCTGAAACTGCCCGAGGAGGTCGACGGCGAGGCGCGCGCGTTCGTCGTCGACGGGCGAGGAAGGCAGCGCGATGTCGACGGCGCGACGGGTGTTGAGCTGGGCCGAGATCTCCGCGTAGTCGAGCTTGCCGAACAAGGACTCGAGTGCACGGGTGCGAACGCCCTCGGCGCCCCAGAGGCGTTCGACCTCTGCCGCGGGATCGAGGACGGGCGCGAACGAGGCGGACATTCGCATGCGCGCGTCGACCTCGCGGGACACGAGCCGCTCGGTTTGCAGCGCAGCGTCCAGAATGCGCGATGAGACCTGACCGGCGAACGTCCGGCTCGCGTGCTCGAGCCGCACACACTCGGCTGCCCACGCGCCCCGGTCGGGGACGGAGCAGCGCGCCTCGTAGAACGCGAGCGACGAGAGGTTCTCGAGGGCCGAGGCCTGGAAGCGTTCGCGAGAGGCGCGAAGGAGCACCGCTTCGAGCTCGGGGCTTGGGGCAGTCTCCACGAACGACTCGGCGCGAAGCGAAAGCTCACGCGCGACGCAGTAGTTCAGCTCGGCCCGGCAGAAGCCGTCTTCCGCATGGCTGTCGATGTCCCGTGCGCCAAGCTCGCGACTCACGGCGGTGAAGCACGGATTGACTTGCGGATCTCGGAGTCGAGTCGGTGGAGCGCCCGCGTGCGGTCCCTCCATGATCCTGCTCAACGACGGGCGAGCCTCGGCAAACTGCTGAAGCGATACGTCACCCCAGCCCGAGATCAGCGATGGCGTCAGGCGCGTCCCGACCAACAGCCCTTCGCAGTAGAGAAACGCGTCGAAGACGGCCTGGGATGCGTCCGCCTGAGCCTCCGGGGAGAGCTCGGATGTTCCAGACGCAGTGTCGGGGTCTGCCGCGCAGGCAGCCCACACGAGCCCGAGCACGACCCACGCGCGCCGGAGCAAGGCGCTTCGCTCGAAGTCACGTGGCGCACGACGAATGCTCCGCGATTGACGCGAACAGCATTCGCGCCAATTCGCATTGGCCAGAAGCCCTGTCGGCAGCCGGTTCGCGCGAACGCTTGTCAGGTTTTTCCTGGGCACGATGCCCCGGAACCTGTCGGATGCCTACGGCGCAGGCAATATCCGAATTATTACGATAGTTTCTGGCAAATGCTGTAATTACGAGCGTTTACGTATCGCAGGCGGCATTCCGAAGGCGGTCGATTTTGCCTGGGCGTTTCTTGCCCAGGTCCCAAATCGACGGTGGGTCCGCAACTGAGGAGCGGCGCGGTCGAGAACCGGCACGCTCTCGAGATCATTCCCGGATCTGTGAACGTCGCAGGCGGGGATCATCGCGGAAGCGTGGGTTCGGCTCGGCGGGTCTTCGGGAAACCGTGACGCACGGGTCGCTTCAAACGCGGATCCGGACGCGCGATCGATCGCCTCCTCGCGGGAGGGGCTCGGAGCGTGGGCGGGCCGCTGGACTTCCTGAATGCGCTTCGCGGGATCTCTGCTAGATCGCGCGCGGGCGTGAGGGGTGTGTTGTGTCGATGTCCTCTCCCCGTCCCCGTGTGTTGGTCGTGACTTGGTATTCGCCTGCGGGCGCCGTCTTCGAGCGCGTGCTCGGCGGCGCGCAGGTGACGCTGGGACGACCGGATCGCGTGATGCTCCGACGGGTGTCCGCGGACGTCGTGTTGGTCGACGTCGCCCGTGACGCCTCGGAGGCGCTGCGTGAGCAGGTGACGGCTTGGACCGGCGAGCTCGTTCGCTCGGGGACGAGCGCGCTGGTGCTCTGCGATCCGAACGCTCGGGTGTGGCCGAAGGAAGAGACGGCGGCCGCCGAGTTGCATGGGCCGTGCGGGAGCCCGCAGACGTTGCAGCTCGAGAAGCCGGTGCGGGGCCCGGAACTGCGCGGGATGCTGGGCTGGATGGTCGGCACGATGGTGAAGCGGGACCCCGGGCTCGAAGGGCGAGCGGAGGAGCTGCTGCTGTGTGGGCTGAACATCGCGCAGCGGTTCTGGCTCTCGAAGCGGGAGATGGAGCTCTTGGTGGGCGCGCTGGAGCTGCACGGTCGGGACGAGATCGCGGCGCGGATGGGTGTGAAGCGGAGCCAGGTGGACGCGCTCGCGATGAGAGTCAGCAAGCGATCGGCGACGTCGTTGGAGAGCTTGGTGCGGCAGGCTTGGCTCGAATGGGTGAGCTCCGTCGCCGACGACGAAGGATCGGGGTCGTTGGACGCGCGGACGCGAAAAGGGTCGGGTGAGGTCGTTCAGCCGGAGGGCCCGACGGCGACTGAGTGACCCCGTTCGTTTCACTCACCGAGACCGTGTCCGAGACCGTGTCCGAGACCGCGTCCGAGACCGTGTCCGAGATCGTGTCCGAGATCGTCCGAAACTCGCCAATGGCGACGCCCCTGAAACGGGGAATCGATGCCGCTTCCCCGCTCGACACCTCACCGAATCAAAACGAGATCCCGTCCTCGCAGCCGCCCTCTTCACCCGGGATCACGAAGACGACGTCCTCGCGGCCGAGGCGCGCTCGTTCGAAGGCTCGGAAAGAGACTCGGGCGGGGATTCGGATCGTCTCGGGCGACGGCGGGAACGCGCTCGCGTCGAGCTCGATGGTGAAGGTGACCCGCGTGCCGGGCAGCGTGCCGAGGAAGCTGGTGGCGGTGATCTCGCGGACGTTGCCGGGCGGGTCGGCGGAGCGCGGTCGGATCGCGCGGACGAGATCCGTGGCGTCCCAGGGATCGCCGGGGATGTCCTCCACGATGGCGTCGACGTCGAGCGGTGTGCCGAGCGCGAGGCGCTCGATCGCGTCGACCACGCCGCGACCCACGCCTTCGCCGCTTCCGCCGATGTCGAACGCGAGGGGACCGCGTCCGTCGACCGAGCCGGTGTCACGCGCGAGCTGGCGCAGGTGGCTCATGGGCGACATCGCGAAGCTGTCGCGCGCGCCCAGACCGATGACCAACGCGTCGATGCTTCGCAACGCAGCGAGGGCCTCGGCGTAGGTGTGTGGCGTGCCGGGGCGCGTGAAGCGATAGCGTGATTCGGGCGAGACCCCCGGGGGCCCGTTGTTCATCGGCGCGTCGGTGATCACCACGACGATCGGCAGCGCTTCACGACGGAAACACGCGGCGCCCGAACCTCCGGTCGCGCAGCCCGACGAGGGCGGGATCCAGGGCGAGAGCCCCTCGCCCGTGATCACTTGGTAGAGGGCCTCGACCTGCGCCTCCGGCTCGTCGAAGTTGCCCCACTCGGGCGGTCGCTCGAGCGACGACTCGACCACGAGCGTGTCGGTCGTGATCGGCGTGCGCAGCTCGTAGGGACGCACGCCCGGGGGCCCGTGCGGATCGACCGGGAACTCGCCCGCGAACGCGACGCCGAAGGCTGCGTCGGGGATGCTCGCGCGGACCCCGGGCACCACGACGTCGCGCAGCCGCCGACGCACGTTGTCGATCTCGTCGATCATGCTCGCGGTCGCGTCGATCACGAACATCACGTCGACGACCGCGAGACGCACCGGTAGATCGAACGCGACCTCCACCGGGCCCGCGTCGCGTGGCACCTCGATGCACGGGATCGCGGCGTCCATGCCCGCGTCCATGCCGGCGTCGAGGCCCGCATCCACGCCCGCGTCGACGTCGGCGTCCGGCGTGTAGAGCCCCGTCTTCGCGCCGCAGCCGACGAGCGCCGCGAGCGCGCCGAGGAGCGCCAGACGACCTCCGAGCCGTGCGAGGCGCACGCCCATCGCGCTCACGCTCGACATCGTGGTCAGGGCTCCTCGAGCAGCTCGCATCCGCCGTCCGTGCCGGGGATGACGAGGTCGACGAAGGGGCGGCCGATCCGCCGACGCCCGTCGCCTCGGAACACCACCTCGAGCCGCACGCGTCTCGGTCTCGGCCCGGGGGCCACGACGTCGTTGCGAACCGTGATCATCCAGAAGAGCTGCGTGCCCGCGCGCGCCCCCACGAAGACGTTGCCCTCGATGCGCTCCACGCCGTTGCTCGGCACCGCCCGCGAAGGCACGAACGACTCGACCAGCTCGAGCGCGTCGATCCCGTCGGAGGGATCTCCGTCGAAGATCACCGCGTCGACGTCTTGGACGAAGTTGCTCGCGAGGGTGCGGATCGCGTCGACGACGCTGGTGTCGAGACGCTCTCCGCTCGCGCCGATCACGTAGTAGAGAGGGCTTCCGTCGGGCTGGACTGCGCCCGTGTCACGCGAGGTGGTCTCGAGGTGTCGACGCGCCGCGCCGGTGGAGTCGAAGCCGATGACCCGCAGCCCCGAGGCGTTCGCGACCTCGATCATCTCCGCGTACGTCGCAGGCGAAGGTCGGATCTCGGAACCGTACGGGTTCGCGTTGCGGGGGCCGTTGTGGAACTCCGCGTCGGTGAAGAGCAGCGCGACGGGGAGCGCGTCGTTTCGGAAACACGCCGAGCCGAAGCCCCCGCTCGGACAGCCGGCGGACGCAGAGACGTACATCCCTCGGCCCGCGCCGGTGACGAGCTGATAGAGCGCCTCCACCTGGCTCTCCGGCAGGTCGAGCCCGTCGCCGAGCCCGATGCCGTTCACGGCGGCTTGGACGAGGAAGAGGTCGTTCGTCGCGACCTGCAGCAGCTCGTACGGGAGATCCATCGAGGCGCCGTAGTTCGTGACGGGGAAGTCCTCGAAGGTCGCGACCGCCAACCGCGAATCCGGGATCGCCGCGCGAATCGCGGGCGCCATCTGGTCGCGCAGCGTGGAGCGAATCCGCGCGATCTCGTCGCCCATCGACGCGGTGGTGTCGATCACGAACGCGATGTCCGCTGCGCCGACCTCGGCTTCGATCGAGAGGTCGACCTCCACCGGTCCGCCGTCGAACGGGATCTCGAGGCAAGGCGCGTCGGGGGCGGCGTCGGCGGCGTCGACGCCGGCATCGAAGGGTGCGTTCGTGCTCCCGTCCGGTGTGTAGAGCCCCGTCTTCGCGCCACACCCGATCCCGAACGTCGCGCCGACCGAGAGCCACGCGACGACGAAGAGGGAGCGAAGTCGCGGAGACATGGGGCGGATCGTAGCGTCGCGCCCGTGAAGCGTCGAGAGCGCGAGGTGTCGAGAGCGTGAGGCCCAGGGCGTGAAGCGCGAGCGTGAAGTGCGAGCGCGAGGGCGCACCGCGGAGAGTGAGGCGGTTACCGCGCGGGAAACGCGCAGCGGACGAAAAAACTCGTAAGCTCCGCGCGTGGAGCCTCTCCTCGTCCCGAGCCGCACCATCTACCGGTGGGACCTCGACAAGACGTACCTCCGCACGGAGTTCGACACCGTGCGCGATCTGCTGCGCACGGCGTTCGAGCGCCCGGCCGAGAAGAGCACCGTCCCCGGCGCGAGCACCTTGCTCCGGGAGCTCCGCGCGACCGGTCCGGCCGGCATCGCGATCTTGAGCGGCAGCCCCGAACAGATGCGCCGGGTGCTCGAGGCCAAGCTCCGCCTCGACGGCATCCGCTGGGACTCGTTCGTGCTCAAGCCGAGCGTCAGCAAGCTGCTGCGCGGCAAGGTCCGCTTCCTCAAGGATCAGGTCTCCTACAAGCTCGCGGCGCTGCTCGACTCGCGCATCCACGCGCCGCCCGACACCCACGAGGTGCTCTTCGGCGACGACGCGGAGGCCGACGCCTTCATCTACTCGCTCTACGCGGACCTCGGCGCGGGCCGCGTCGGCACCGAGACGCTGATGAAGGTGCTCGAGCGCGCACAGGTCTACCGCGACGAGGTCCCGAACCTCGTGCGCCTCGCCGATCGCATCCCGCGACGCGACCACGTGCGGCGCATCTTCATCCACCTCGAGCGCATGTCGGCGCCCGAGCTCTTCGCGGAGTTCGGTCTGCGCGTCGTGCCGTTCTTCAACTACTTCCAGCCCTCCGTCGTGCTGCTCCAAGACGGCGCGCTCTCGCCGGACGCCGTGCTCCGCGTCGCGGCGGATCTCGTGCTCGGGCACGGCTTCGGCGGCGAAGCGCTCGCGGCGAGCGTGCTCGATCTCGCGCGGCGTCGGTACGTGGGTCGCGACGTGGCGCAGACCCTCGAGCGCGCCGCGCGCGACGTGGACGGACCGACCTACGCGGGCGCCGCGCCCGCCCTGCGTCAGATGGCGGAGCGACTGCAGCGGCGCCTGCCGGAGCTCGGCGAGGCCGCGGAGGTCGAGCGCCTCGCGATCGACTACGTCGATCTCTTCAGCCGCGACAAGGCCCGCGCCCGCGCCGCACGAAAGCGCGCGACCTCGCGCCGCTGAACGCGCTACTTTCCCGCCGTGCTCGAGAAGGTCCGCATCGACGAACGCACTTGGAACGAAGCGAGCGACGCGCGCCGCATGGAGTGGGACGCGGTGATCCGCGAGATGCTGGTCCCCGGCGAAGCGTCGATGCGGGCCGACGTGCACGCGCTCGCGATCCTCGTGACGCAGCAAGGCTTCGTGCTCGACGCGATGGACGCGGCGGACGCGAAGCTCGCGACGATCGAGATCCCACACGACGCGCTCGCGGAGCTGGTGCACGAGTACGTGGACGTGGTGCGCGAGCTCGCCCGCGCCGACGTGCAGGGCGGCCTCGCGCGGCTCGAAGCGCTCGACATGGCCAAGAAGGTCACCCACGACAAAGCGGGTCGACTGCTGCAACGCCGCTGCGTGGATCTCGAGATCGATCACCCGACCGCGCGGCGCCTCTTCTCGTTGCTCTTCGCGCTGCGCGTCGACACCACGCGCCTGCACGGAGTGCACGGACACCGCCGCATCCGGTGACGTTTTGCTATGCTCGCGCCCGAATGGCCGAGCTCCTCGTCCTCGCCCCGACCGCACCCGACCTCCGTGGGCTGCGCGACCTCCTCGGCGACCGACTCGAAGGCAGCGTGCGCGGGGTCGACGTCGCCGCGAAGGCGGTCGGCGTCGGCCTGCCCGCGGCGGGCGTCGGCGCGGCCAAACGCATCTTCACGCGTGGGCCTCGCGCGGTGATCTTGCTCGGGACCTGCGGGGTCTACCCTTCCCCGCCGGGCGTGCCCGCCGCGTGGCAGCCGAACGACGTGCTGGTCGCCACACACGTCGAGCTGCTCGCGATCGAGGTGGACACGCGGCGCAGCGCGTTCCCGGAGCCGATGGCCACCCGCGTCGAGCTGCACCGCGCGATGAGCGCGGGGCTGGCGAGCGTGCGCGGTCGGCTCGCCTCGGTCACCTCGCCCCTCGCCAGCACGGTCGACGATCCCACCGCGGCCGCCGTCCGCACGCACCACGGCTGCGAAGGCGAGCAGCTCGAGGCCTTCGCGGTCGCGCACGCCGCACACCTCGGTGAGGTGCCGTGCGCCGCGCTCTTCGGCGTGACCCACGTGGTCGGCTCGGTCGGAGCGGAGGACTTCCGCCGCTTCCACCGAGGCGCCTCGCTCGCCGCGGCCGAGGTGCTCGTCGCGTGGCTCCAGTCCGGCGCGCCCGGGCTGCCGCACGCGTGAGCACGAGGTCGTGTCCGAACGTCGTGGCCGAACGTCGTGTCCGAACGTTGTCCGAACGTTGTCCGAACGCTGTCCGAACGTTGTCCGAACGTCGTGGCCGAACGTCGTGGCCGAACGTCGTGGCCGAACGTCGTGGCCGAACGTCCGAACGCCG
>ERZ761607.2951-NODE-2951-length-17331-cov-414.806379_pt1 | contig 17331 bp, 15 predicted proteins | sample MGYA00511164_ERZ761607 | MGnify/ENA primary metagenome ERZ761607 (study PRJEB28899, sample SAMN02445080) | bioreactor sludge metagenome | biome: EBPR sludge | place: Australia: Brisbane, Thorneside Wastewater Treatment Plant | collected 2011-06-22 ...
GCCGGCGAGTTGCGGCCGTTGCAGGGCAGCATCGAGCGCTCCCACCTCGACCGCCGCCAGATCGCCTATCTGACGCAGCAGGCAAGCCTCGACCAAAGCTTCCCGATCGTCGTCCACGACTTCGTCGCCATGGGACTGTGGCGCGAGATCGGCGCCTTTTTCGGCCTCGGCCGCGACCGCCGCCGGCGGGTGCACGCGGCGATCGATCGTGTCGGCCTGCATGGGCTAGAGGACCGCCCGATCGGCTCGCTCTCCGGCGGACAGTTGCAGCGCGCACTGTTCGCCCGCGTCATGCTGCAGGATGCACCGTTGGTGCTCCTCGACGAACCGTACGGCGCGATCGACGCCGCCAGCGTCCGCGACCTGGCGACGCTGGTGCGTCAGTGGCACGACGAAGGGCGGACGGTGATCGCCGTCCTGCACGATCTCGAACACGTCCGCGAGGAATACCCGGAAGCCCTGCTGCTGGCGCGCGAACTGGTGGCGCGCGGCACGCCGGCGGACGTCCTTTCCGACGCCAACCTGCAGCGCGCCCGACAGCGCGCCGAAGGAAACGGCGACGACACGCAGGCGGCGGTCTGCCGGGTCGACCGGGAAGCGGCATGAGCGATTTCCTGTCGAGCCTGCCGCTGTTCTCGCCCTTCGTCGAGTTCGCCTTCATGCGCCGTGCGCTCGCCGGCTGCCTTGCGCTGTCGCTCGGCGCGACGCCGATCGGCGTCTTCCTGATGCTGCGCCGGATGAGCCTCGCCGGCGACGCGATGTCGCATGCCATCCTGCCGGGTGCCGCCATCGGTTATCTGATCGCCGGCCTGTCGCTGCCGGCGATGACGATCGGCGGCCTCGTCGCCGGCCTGGCCGTCGCCCTGCTCGCCGGCGGCGTCGCGCGCAACACGGTGATCAAGGAAGACACGAGCCTCGCCACCTTCTACCTGCTGTCGCTCTCGGCCGGCGTGCTGATCATCTCGCTGCGCGGCAGCAGCGTCGATCTGCTGCACGTTCTCTTCGGCAGCGTGCTGGCGCTGGACGATCCGGCGCTGCTGCTGCTCGGCGCCTTCGCCTCGCTGTCGATCGTTGCCCTCGCCGTCGGGCTGCGCCTGTTCGTTCTCGAGGCCTGCGACCCGTCCTTCCTGGCGCGCATCAGCCGCCTGTCGCCACTGGCGCATTACGGCTTCATGGTCCTGCTGGTGCTCAACCTGGTCGCCGGCTTTCACGCGCTCGGGACGCTGATGGCGGTCGGCATCATGATTCTGCCGGCGGCAGCGGCCCGCCTCTGGGTGTGCAATGTCGCACCGCTGTTGCTGCTTGCCAGCGCCACCGCCTTTGCCGGATCGCTCGCCGGCCTGCTGCTGTCGTACCACGTCAACCTGCCGGCGGGACCGGCAATCGTCCTCACCCTCGGCGCGATCTACCTGCTGTCGCTGGCGCTTGGCCCGCTCGGGCCACTCGCCAGCCGCTGGCGATCGGGCTGGCACTTCGAACGTTGAAAGCAAGGAGAAGCGAGATGAACCAGAGTCGCGTCACGGCACTGCACTGGTTGTTGCGAGTCGTTCTGCTGTCGATCGTCTGCGGCAGCCTGTCGGCCACCGCCAGTAGCACCGAGAGGTTGCCGGTGGTCGCCAGCTTCAGCATTCTCGGCGACCTGACGCAGAGGATCGGCGGCAACCTCGTCGAGCTGCACACCCTCGTCGGTCCCGGCGCCGACGCGCACGTCTACCAGCCGACCCCGAACGACGCGCGCACGCTGGCACGCGCGCACCTGGTGATCGTCAACGGTCTCGGCTTCGAAGGCTGGATCGATCGCCTGATCAAGTCGTCCGGCTATCGCGGGAAGCTCGTCGTCGCCAGCAAGGGAATCAACCCGATCCGCGACCCCGGCGAGCATGCCGGCAAGGGCCACCAGCACGCCGGCGCGGTCGACCCGCACGCCTGGCAGGATCTGGCCAACGGCAGCCGCTACGTGGACAACATCACACAGGCGCTCGCCGCTGCCGACCCGGCAAACCGCGCGACCTATGAAGCCAACGCCGCCCGCCTCAGGCAGGAGCTGGCCGAACTCGACGGCACCGCCCGCGCGTCCTTCGGCGCCTTGCCGGCGGCACAGCGCAAGGTGGTCACCTCGCACGACGCCTTTGCCTACTTCGGGCGCGCGTACGGGGTCCGCTTCATCGCCCCGGTCGGCCTCAGTACCGACGCCGAGCCGTCGGCCGGCGATGTCGCCGCGATCATCCGGCAGATTCGCCGCGAGAAGATCCGCGCGATCTTCGTCGAGAACATCACCGACCCACGACTGCTCGAGCGCATCAGCCGCGAATCGGGGGCGCGCATCGGCGGCACGCTGTACTCGGACTCGCTGTCGCCGCCCGGCACGCCGGCCGACAGCTACCTCGGCATGATGCGCTACAACATCCGGACGCTGAGCGCCGCGCTCGTCGAATGACACTCCGGCCGGCGGCGGGTGCTGCCGCCGACCGGCAGCGTCGGGCGCGATCAGCGGGACGGTAGCGGGCGGCCGACGAAGCGCCGCCGATTCGGTAGTAAGATCCGGCACCCCAACGACAGCCCGGATCGCCAGGCGGCCCATGACCGACTCACCATCCCTGCGCCGGCAGGAGTTCGTCGCCGGCATGCGCGACACGTTGCCGCTGCTTCTCGGCGCCCTGCCCTTCGGGCTGATCTACGGTGCCATCGCCGCGACTTCGGGGTTGTCGTTCGCCGCCACCCTGGCGATGTCGGCCTTCGTCTTCGCCGGTTCGTCGCAGTTCATCGCCGTCGGACTCGTCGCCGCGCAGACGCCGGTGGCGATCATCGTCCTGACGACACTGATCGTTAACCTGCGTCACATGCTGTACAGCGCGACGCTGCTCCCCTATCTCCGGCATCTGCCGCAGCGCTGGCGGATTGCCCTCGCCTTCTGGTTGACCGACGAGACCTTCGCCGTCACCGTGCACCGCTTCCAGCGCGACGACGCGTCGGGCTGCAAGCACTGGTATCAGCTCGGCTCGTCGGTCGCGATGTATCTCAACTGGCAGCTCTGGTGTTTCGTCGGCCTGCTGCTCGGCAACCGCATCCCGGATGCGCAGAGCTGGGGGCTCGATGTCGCCATGCCCGTCACCTTCATCGGCATGATCATCCCCTTCGTCCGCACGCTGCCGGTGGCGATCAGTGTGCTGACCGCCGGCGCGGCCTCGCTGCTGACGCTGAACATGCCCTACAAGCTCGGCATCCTCGTCGCCGCCTTCGCCGGCATCGCCTCCGGCCTGACGGCGCAGCGCCTGCTGCGGGCAAGGGCTGAGCGGACGGCATGATGACTGGCGACGAGACGTGGATGATCGGCGGCATGTTCGCGGTGACCTTCGGCATCCGCTACCTGCTCTTCGGCCTCGCCGACCGGATCAGCCTGTCGGCGTGGCTGAGCGACTCGCTGCGGTTCATCCCGCCGGCGGTGCTCACCGCGATCACGGTGCCCGCCGTGCTGCTGCCCGACGGCCACTGGCAACTCTCCGCCGCCAACCCCTACCTTATTGCCGCCCTCGTCAGCCTCGCCGCCGGCATCGTCACGCGCAATCTGCTGGCGACCATCGGCATCGGCCTGGCGGCGTTCTTCTTCCACCGCCTCTGGTTCTAGCAGGCGTCAGGCGGCCCGCAGGGCCTGCCGCCGCGGCAGATCAGTGCGTCTCGCCGGCGCGCTTGCGCAGCATGTCGATGATCATCGACGCCGTCTGCTCGATCGAGCGATGGCTGGCATCGATGATCGGCCAGCCGCGACGGATGAACAGGCGACGCGCTTCGAGAACCTCCTTGCGCAGCGCATCGAGATCGGCGTAGTCCCCGTTCGACTCGTCCCTGAGCGCCGTCAGGCGAGCCGCACGGATCATCGCCAGGCGCGTCGGGTCGACGGTCAGGCCGACGACCAGCGGCCCGTTCGCCCGCAGGAGGCCGACCGGCGGTGGCGATCCCGGCACCAGCGGCACGTTCGCCGCCTTGATTCCGCGCGACGCGAGATACATGCAGGTGGGTGTCTTGGTCGCCCGCGAAACGCCGACGATGATCACGTCGGCGCCGTCGAGATCGTCACTGGCAAGCCCGTCATCGTGCGCCAGCGTGTACTTCATCGCCTCGACGCGGCGGAAGTAGTCCTCGTCGAAGGCATCGCCGGAGCTGTGATGCGACAGTACGGCAGCCCCGGTGTAGCCGGCGAGCTGACCGACCAGCGGTTCGAGCGCGAACTGGTAGGGAACACCGAGATGACGACAACCCTCCTCGAGGGCTTCACGGACATCGCGGTGGCTGATGCTGTGCAGAACGAAGCCGGGGCTGGCGGCGAGCACACCGAGGATTTCCGGCACCTGATCGAGACGGCGGACCGTCTTCCACAGCCGGCGCCTGACCTCGACTCCAGCAAGCTGGGTGACGGCGTTGCGCGCCAGCATCTCGACGAGTTCACCCGAGGCATGCGAAACCAGATAGAGGACGATCGTCCTGTTCACCGGCGATTCCTCCCGTTCCCGAGCGTCGGCTCAGCGATGATAGCCACCGTCGAGACGCAGAACGCTGCCGTTGATCATGACGTTCTTGATGACGTGCAGGATGAGCATGGCAAACTCGGCGGGATCGCCGAAGCGGTGCGGAAACGGGATCTGCCGGGCCAGCCGCGAGTCGAGGTTCTTCTCCATGTCGAACAGCGTCTGCGTCCCGAACAGCCCGGGGGCGATGCCGACGACGCGGATGCCGAGCGGGCCGAGTTCGCGTGCTGCCGGCAGGATCATGCTGACGACGCCGCCCTTCGAGGCGGCGTAGGCGGCCTCGCCGCTCTGTCCCTCATAGGCCGAGACCGACGCCGTCGACAGAATGACGCCGCGCTCGCCGTTGCTTTGCGGCGGCAGGCTCGCCATGTCGGCAGCGGCGAGGCGAATCATGTTGAAGGTCGACATCAGGTTCACCTCCACCAGCCTCCGAAAATCGTCGAGCGGCATCGGCCCACCGGCGCCGAGGATCGGCTCGTTGTGGCCGCGCCCGACGCAGTGCACGAGCACGCGCGCCGCGCCGTGTGCCGCACGCGCCTTGGTGATCGCCTCTTCGGCCGACTGCGAGTCGGCAACGTCGCAATGGATCGCGAGGGCGCCAATCTCTTCGGCAACCCGGTGCACGCCGTCGGCGTCGATGTCGATCAGCGTCACGCGCGCTCCCGCCTCGCTCAGATAACGTGCCGTTTCGGCTCCCAGACCCGATGCCGCCCCGGTGACGACCGCGGGGCATGCCCATAAATCCATGCCAGACCTCCTGCCATTGCCAACCGCAGCGGTCGGCGCCAGGGCGCATTATATCGGGCGCCCGAGCCGAAACGCATGCCGTTCGTGAGAACCGTTCCCGGCGGCTCGCCCGGCGCCACGAGCGGCACCGGAACACCGCGGCAGCGCTTTCCCGGCCGGGCGATGGCCGTCAGGCTGCCGCGGACCGACCGCGGACCGACCGCGGACCGACCGCGGATCGTGGCGACGCGTGGCGACGAGAGCTGTCATCAATTCGTCAACAAGCTGTCACACAATTCGTCCGTCGGCTCCCGGCACCCCTACCGCTCCAGCAAAGGAAGCTCAGCATGAAGCTTGAAGCAGGCCGATCCGCAGCCGGGAAACGAAGGCATGCGGCAGCGAGGACAGGGCACGCATGCGGCCGAGCGCCTCGCTCCAGATCTTCAAGGCGCCGATGCAGGGTTCCTGATCACACGCGTCGCCAACGCCAGCGTGCGCTGCTCGCTCGCCTGCAGCCCGCAACATGCGATTCATCCCACCGATCCCACAAGGAGTCTGTCATGTCTTCATCCAGCAAGCCGGTCAGCGCCGATCTCATCGCCGCTGCCGCCGATGAACTGAAACGCCGGCGGCTTTCCGTCGCCGCCACTGCCGCGCCATCGCCCACCAGCGCCGGCGCGGCCCCCGAGGCCCCGAAGGCCCCCAAGGGCAGCAAGGGGAGAAAGGCCAGGAAGGGCAAGCTGGCGGCCGGCGGGTCGTGCAAGCTGCGGCTGACGCGGGACGAGTATCGGCAGCTGCGCCAGCTGAAGCGGCAACTGGCTGCCGCCGGGGTCAGCGCAAGCCGGCAGGAACTCGTTCGCGCAGGTCTGCTGATGCTCGTTCATCTCGACCGCGCCGCCTTCCTGCTCGCCCTGCGCGACGTCGCCGCCGCCGAACCGGTACCGCAACAGGCGACCTGACACGCGCGCGATACGGCACGCCGGCGCGGCGGCACCGTCTTCATGGCGGACGCCGCGCCGGCGATCCGGCAGTGCGCAGAACGGCATCGCCCGATCGTCATCAGGCTGTCACACCACCGGCGCACACTCCCGGTCGCCAGCAAACAAACCACCAGGAGCCCAAGATGAACCAGCCTGCACGCAAATCGACCGCCGTTGCCATCGCCGTGCTGAGCGGCCTTGTCCTCAGCCCGTCGGCCTTCGCCGCGCCACCCGTCGTCAAGGTCGACGGCTCGAGCACGGTCTTCCCGATCACCGAGGCCGTCGCCGAGGAGTTCCAGAAAGCCAGGAAAGGGGCGATCAACGTCACCGTCGGCATTTCCGGCACGGGTGGTGGCTTCAAGAAGTTCTGCCGTGGTGAAACCGACATCGCCAATGCCTCGCGACCGATCCTGAAGAAGGAGATGGACGACTGCGCCAAGACCGGCATCCGCTATTACGAGCTGCCGGTGGCCTACGATGCACTGACGGTGATGGTGAACCCGCAGAACACCTTCGTCAAGAGCATGACCGTCGCCGAACTGAAGAAGATTTGGGAGCCCGGCGCCCAGGGCCGGATCAACAACTGGAAGGACGTCAACCCGGCATGGCCGGACCAGAAGCTCAAGCTCTACGGCGCCGGCGCCGACTCCGGAACCTTCGACTACTTCACCGAAGCGATCGTCGGCAAGGCCAAGTCGAGCCGCGGCGACTATACCGCCTCCGAGGACGACAACGTGCTGGTCCAGGGAATCGCCGGCGACAAGGGAGCACTCGGCTACTTCGGCTTCGCCTACTACATCGAGAACCAGAAGAAGCTGAAGGCGGTGGCGATCGATGGTGGCAAGGGGCCGGTCGCGCCGACACCCGAAAACGTCGACAACGGCAGCTATCAGCCGCTCTCGCGACCGATCTTCATCTACGTCAGCGAGAAGTCGCTCGACAAGCCCGAGATCAGGGACTTCGTCGACTTCTACATGAAAAACGCGCGGCCGTTGGTGAAGGAGGTCAAGTACATCCCGCTCCCTGCGAAAGCCTACAGCGGCAACCTTGATCACATCGCCCGGAAGAAGCTCGGCACCGTCTTCGCTGGGCAGAACGAAACCGGCCTGACGATCGAGGAACTGATGAAGCGCGAGGCGCAACTCTGAGACACAGCCCGCCCGCGACAATCCGGCAGGCGCGACGGGGACGCCGGATGGCCCCCGCGACCACCGCCTGCCGCCAACAGGAGCGCGAACGATGAGCAGCATCTTTCCCCTGAAGCACGCAGGCCGCGCGCTGCCGGCGATGCCCGCCCGCCCGTGGCAGGCGTCGCCGGCGCAACGGATTCGCCGCCGGCTGGCCGAGCGCGCGATCGAGACAATGCTGTTGCTGGCGGCTCTGGTCGCCGTATTCACGACCGCAGCGATCGTCGCGATGCTCGTCTGGGAGTCGGTCGTCTTCTTCCGCAGCGTTCCGCTGCTCGATTTCCTGACCGATACGCAATGGACGCCGCTGTTCGACGACGCCCACTTCGGCATCCTGGCACTGCTCTCGGGTACGCTGACGACGACGATCGTCGCGCTGATGGTGGCGGTACCACTCGGCACCATTCTCGCCATCTACCTCTCCGAGTTCGCACCGTTTCGCGTTCGCGAGGTGGCCAAGCCCTTCCTCGAACTGCTCGGCGGTATCCCGACGATCGTCTACGGCTACTTCGCGCTGTTCTTCGTGACGCCCCTGCTGCAGCGAATCTACCCCGAACTGCCCGGCTTCAACATGCTCTCGGCCGGACTGGTGATGGGCATCATGATCATCCCCTACGTCAGCTCGCTGTCAGAGGACGCCATGCGGGCGGTGCCGATGAGCATGCGTGAAGCGTCCTACGCGATGGGCGCGACGCGTCTGCAGACGGCGCTCTTCGTCGTCACCCCGGCGGCGCTGTCCGGCCTCGCCTCTTCGTACATCCTTGGCATCTCGCGCGCGGTCGGCGAAACGATGGTCGTCGCCATCGCCGCCGGCATGCAGCCAAACTTCACTTTCAACCCGGCCGAACCGGCAGCGACGATCACCGCCTACATCGTGCAGGTGGCGCTGGGCGACCTGCCGCACGGCTCGATCGGCTACCAGACGATCTTCGCCGCCGGCCTTACCCTGCTGCTCATCACGCTGCTGTTCAACATCATCGGCCACGTTCTGCGCAAACGTTTTCGCGAGGCATACTGAGCATGATCCCGAAGTCATTCACCGCTGCCACCAGCGAAGCCGGGGTCGCCGAGATCCGGCGCATGATCGCCCGCCACAAGACCTGGGACTGGCTCTTCGGGCTGCTCGGCACACTCGCCCTGCTGTTCGCGACGCTGGTCTTTGCCGCGCTCTTCGGACAGATGCTGATCAACGGCGTGCCGCACCTGTCGTGGGAGTTCTTCACCAGCTTTCCCTCGCGTCGCGCGGCCAGCGCCGGCATCCTCTCGGCCTGGGTGGGAACGGTCCTGGTGATGCTGGTGACGGCGATCGTCGCCGTGCCGCTCGGCATCGGCGCCGGCATCTATCTCGAAGAATACGCACGCAAGAACCTGCTGACCGACATCATCGAGATCAACGTCACCAACCTCGCCGGCGTGCCGTCGATCATCTACGGACTGCTCGCGCTCGGCCTCTTCGTCTACCAGTTCGGCCTCGGCCAGAGCATCGCCGCCGCCGGCCTGACGCTGGCGCTGCTGATCCTGCCGGTCGTCATCGTCGCCACGCGCGAGGCGATCCGCGCCATCCCGCAGAATGTCCGGGAAGGCGCCTACGCCTGCGGCGCCAGCAAGTGGCAAGTGGTCTCGCACCACATCATCCCCTACTCGCTGCCGGGAATCATGACGGGCGTCATCATCGGCCTCGCCCGGGCGATCGGCGAGACGGCGCCGATCATCACCATCGGCGCACTGACCTTCATCGCCTTCCTGCCACCGTCACCATTCTCCAGCCCCGACCACCTGCTCTCCTTCGAGTGGCTGCTGGCACCCTTCACGGTCATGCCGATCCAGATGTTCAACTGGCTCTCGCGGCCCGAGGAAGCCTTTCAGGCCAATGCCGCGGCCGCCGGCCTGGTGCTGGTGGTGATGACGCTGTCGATGAACGCCATCGCCATCTGGATTCGCTACCACTTCCGCAAGAAGATCAAATGGTGAGCGCGACGCTTGCCACGACAGGACCATCATCGTGAACACCCAGACCACCCCGAGCACGAAACCCGGCACCGAACTGAAAGCGCAGGCGAAAGCCCTGAACTTCTATTACGGCGACTTCCAGGCCTTGAAGAACATCGACTTCCCGGTCGAGAAGAACGAGGTGACCGCACTGATCGGCCCCTCCGGTTGCGGCAAGTCGACCTTTCTGCGCTGTTTCAACCGCATGCACGACCTCTACCCGAACATGCGCTATGAAGGCGAGATCCTGCTCTATCCCGATGGCGTCAACATCGTCGACCGGCACGTCGATCCGATCGAGGTGCGCATGCGCATCTCGATGGTCTTCCAGAAGCCGAACCCCTTCCCGAAGTCGATCTACGAGAACGTCGCCTACGGCCTGCGCGTGCGCGGTGTCCGCAACCGCTCGCTGATCGACGAGAAGGTCGAGGAGGCCCTGCGCGCCGCCGCCCTCTGGGGCGAAGTCCGCGACCGTCTCGACGATCTCGCGTTCAACCTCTCCGGTGGCCAGCAGCAGCGCCTGTGCATCGCACGCGCGCTGGCGACCGACCCCGAGATCCTGCTCTTCGACGAACCGACATCGGCGCTCGACCCGATCGCCACGGCCAAGATCGAGGAACTGGTGAGTGAACTCAAGGAGAAGGTCACCATCCTGATCGTCACCCACAACATGCAACAGGCAGCGCGCGTCTCGGCCTACACGGCGTTCATGTACATCGGCGAACTGATCGAGTTCGACGACACCAAGCGCATCTTCACCAATCCCTCGTCGAAACTGACCGAGGAGTACATCACCGGCCGCTTCGGCTAACCGCCCCATAAAACGGTGACAGTATACTCAATAGCCTGATTGGCCGAGCCTCTCACGGAGCGTCAGCGCACGCGCCTTCGTCAGCCCGGACGGGATCGGCTCGCGCCGCTGCAGCAAGCCACCGGCCACCCCGGCGGCGGCACTGACGACCGCCCGGGGGCGCCGATCGCCGCCGAGACGCGGGCGGCTCCCCGCCTCAGGGGCACACGGTCGCACTGCGGCAATGGGCGACGATCGCATCAAGCAGCAGCGCCTGCACGCCGGGCGCCAGGTCGTGGCCCATGCCGGCGATGATCTGCAGGCGCGCGCCGGGAATGTGATGCGCCGTGTCACGCCCGGCCGAAACCGGCAGGAGCGGATCGTCGGCGCCGTGCACCACCAGGGTCGGCGCGCGGATCTTCGCCAGTTCGCGACGCCGGTCGCCGGCAGCGATGATGGCCAGCAACTGGTGCACCTGTCCGCGCGGATAATGCGCGCGGCGAACGCCACGCTCGACCTGCCGGCGCAATTCCGCCGCATCCGACGGAAAGCCGGGGCTGCCGATGACGCTGAAGACGCGCAGCAGGTGATCGACCTGGCTGCGCTCGCAGTCGGGACTCGCCGGCCGGCTCAGCAACTGCCGCAACGCGGCCGGCTTGCCCAGCGAAACCCGCCAGTTGCCACTCGCCGACATGATCGACGTCAGGCTCAGCACCTGCTGCGGGTGACGAGCTGCCAGGCACTGGGCAACCATGCCGCCGAGCGAGACGCCGACGACATGCGCACGCGGCACCTGCAGGGCACTGAGCAGGCCGGCGGCGTCGTCGGCCATGTCGGCAAGCAGATAAGGGGCGCGCACCGGCAGACGCAGCAGGCCGCGAGCGATGGCAAGCAGGAGCCGCGGTCGCTGCCGCCAGACGATGCGCGTCGAACGACCAGTGTCACGGTTGTCGAAGCGAAGCACGCGAAAACCCTGCCCGACGAGGCCGTTGCAGAAGGCATCGGGCCAGGCGACGAGCTGCATGCCGAGCCCCATGATCAACAGGATCGCCGGTGCGCCGGGGTCGCCGAGGCTCTGGTAGCAGATTTCGACGCCGTTGACGGTGGCAAAGGCCTCACCGGCAAGCCCGTCGCCGCAGCCGCTGTCCTCGTCACCGGGCATCAATACCTGGCCTGGCGTCGCGGATCAGGGTAGAGGTAGCTCCTGAATCCCGAACGGTCGAACGGCTGCCAGTCATCCTCGGCCTGCGCCAGACGATCGGCGATCGCGTACAGGGTCAACGGGTTCATCCCCATGCCGAGGTGGCTCGCCTGCACCTCGATGTTGTCGGTATGCGGGCTCTCCCTTTCGAGGCTGCACTGCCAGGCGACAACGCCGTCGCTGCGGCTGAAGATCGAGGTCGTCGGTACCGGTGGCGGCGTCCGCAGCGGCTCGTGAATGTCCGGCGCGCCGATCTTGTGACCGGTCGCCCACTCGTAGATCCGCCAGGCGTTGGTCGCCTTCGGATGACCGGTGAAGGGGGTGCCCATGGTGATCACCTGCCGCACGACATCCGGTCGTGCCTTGGCCAGCTCGCGCGCGTAGATGCCGCCAAGACTCCAGCCGACCAGGCTGACCGAACGCTCGTGCTCGCGCGCCAGCCGGTCGAGCAGGTCCAGGCAGGCATCGACCACGCCATCCCGCGGCCCGCGGTTGATTCCGAGACCCCAGGGGTACACCGCGTAACCGCGGCCGCGCAGGTAGTTGCGCAGCGGCAGGGTCGACAGGTCGCCGGTGATCAGACCGGGAAAGACCAGCACCGGGTGGCCGTCACCACGCGCCGCCATGCTCAGCAGCGGCGTCGCTGCAATGCTCGCTCCATACTCCCAGCCGGCACGCATCTCGAGCGCCAGACGCAGCCAGCCGGGCGAACGCAAGAGACCGAGTTCATACCAATGATGGGGCTCGTACATGGCGCTCACTCTCCTCCTGTCGTGGACCTTCGGCGCGTCCCGCCGCGGGCAGCCGGCGCCACCGCGGCGCGCGACGGCCCGGTGTCGGTCGCCGGACGGCGGCCGCGGCGCTGCGGCGGCGCGGCCGCTGGCGGCGCAACCGACAACTGCGCCAGCTCGGCGTATGCCGCCTGCAACGCCGTCGCCAGCGACTGCACTTCCGGCACGGCGGCACGCGCAACCGTCAGGCCGAAATCGAGCGCGTCGCAGTAGCTGAAAACCGTGATGTTGAGCCCGAGACCATGGGTGACGATACTCATTGGCCAGCAGGAACGGATTCGCCCACCGGCAAGGTACAACGGCTGTCGTGGCCCCGGCACGTTGGAGATCGCCAGATTGGCAAGCGGCGGCACGTGCCCGGCCAGCCGCGAGCGGCCATAAAGTGCCGCCAGCCCACCGACGAGCCAGGGCACGCCGAGCGAGGGAAAGTCGGTCGGAATGATCGATCGCGCGCTCTTGGTCAAGGTCTTGGCGGCACCGGCTGCAGCCCGTACCGCCTGCAACCGCCGCAGCGGATCGGCGAGATGGGTCGCCAGGCGGACCAGCGTCAGCGTCGCCTGAATCGTCGTTTCAGTGTTGCCGGCAGCGCGCAGCGAGACCGGCATCGTCGCGATCAGTGACTTGCGCGGCACACCGCCGTTCGCCACCAGGTAGTCACGCACGGCAGCGCTGCAGAGTGCCAGCACGACATCGTTGAGCGTCGCCGCATGCCGCTCGGCGATTGCCCTGACGCCGGCAAGTGGCAGCGACACGGCGGCGAAGTCGCGCTCGGCAGAGATCGGAACGTTGAGCGCCGTGCGCGGCCCGAAACTCAGATTCTGCCGCATTCCCGCAGCCGGCCGCGCGCCTCCCCGACCGGCCAGACCGGCGAGCAGCCGCAGCCCTGACGGCAGGTGGCGCAGCAGTTTCACGGACTGGGCAGCGGTGTGGCGCAGGGTGCTGGCAAGCCGCTCGCCGATGCCGGCGCGCTCCGCTTCGCCAATCAGCGACCGCCAGTCGGCTGGCACCGGCCACGGCTCGGGGCCAGCGTCGAAGATCGACGCCGCCAGCCCGAGGCCGGAGATGCCGTCGACGGCCGCATGGTGGACCTTCAGGTAGATCGCCACCTCGCCGTCCGCGAGCCCGTCGATGATCGCCAGTTCCCACAGCGGACGGCGACGATCGAGTCGCGTCGAGTGCAGGGCCGCCACGCAGGCCTGCAGTTCGGCAAAGCCTCCCGGCGGCGGCAGGACGATCCGCTGCAGATGCCGCGCGAAATCGGGAACACCGCCGTCGATCCACAGCGGATTGGCAAAATGCAACGGCAGCGCCGCCAGCCGGGCGCGAAAGAACGGAGACAGCGCCAGGCGCGGCAACAACTGTCGTTCGATGTCGCCGGCGAAGTCCGTCACCCGGCCGGGCGGCGGCTCGAGCACGTAGAGCGCGGCGACGTGCATCGGCGTTGCCGCGGTCTCCAGATGCAGAAACAGGCCGTCGAGACCACTCATGTTTTTCATTGAAGACCTCGCATTCCTGCCATTCCCTGCCACCACACCGCCTGCCGAAGGCGCGACTTTAGCCGGCCGGCGGTGATTTTGGAAGGGTGAAGCCCGCCGCGGTGGCAGCCCCGGCGGCCGTTCAGTGCCCCTCTGCAGCCACCGCCTCGGCCCCGCCGGCCGCACCCGCCTTGCGCCGGGCCAGCAGCGTGTACACGGTCGGCACGACGAACAGCGTGAAGAAGGTGCCGAGCAGCAGGCCGCCGACGATCACCCAGCCGATCTGCTGCCGGCTCTCGGCGCCGGCGCCGCGCGCCAGGGCCAGCGGGATCGTCCCGAGGACCATGGCGCCGGTGGTCATCAGGATCGGCCGCAGGCGCAGCTCGGATGCCTCGATCACCGCCTGCCGGATCTCGTGGCCGCGCTCCTGCAACTGGTTGGCGAATTCAACGATCAGGATGCCGTGCTTGGTGATCAGACCGACCAGGGTGACGAGCCCGATCTGGCTGTAGACGTTGAGCGTGCCGCCGCTGAGCAGCAGTGCGAGCAGCGCGCCGGTCATCGACAGCGGCACGGTGAGCATGATGATCAGCGGATCGCGGAAGCTCTCGAACTGCGCCGCCAGCACCAGGTAGATGAAGGCGAGCGCGAGGACGAAGGTCAGCGCCAGCGACGACGACGAGAGCTTGAACTCGCGCGACTGGCCGGCATAGTCCACCGCGTAGCCACCCGGCAGCACGCGCGCCGCCGCCTCTTCGAGGAACTTCAGGCCCTCACCCATGGTGTAGCCCGGATTCAGGTTGGCGGTGATCGTCACCGCGCGCCGCTGGCCGAAGTGGTTCAGCTCGCGCGGGCTGACGGTCTCGTCGACGGTCAGCAGGTTGGCGAGCGGGATCATGCTGCCATCGCGCGCGCGGACGAAGATGTTGCGAATGTCGGAGGGGGTCGTGCGCTCGGCGTTCGCCACCTGGACGATGACGTCGTACTGTTCACCATCGCGCTTGAAGCGCGTCACCTGGCGACCGCCAAGCATCGTCTCGAGCGTGCGGCCGACGGTCTCGATCTGCACCCCGGTATCCATCGCCTTGTCGCGATTGACGATCACCGACAGTTCCGGCTTGTTCAGCTTGAGATCGGTATCGACGTTGGTGAAGCCCGGGTTCTTCGCCACCTCATCGAGGATCTTCGCCGTCATCTGCTCGAGTTCGGCATAGGAAGCCGAGGTGACGATGACGAAGTTGATCGGACGCTCGCGCGGACTCTGCCCGAGCGATGGCGGCAGGACGGGGAAGGCCATGACGCCCGGAATGCCCATGAACTGCGGAAACAGCTCCTTGACCACTGCCGCCGAATTGCGCTGCCGCTCGTTCCAGTCGACCAGTCCGACGAAGGAAATTCCCTGGCCGACGGTCGGATTGCCGGCAACGACGAAATAGCGCTCGATGTCACCCGTGCGCGCGTAGATGTCCTCGAGCTGACGCGCATAGCGATCGGTGTAGTCGAGCGTTGCCCCTTCGGGACCGAGGAAGACGCCGATGATGACGCCGCGGTCCTCGATTGGTGCGAGTTCCGACTTCAGCGCGCCGAGGAGGACGACGTTCGACCCGGCGACCACGGCAAAAACGAGCATCACCAGCCAGCGCCGCCGCAGTGCCGCCGTCAGCGCGCGGCGATAGGCGGCAGTCAGTGCCGCCAGCAGCTTCTCGACCCAAAGATACGCCCTGCCGTGCGACGTCTCGTGCCGCAGCAGCAGCGAGCACATCATCGGCGACAGCGTCAGTGCAACGAAGCCCGACACCAGCACGGCTCCGGCGAGGGTCAGCGCGAACTCGACGAAGAGCTTGCCGGTGCGGCCGGTCATGAACGCCACCGGCGCATACACCGCCGCCAGCGTGATGGTCATCGCGACGACCGCGAAGCCGATCTCCTGTGCCCCCTGGAACGCCGCCTGGCGACGCGGCATCCCGGCCTCGATGTGGCGGTAGATGTTTTCGAGGACGACGATCGCATCGTCGACCACCAGACCGATCGCCAGCACCAGTGCCAACAGGGTCAGCGTGTTGATGCTGAAGCCGAGCACCAGCATCAGCGCGAAGGCGCCGATCAGCGACACCGGAATGGTCACCAGCGGGATCAGCGTCGCCCGCAGGTTGCGCAGGAAGAAGAAGATGATCAACAGGACGAGCAGCATCGCCTCACCGATGGTCCGGAAGACGGCGTCGATCGAACGGTCGATGAACACCGACGAGTCGTAGGCGACGTTCGCCGTCATTCCCGGCGGCAGGTCGGCGACCAGCTTCGGCACCTCGGCGCGCAAGGCGCGCGACAGCTCGAGCGGGTTGGCGGTGGCCTGCTTGATGACTCCGAGGGCGACCGCCGGCCGCCCCTTGAAGCGGACACTGCTGCGCTCGGAGGCGGCGCCGATCTCGACTCGTCCGAGATCGGCGATGCGCACCGGGTAGCTGCCCCTGGCGTCGGCGGCCTGCTTGACGATGATCTCGGCGAACTGCGCCGGCTGCGACAGGTCGGTGCGCGCGACCACCGAGAACTCGCGGCTCTCGCTCTCGATGCGCCCCGCCGGCACCTCGACGTTCTGTCGCCGCAGCGCATCCTCGACATCCTGCGGCGTCAGGTTGAACGCCGCCAGACGGTCGGGATCGAGCCAGATGCGCATGGCGAACCTGCGCTCGCCGAAAACGCGGACGTCGGCGGCACCCGGCAGCGTCTGCAGGCGTGGCTTGACGATGCGGTTGGCGACATCGGTGACCTCGAGCGCCGAGTGCTTGTCGGACGAGAACGCCAGCCAGATGATCGGGTTGGCGTCGGCCTCGACCTTGGCGATCACCGGCTCGTCGATCGCCGTCGGCAGCTTGTTGCGCACGCGTGACACGCGGTCGCGCACGTCGGCGGCCGCCGAGTCGGGGTTGCGTTCGAGCTTGAAGCGCACCGAGATCTGGCTGTTCTCCTGCCGCGAGATCGACGTGATGACGTCGACACCCTCGATGCCGGCAAGCGAATCCTCGAGCGGCTTGCTGACCTGCGATTCCATGATCTCGGCCGAAGCGCCGCGGTAGGTGGTATCGACCGTCACCACCGGCTCGTCGATCTTCGGATATTCCCGCACCGGCAGGCGCGTGTAGGAAACCAGTCCGACGAGCATGATCGCCAGCGACAGCACGGTGGCAAACACCGGTCGCCGGATGCACAGATCGGAAATCTTCATTTGCCCTGCCCTGCTGCAGCGGCAGCACCGGACACCGCCGGTTGTGCCGTCGTGCCCGCTGGCGCCGGTGGCGCAGCCCCTGTCACGGGCGGCGCAGCGTCCACAACCGGGCGAACGGCGGCACCGTCGCGCAACTTCATCTGCCCGGCGGTCACCACTTCATCGCCGGCACGCAAGCCCTCGACCACCTCGACCAGGGCATCGCGCCGCATGCCGGTGCGAATCGGCGTCCGCCGTGCCTGGCCATCGACGACGCGATAAACGTACGGCAGCTTGCTGTCCGGAACCACCGCCTGTTCCGGAACCAGCAGGACGTTGCTGCGTTTCTCGAAGATCAGGCGTACGCGGACGAACATGCCGGGACGCAGGCGCCCCTCGCCGTTGGCCATCTGGGCGCGCAGCGCGATCGCCCGGCCACCGGCCTCGACCAGCGGGTTGATCGCTTC